>Ga0335394_10006889_pt1 | contig 12830 bp, 10 predicted proteins | sample MAT03_FD_205741 | JGI IMG/M metagenome (GOLD analysis project Ga0335394, IMG submission 205741) | Freshwater microbial communities from Lake Fryxell liftoff mats and glacier meltwater in Antarctica - MAT-03 (spades assembly) (version 2) ...
TGCTCGATACAGCCGGACCCAGCGCGAATGCCGTCACGCTGCGTATACGTCAATGGAGCAACGACGGTCGTCTCGCACGAACCTGTACTGATGTCGCAATTTCACCGAGTTGCCACGCCGTAGGGATATCTATAAGCATCCGTCTCAGCGGGCGGAGAAACGCAAGACTTTGATGGTCGGCCGCATCCTGTAGCGTCGATCTGATCTGGCGCTGGCGCCAAACGCGCATCACGTTACGGAGTCTCCCGGCCACCATCCCAGACTCCTGGTCTCCTATGCGCCATACATCCTGCCCGTTGTCCGCCGTCGTCTTTGCCGCCGCACTCGGCCTCCCGTTTACGATCTCTGCGCAGTCGGCCGAACCAATCAAGTTCGCGCGCTACGCACACATTGCGAACGACGGTACGATCGCCTTCACCTATCAGGACGACATCTGGGTTGCCGACGCCGGTGGCACCAATCCTCGTCGACTCACGGCGCACGTGGCCCGCGACATCATGCCACGTTTTTCGCCAGACGGAAAATGGATTGCCTTCACCAGCAATCGCATGGGGAACAACGACGTGTATGTCGTGCCGTCGTCGGGTGGCGAACCCAAACAGCTGACGTGGCATTCGGGCGACGATCAGGCGATGTACTGGACACCCGATGGTCGCGAGGTCGTGTTCACGAGTGCGCGTGGTTCGCACCCCTTCGGATCGCCGCTGTATCGCATCGCACTCGATGGAACGGCACCGCGCCCGATGGCGATGGACTTCGGTCGCTCGGGGATGATTAAACAGGACGCCACTAAAGTGGCGTTCAATCGCACGCTGCCAAGCTATTGGCGCAAAGGCTATCGCGGGAACAGCAACGCCGATATCGCCGTGCAGGACATGAAGACCGGCGAGATCACCGAACTCACCGACACCGATGTGAAGGCCTACAAGTCGGCAACACACGATGTGCACCCCATGTGGGGCGCCGACGGCATGATCTATTTCGCCTCCGAGCGTGACGGCACATTCAATATCTGGCGCGTGGCATCGAACGGTGGTGCACCGGAGCAGATCACACGACACAAGGATGATGGCGTACAGTTCCCGGCTATTTCACCGGACGGCAAACATCTGATTTACGAAAACAATTTCGATCTGTACACGATGGATGTTCCCTCGGGGTCATCCAGGAAACTCGCTATCCGCATGGCCTTCGATCCGAAGGAAAACGACATCGACGTGCTGACCACCACCAACCGCGCCGACGGGTTTTCGCCGTCGCCCGCTGGCGACTATCTCGCCGTGGACTTTCATGGAGAGATCATGATCGTGCCCACGGAAACGGGTGTTGGTGAAAAGACGGCCGTGACCAATTCGCCGTGGCGCGAGCGGTCGCAGAGCTACAGCCCGGACGGCAAGCGCATGGCGTATATCTCCGACGAGTCGGGCGACGAAGAGATCTGGCTGTATGAGGTCGCCACGTCGGCCCGCAAGAAACTCACGTCGCAAGGCTCGATCAAAGCCGACATCACGTGGGCGCCCAACTCGCAGAAGCTGAGCTACACGGGCGCTAATCGCTTGTGGGAAGTGGACGCGGCCAGCGGTGCACCGCGAGAGTTGGCGTACAACCAAGCGGGCGGCTTTACGATTGGGACTTACACTGCCGACGGGAACGCGCTCAGCTACATCAAGCGCGATGATGATCAGAACGCTGACGTATTCGTGTTTGACATTCGTACGCGGAAAGAAGTGAACGTCTCGCAGAACCCGTTTACCGACGGCAACGGCATGATCACGCCGGACGGCAAGCACGTGGTGTTCACGTCATCGCGCGATGGCGCGGTGTCGCAGTTGTTTGTGGTATCGCTGGCCAAGCTCACCGACGATCCCAACGATCCGCTGGTGCGCGAGCGGCAGCGTCGCCTGATTGGTGGTGGGGCAAACGGCGCCCGCAGTGATTCGGCCGCGGCCGCGCCCGCGCCCGCTGTGGCCGCTGCGATGCGGATTGACGAGGCGGGTATCGAACGCCGAGCGATTCAGCTCACACGTGGTGCGCTTCCGGTTGGTGCGTTCTTTCTCTCTCGCGATGGACGCACCATCACGTTCACCGTCGGCGGCGGTGGCGGCGGTCCGGCTGGCGGACAGAGTGCCGCGCCGGTCGATGCCGAAAATCTGAACGTGGGGTTGTTTGCGATCGGTATTGATGGACTCAATCGGCGTCGCATTGCCGGCGGTGCGTATCCTGGCATGACGCCAACGGCTGATCGTCGCGCCATTTTCTTCCGTCGTCCGGCACGAGGTGGTGACGCCGACGGTGCGGCTGCAGGAACGGCCACCGGAGCGGAGATCGCCAAGATCGTGATCGCCACACCGCAGCGCGCCGAGCCCGTGAACTTTGGCTTCACGGTGCGCGTGGATCGTCGCGCCGAGTGGAATCAACTGTTCGAAGAATCATGGCGGGTGATGAAGTACCGCTTTTACGACGAGAAGATGCACGGTCGCGACTGGGACGCCATCAAGACGCGCTACAAGCCCCTGCTCGCGGCGGTCGGTACCAACGAAGACGTGTACGATTTAGCGAACGAGATGATCGGCGAGTTGAACGCGTCGCATACGGGCGTGAATGGCCCACCAACGCGTGCCATGCCGCGCGTGTACACCACGCGCTTTCTGGGCTTCGAGCTTGAGCCGAGTGAAGCAGGGCGCTATCGCATTGGGCATATCTATCGTGAAGGGCCGGCCGATAAAGAGTGGCTGGGTTTGGCCGAGGGCGACTACGTGTTGGCCATTGACGGACAGGACGTGAAGTCGGGCGACAACTACTGGAAGATCCTGTCGACGACCGTCAACGAATACATCCCCGTGAAAGTCGCCAAGGCGGCCAACGGCGACGCAGCACGCACGGTACGTATCGCGAGCGTGACCTCGCTGACCGACATCAAGTACGAAGAGTGGGTGGCGAACAATCGCGAAACGGTAGAGAAGGACACCAAGGGCGATATCGCCTACGTACACATTCGCTCGATGGATCAGCCCTCGTTGACGCGTTTCCGGAACGAGATCGATCGCTTTTCGAACAAGAAGGGCATCGTGGTGGATATCCGGTACAACGGTGGTGGGAACATCGACCAGGAGATCATCGATATTCTCGAGCGGCAGCCCTATCAGTTTTGGAACCAGCGCACCGGGTCACGAAGCTGGGGCCGTCGTCCTCGGCAGGCCATTGCCGGTCCCAAAGTCATGATGATCAACGCGCGCAGCGGATCCGACAGCGAAGTAACGCCCTTGGCATTTCGCCAACTGGGGTTAGGGCGCATTGTAGGCAACCCCACGGCTGCCGCGGTGATTGCCACGGGCAGCTACACGCTGATCAACGGCGGCACGATCCGCACGCCGGGCTCGCTGGTGGTGACGTACGATCCCACGCAGCCCAACAATTACGGCGTGAATCTCGAGAACCTGGGCGTGCCACCGGATGTGTGGGTGAAGAACTCGCCGATGGACGAGCTCAAGAAGTATGACCGGGAGCTCAAGACGGCGATCGAGGAGGCGATGCGCATGTTGAAGGCGGCGGCGCCGAAGAAGATCACCAGCAACAACTAAGCGGCTGAGGCGGTGCGGGCGGGTCTGTATTTTCGACCTGCCCGCGAGTGCGGAGGAACGGCGCGGTTTGTGGGCCTACACCGTCGCATCGACGAGCGCCACATCATACTTTCGAAAGACGTCGTCGCTGGTGACGATGCGGCAGCCTTCCACTTTCGCTGCGGCGATGATGAGCCGGTCAAATGGATCCGCGTGATGGCGCGGAAGTGCGCGAACGGCCTCGACGTGTTCGAAGGTCACCGCGAGTTCCCGAAAGCCTCCGTCAACAACTGCTTGTGCGGGCCGGCGCGTGGTGCGGAGCTTTCCCAATACCGACTTGATCACGATCTCCCACGCCGACGCGGCGCTGACGTACACCTCGGACGCGTCGTGGATGGCGGCTCGCGCCTTCCCACCAAGCCGCGGGTCGTTGGTGTCCCACCAGATCAGTGCGGACGTGTCCAACAACAGCGCACTCACTCCCCGTTTTCGGCGAATGTGGAGAGCACGTCGGCCGGAAGCGGGGCATCGAAGTCCTCGGCCACCGACCACTGGCCCGCACCTTTGCCGGGAACGCGCTTCAGATTCGGCGGCATGGCCATAAGTCGCGCCTGCGGTTCCCCATTGCGCGCAATGATGATCTCTTCGCCGTGAGCCGCCCGCCGGACCAGTTCAGACAGGCGCGCCTTGGCTTCGGCAACGTTGACAATTTTCGCGCGGATCATCTGATTTCTCCCTTGGTGACCACACTGGTCATGAAGTAGTATTTGAAGTGACCAAGATAGTCAATGTCAGGCGAGAGTAGATTGAGCGCGTTGAGGGGCGACAATGCGCCACGGTAAACGCGTGCGCCATGTGGGCCGACCCCCACCCGGCGTACTGTAGGCGTCAAAAATAGGCCGTATCCAGCTCGCAAGTCTTAGGGGTGGCTGCGTGATGTAAAATCATATTTTACAAGCTGTTATGGTGTAGACCAAATTTTGGGTCCCATTTGTGTGTTTCAAAACTGAGAGACAGTTGGTTCCTTGAACTGTACCCGAGTAGTCGCTTGGTGGTCTACGGCGAGCGACGGCTCGGCAAGAGCTCTGCCGTGGCGCGCGCCGCCACGCTCGCCCGAGAGGCTGGACACGATGTGGCCATCATCGACTTGGCCAAGGTCACCTCGGCCGAAGCCGCCGCACAAAAGGTGCTCTCGGCGGTGCACACCGAAATCGGCCGTCGATGGACGGACACGGCCCTTGATCTGATCAAGCGCCTGCGGGCTGGCTCCATCTCACTTACGGGAGGCGTCGACGCCAACGGACAGCCCACCGTGTCGTTTGCGGTGAACCCGGCGCTGAGCGGCCCGAATGGTCAGATCTTTACCGAAGTTTTAGATGCCGTTGAAGCCGAGCTTGCCTCGAGGAAGCTCACCATGGGCATCGCGCTGGATGAATTCCAGCGACTCCGCCTATGGTGCGGCGAAGAGATCGACTGGCCGCTCAAGTCCATGTTTGAACGACACCGACATATTGCGTACGTACTTGCGGGATCGGAGCGTGCGCTGATTACGCAAATGCTCGCAAACAAGAAAGCCGGCCTGTGGAAGGTGGTTGATATCCTCGATATGCAACCCATTCCCAACGCGATCTTGGCGCAGTGGCTGGTAAAGCGCGCCGACGATACCGGGGTGCGGTTCGAGCGTCTGGCTGCGGCAAGCGTGGTCCTCCTCGCTGGTCCACGAACTCGTGACGTGGTGCAACTTGCTCGCGTGCTCTGGGACGCAACGACGCAGGTGGGAACGGCGACAAGTGCCGATGCAGTCGCCGCCCTCGATCAACTGGTTGACGAACAAGCGTCGCTCCACCTTCGTACATGGAAGACGTACGAAGGAAAGGTGCACCAGCGACTGCTCGCGCTCTTCGCCGCAAACCCCTCGCTCAAAATCACCAGCGCGGCGGTCGTACAGCAACACCATCTCGGTCCAAAGACAACAATCACTCGCGCCGTGGGGAGCTTGGTGGCAGACGAAATCCTCGTCGAGACGGCATCGGGCGCATACGTGTGCGACGATCCGTTCTTTCAACGATGGCTTGAGCTCAACGTGTTCGAGGACTTCGGATTCCCGATTCCCAACCGTACACTCTCCTCGCGCGATCACGCTGTGGCCGCGATGCTCACGGCGATGGGCTAGCGTGCCCTCGTTGAGTCGTAGGCATCGACTGCCGTCAGACCGCGAATAGATGGCAATGCACAATTCGACAGCCCAGTGCTATCTCAGAACGATGAACATGCTTTCGGACAGTGATGGAAAGAAATACATGGACGCGCGGCGGGTGTCTGCCCGGCTTCTTCGCAGCGTCAGGGCTCGTGAGCTTCGCGACGTCGATACGGTGCGTACGGTATAGAGCTTGCTCCCGGCGTTCGAACGGTGCGTTCGGGAGCGGTCGCTTGTGAATAGCTCGGGGCTGATCGAACAGCAGCGAGTCTTCGCACGATTCACCAGACGATGAATAACATCTTTGAGGAAGCTGCGGTGCTCTTGGAGGCCTTCCCTTTGAAGAGGAGAGCATCGTACGCTCCACGGAGTTCGAATATCTTCCAGGTGTGCATCTTCGAACGTGTTCGGCGGAAGATCTCTACATCGAGCGCATGCTGTGCCCGTTGTTGGAGTTGAAAGAGGAGCCGGAGAATTGGGGACTGCTGTTGAAGCTGAGAGAGAATGCGGTGTAGATGTGCGTGGGTGAATTCGTACGGCGGGTGACACCACTACAGCGGCGCGCCGCTTAGCGAGACACTCGAAGTTGCGCAATCTGCGTGCTCGGATTGCCTTCCGTGTCCGTCGACTGCACCACCGCGCGCAGGCCGGACAGTACGCCAGCGGTTCTACCGCGCAACGTCGTGCGAGCAACAACCTGTGAATTGCCGAGGTCGAGCACCTCAACGACCTCAAGCTTGCTGTCGCCGACTGCCGCAGCAGAAATCGGTTCAAGGAGCACACTCTGGCCGATTCGAGCAATCGCCCCGTACGTAGAGATCGCGAGGACAACCGGAGTGGTTGAACTCCATACCACTAGCGTCGAATCGCCCATGTGTACCCCCGAAACTTTATAGCCGCTTGGCGCACGGAATCGCGATGTTTCAATCAGTTCGAGCTGCCGCCCGACCATTCGTGCGTCGCAGGAGACCACCGCAAGCCCAAGCTGCGCGAGGAACAGGTAGCCGATGGATCGGCACCGATCCCGCAGGCTAAAGCGAAGGCCAGTGACAACCTTCGACCTTCTGCCGTTGTCACCCACCGGTTCAAGTGCACGCGACGATATCCCGATCTTCATGATCCTCAAACGGTCGCTGGTGTGCTCTGTCCGACCACGCTAAACGGTCGCTGGTGTGCTCTGTCCGACCACGCTTTGCTCAACGCGGGTATGGCTGCTGCGTGCATAGCGCTATCGCTCCATGGAGCTACATTGCCCCGCTTTCCTCACAGAGGTACGACGCCCGGGCCGCCGCGCACGCGCTTGCGTCCAGCACACATTATGCTCGCGTATCGCACGCCACGCCATCCCGCTTGCGCCGCCAGACAACGCGATGGGGCCATTATCGGCGAGATGTAGAATTGCGGCTGCTACCGACCGAAGCGCATTGTCTGACGCGTATACACCGAGATATTGAGAGAGCGATACCTGCGCGGCATCGCCGTCGCGAATTCGCCGAGCGCACGTAACCGTTCGGCGCTGCGTTCGAACACTTCACGGCGCTGGAACGCTCGTGTGCCGGGGGAACAGGGATGGTGCCACAGACGGCGTGCACATTGTGCCGTGGCAACGGAATTCCTCGACAACTTGCGGCAGGGGAAATTCCCCTAAGCGAAATCCAACACGCCCTCGTCGTCATGACTGTCTGCGCAGCACGTGTCAAGCGGTGGCAATCGTCGCGCCCGCCGCATACGTTGCGCCCCTATGACTGAGCCACTCGCCCCCGCGCTGGTCGCACGCGTTGCGACCGAACTCTCCATCAATCCTGCGCAAGTGCGCGCCACGCTCGCCCTCTTCGCCGAGGGCGCCACGCTGCCGTTTATTGCGCGCTATCGCAAGGAAGTCACCGGCGGGTTGGACGAGGTCCAGCTGCGCGACGTGCGCGACCGCGGCGAGTATCTGCATGAGATGGAAGAGCGTCGCGCGGCGATTCTCAAAAGCGTTGATGAACAAGGCAAACTAGATGATGCGCTGAAGGCGTCGATCATGAAGGCCGACACCAAGCAGGCGCTCGAAGATCTGTACTTGCCGTTCAAGCCCAAGCGTCGGACGCGCGCCATGATCGCGCGTGAACGCGGACTGGGACCGCTGGCGGACATGCTATGGGAAGGAAGCGCAGACGACGCGACACTCACCGCACACGCCGCCAGCTTCGTATTGCCGGAGCTTGACGGCAAGCCGTCTGAAGTGCCGAGCGCGGACGCGGCGCTCCAAGGTGCGCGCGATATCCTGTCGGAACAGGTCGCCGAAGATGCGGTCGTACGCGGCTGGGTGCGTGAACTCACACGCGCAAAGGGCGTGGTGAAAAGCAGCGTGATTGCCGAAAAGAAGAGCGACGATTCCAAGTACAAAGACTACTTCGACTACAGCGAGCCGCTGGGCACCATTCCCAGTCACCGTATGCTGGCCATTCGTCGCGGCGAGACGGAAGGCGAATTGATCTGGCGCGTGGAGGCGCCACTGGAAGAGATCAACGCACGCCTGTCGCGCGACGTGACAGCTGGCCGTCGTGCCACGCAGCAGCTGGGCTTGATCGCGGCCGATGCGTACAAACGCTTGCTCTCTCCGGCTATCGAAGTGGAACTCCGCGTCGAGCTCAAGACGCGTGCCGACGATGAAGCGATCACCATCTTCGGTCGCAATCTGGAGCAGCTGTTGCTGTCGTCGCCCGCTGGCGAGAAGCGCGTGGTTGGGCTGGATCCCGGGTTCCGCACCGGTGTGAAGGTCGCTGTTGTCAGTGCCACCGGCGCGCTCGTGCACACCGACACGCTGTATCTGCACCAGGAAGATCGCTTCGCCGGCGCGATTCGTACGCTGGTCACGCGATTTACACCGGAACTGATTGCCATTGGCAACGGCACCGCCAGCCGCGAAACGGAAACGTTGACCAAAGCCGCGCTCCGCGAGCTGGATGCACCGGCATCGGGCGAGCGTCCACAAGTGGTGGTCGTGAATGAAGCGGGCGCGTCGGTCTACTCGGCGTCCGATCTTGCGCGCAGTGAATTTCCCGAACTCGATGTGTCGTTGCGTGGCGCAGTGTCGATTGCGCGCCGACTGCAGGATCCACTCGCCGAATTGGTGAAGATCGACCCGAAGTCGATCGGCGTGGGGCAGTATCAGCACGACGTGAATCAATCGCGACTGAAGCAACGCCTCGATGACATCGTGGAGAGTTGCGTGAATCGCGTAGGCGTCGAAGTCAACACCGCCTCGGCCGCATTGCTGGCCTACGTTGCCGGAATTGGCCCGGGGTTGGCGCAGAGTATCGTCACGTTGCGTGACAGCAAGGGCGGCATTGCATCGCGAGCTGATCTGAAATCTGTACCACGACTTGGCGCGAAAGCGTTCGAGCAGGCCGCGGGATTCTTGCGTGTGCGAGGTGGTTCACACCCGTTGGACAGCAGCGCTGTGCACCCGGAGCGCTACGCGTTGGTCGAGCGCATGGCGCGCGATCTCAAGGTTGAAGTGAAGGCGTTGGTGGGCAACGACGCGCTGGCGGACTCCATTCCGCTTGCGACGTACGTTGACACCGACGTGGGCATGCCGACGCTGCGCGATATTGTAGCCGAGTTGAAGAAGCCGGGGCGTGATCCGCGTGCGGCATTCGAGCCGCCGGCGTTCCGTGAAGATCTCACCAAGCCTGCTGATTTGTTGCAGGGCATGGTGTTGGAGGGTGTGGTCACCAACATCGTGGCGTTCGGCTGCTTCGTTGACGTTGGAGTGCACCAAGATGGGCTAGTGCACGTGAGTCAATTGGCCGATCGGTATGTGAAGGATCCCAACGATGTGGTGCAGGTGGGGCAGAAGGTGAAGGTCACCGTGCAGAGTGTGGATTTAGCGCGCGGTCGTATTGCCCTCAGCATGCGGAGCGACGGCGGTGCGCCCGGTGCGCCGAGTGATCGGGCGGGGAGTGCGTCGGGAACGCGTGGTGATGTGCGTGCGCATGAGCGGGGGAGCGATGCGCGCGGAAGCAATCGTCCCGCGGGGAAGCCAGCGGCGCCGCAGAAGCCGGCGTTTGTGCCAACCAAGGGAGCGGTGGCGCCGAACGGGATTCGTTTCAAGTAGTTCGCCTTCTCGAGCGCGTGAGGGGATACTCGCATCCTCCGAGCTCCACGTTACCACGTGCTCGGTGGCCAAAGCGAGACAACGCCACCGAGGAACGCCGCGTAAATCGCGGCCACCACGATCGCGTGACGAATACGTGAACGGATGCTCGTCGCGTCGAGACTCGCGCCATGGCCGAAACCCACCATGAAACCGAGACAAGCGAACACCAGTGGTGTGGGGACATCGATCCAGCGACTCAGAACCGGTGCGAACTTGGTCGCTGCGGCCACACCTGTCGCCCACACAATGCCTGGTAGAATCCGGCGCGACTTTGGCGTAGCCGATGCGCGGGCAAGTTCAAACTCTCGACGTACCGCAGCGTTACGTCGACGCTCCTCAGCACGAACTTCTCGAAATACGCGTGCTCGCCGCGCGCGCAAGTCGTCATCAAGCGGCTCGTCGGTATTCACGCTTGTTGTGTGATGCAGGTCCATCCTCTCGATAGAGACTCGCGCACTAACGGCTGCCCTTCGACGCGCGGTGCCACCGTCTCGCCCACGCCAGCGATGCCCACAACAGCGCGCTTACCGTCACCTTCGCAGCCGCCTTCCACCACGCGGTTTCTGTGCCGTTTCCGCCTAACGCGTTCACGGCAAGGAGCACCGCAGCACCGCCAGCGCCGAGTACTCCCGCCGCGAGCACGGGATAGCGTGAGCGGAGCGGCGACAGACCGAAGGCGAGGGCCAGCACCACGGGAAGGCTAAAGAGGAATTTGTACGAGCTGTCCATGCTCCGAGACGTCGATAAGGTGACTTCAACACTTCGTCGCTAGAAACCTACTGCCAGCTCTGGATCGCAGAGTCCATGAGTGCGGTTCCGACCAACCCGAGGATCGAAAATCGGCCTATGCCTTTTGCTCCCATAACGACCATCTGACGTGTTGTTGGGTATGTGAGCCGCACGAGACCGCTCGCGCCGTTTATGTAGCGACCGACTTGAGCCCAGTTGTCCCGAACACTCTTGTACCCGTTGTAGATCTCTACGCCAATTGTTACGTAGCTATTTACGTCCGCGAGCCCAAAGCCTTTAATGGCGTCCCAGCTACCGTCTCTTGGTGACGGACCGTTGCCATCCTCTAGGTCCTCGTCACAAGGATCGTCACTTCGAACCCCAAGAACGTCTTGCGGAGGATCGTCGTCGCAGAACTGGTCCCGCCATTCGTCTAGGTGTGCGTTCCAATACGTGACCGAAGCAGTGGTGAGGGCCGCAGCCTCGGCCGCCCACGCAGCATGGAGTGGATCCGTCAAGGATGCGGATGCAAGGAGCGAGGAAATACCACTCTGTGCATCAGTGAGGCTCGTGGACCCGTTGATGGCCGCATTTATCGACGAATGCCAAGAATCAAGAAAGGTCAGATCGTCGTCGAAGGTCGGATACGTGTCCGGATCGTTCCAGAAGGAATTATCTGCCCATGTGGAGTCAATCCAGTCCATCGTGCGGGTCGCGTATCCTGCCGTCGCAGGAGTGTTGGCCATGTTTGCTGAGGCAACCTCAGACTGTAGAGCAGTCACACCACACTTGAAGTCTGCGTTTTTGCGGGCGACTTTGATTGACGCGTTTCGTTCGACGTCAGGCATCTTTGCGACGGCGTAAGCCAGAATTAACTGGCACCTCTCGGCCATGCGGAGTCGTCGCCCGCCCTAACGTCGCCTCGCCGATTTGAATTGCTCGAGTAGGGAGTCTAGACCTCACCTAGGGACGCAGCGTGCTGACCGAGAGTAGATCGTTCGGGGCAGGCGAGTGAAGCGGATGGTCGTTCGTTAAGGAGTTGTCATTGCGCATCCGCGTTCACCCAGTGCTTCAGTGATATCGCCAAAGCGTATCCACGCCGCCGAGCCAGCGCGACGTTGGCGTAGCCGATGCGCGGGCAAGTTCAAACTCTCGACGTACCACAGCGTTATATCGACGCTCCTCGGCGCGAACTTCACGAAATACGCGTGCACGTCGCGCGCGCATTTCGTTGTCGATCGGACTATGACCAAGCCGAACGGTCGATTGATGCGAGGCGGAGCGTGGACTGATACGTGAAGTTGAAATCGTCAATCGTTTTGAGAAAGGGAAACCCCGCGCGATGGGCGACGCGCCCGAGCCGCGTCTGTTGGCGCTGCGCGATCTCCTCGGTCACGAGGAGGGTGAGGAAGTGCGCGTAGGTCCAGTCTTCCCGTTCCGCGCGCACGAGCAGCTCGCGGCGCGCGTTGGCGAGGTGCTGCCGTTTGAGGAGCGGATCGAGATCAATGGTGTCCACGGGGAGGACGGCGGGGGCGGAGGCGCTCATGCAAAAGGCTCCGGTGTGGTGGGGGTGGCGTGCGACGGGAGATACTGCGCGATGTACTCGGCGCCGAAGACGCGCGCCGCGAGTCCGCGTCCAAACGCGGGGCGCGTGGCCTCCGCGCAATGCGTTTGCAGGAGCGAGTGCAAGCGTTCGACATCGCGCACCCAGAGGCGGGGCCGACGATGCGTGAGCTCGGTCAAGTACTCGTGCGCCACCGGCCCCAACTCGAGGAGATGCTGCCGCTCGAGATCGCGCTTGCCGCGCTTCCCGGAGACGGCGGCGACGTGTTGCGCGCGGTGCGCGGGGAGACTGGAGATCGCGTGCGGCACGACGAGCCGGGGATGCGTCGCCTCAAACCGGCCCGCGACAATGCGCACCGTGTCCCGATAGAGATACAGGGTGCCCGACAAGCCCAGCGCGTCGGACGGCATCGAGTAGCGATGCGTGTCGTGCGTGACGTACGCGGTGGCGCCGACGACGACAGGGAGGCGGAGGGCGAGCGCCACCGGCAGCACTTTGAGCGGCCGCAGTCGCGCCCGTTCCTCGTCGAGCCGCACGGCCGGAATCACGTGGGTGGCCCGCGACGGTCGCGTGGTATTCACCTCGGTGAGCCACGCGGCCAATTACTGCCGCAGATCCTCGTCGTCCAGAAAGCGC
>Ga0335394_10006892_pt1 | contig 12828 bp, 10 predicted proteins | sample MAT03_FD_205741 | JGI IMG/M metagenome (GOLD analysis project Ga0335394, IMG submission 205741) | Freshwater microbial communities from Lake Fryxell liftoff mats and glacier meltwater in Antarctica - MAT-03 (spades assembly) (version 2) ...
AGACGTGGATGGGGTGATAGGCCGCATCGGTCCGCCTTGGTCGGGCGCCACTCCTCCCGCCACTCCTCCCGGTCGCGCGACCATCGAGGAGAGCCTGGGCATCCGGGCGGGCTCCAGGTCGTCGCGGCATCCCGACCGAAGGCGTCCGTTAGCTGGTCCGTGGAAGGTCGCCGAGCTTGCTCGGCCGGCGTGACAAACGAGACAGGACCAAAAAGGTCCGATTCCTGTTGCGCGCGTAGAATCTGGGCTTAGACTCCGTGCCGGTCGTGCGCAGGCGCGACCGTGATGCCCACATGAGACGGCAGGAGAGGCTCGGGGATGAACGACCCGGTCGAGTTCGAGCGCGAGACATCGGTCGTGCAGATCCCGGACGGCACGCCGTTGACAGTGCCGGCCGGCACTCGCGGCTACGTGATGCAGGTGCTGGGCGGCAACTACACGTTGCGGCTCGACACCGGGCACCTCGTGCGGGTGGCCGGGCACGAGGCGGGCGCGATCGGCCGGGAGGTCGCGGTCGAGGCGATCGGGCCCGCGGCCGAAGGTGACATCGAGCAGCAGGTCTGGGCGCAGCTCAAGACCTGTTTCGATCCGGAGATCCCGGTCAACATCGTCGACCTCGGGCTCATCTACGGCCTCGTCGTCGAGGACAATGGCGATGGCAAGATCGTCAAGGTCACGATGACGCTGACGGCACCCGGCTGCGGCATGGGCCAGGTCCTCAAAGACGATGTCGAGTCAAAGGTGCGCGCGATCGCAGGCGTTTCCGATGCCCAGGTCGAGCTCACGTTCGAGCCGCCGTGGGGCCCCGACCGCATGACCGAAGAAGCCCAGCTCGAGCTCGGATTCTATTAGCGCTCCCTGACGACTGCGTTTCTGGCGGATGTACTCGGGGCGGTGGCATGTTCCGCCGTGATGCGTCACGCCGATCTCATGGTCGTTTGCAGTCTTGGCCTGGTGGCCTGCGCCAGCCGGCCTTACTACGAGCCCTCCGACCCGATGCCCGACACGTCGGGCTCCGAAATTCGCTACGAGGATCGCGTCGACGAGCCCGCTGACGCGCCGGAACCGGCCACGCTCGAGGCGCCGGTCACGTTGGCAGCGGTCGGCGACATCATGCTCGGCTCGACCTACCCGTATGTCGACGGGCGCGATCTGCCGCCGCCCGACGACCGCCCAGCCGGCCTGATGACGCCGTTCGCGCCGATCCTGCAGACGGCCGACGTCGCGTTCGGCAACCTCGAAGGCGCCATCGTCGCGAGCGACAATGCGCTCGCCAAGCCCAAGTGCGTCGCCACCGTCAAGGGCTGCTTCGCGTTCAGGATGCCGCCCGAGCTGGCACCGCAGCTGCGCGCCGCGGGCTTCGATCTGTTGTCGATGGCGAACAACCACGTGCTCGACTTCGGCGAGGCCGGGCGTGCCGCGACGCGCGCGACCCTGGTCGAGCTCGGCCTCGGATTCTCGGGCCAGCGCGGCGACATCGCGCGCATGGAGGTGCGCGGACGCAAGGTGTCGATGGTCGCCTTGTCGAACTACGCCTACGCCTACAACCTCAACGATCTCGCTGATGCGACGGCCATCATCGCAGCCGAGGCGGCGGTCTGCGACATCCTGATCGTCTCGTTCCACGGCGGCGCGGAAGGTCCCGACCGCATGCGCGTGCCGATCGGCCCCGAGTACTTCCTCGGGCGCAATCGCGGTGACCTGCGCGTCTTCGCGCGCGCCGCGGTCGATGCCGGTGCCGACGTCGTGCTCGGTCATGGGCCCCACGTCGTGCGCGGTATCGAGCTCTATCGCGATCGACTCATCGCGTATTCGCTCGCGAACTTCGCGACTTACAAGCGCTTCAACCTGACCGGCGTCAACGGGCTCGCCTACGTGCTCGAGCTGGCGCTCGCAGGCGATGGCCGCTTTCTCGCGGGTCGCGCGCACGCGCTGAAGCAGGTCGGCCTCGGTGGCCCTGTCGTGGATCCCGAGCGCGCCGTGATCGCGCACCTGCGCAAGCTGAGCCGCGAGGACTTCCCCGGGACCGGCGTCGACATCGGGCCGGACGGGGAGATCACGCGCTTCGGCACGCCCGCACCCGCGTCCACGCCCGCACCCGCGTCCGCGTCCACGCCCGCGCCCGCGTCCATGCCCGCGCCCATGCCCGCGTCCGCGTCCGCGCCCGGCGACAAGCACCTCGCCGACGTGCACCCCCACCTGCGCTCGCTCGCGCTCGAGCTGCACCGGCGGGCGGTCCTGGCCGGCGTGCCGTTCCGGATCGTCTTCGGCTACACCCCCTACAAACCGCGCACGCAACCAGGGCTCGGGGGCATGGCGACCTGGCACCAGTTCGGGCTCGCGTTCGACATCCTCATCGCCGGCCGCAAAGACATCGACGACGGTCGCCGTCACTTCGCCGACGATGACGCGGATTGGCGAAAGCTCGGTGCGATCGCGCAGGAGCTCGGGCTCGTCTGGGGTGGCATCTGGAAGCGGAACTACGATCCGTTCCACCTCGAGTGGCACCCGGGTGACGACAGCACCATCTCGAGCGCTGACCTCAAACGCCTGCTCGCCCTGGCCGGCCCCAACGGGGCTGATCACCGCGCCGTCTGGGCCCTCTACCCGTCGCCAACGAATTGACCTGGCGCACTCTTCACCCAGCGCGCGCCGACCGCACACGCCCCTAAGCAAGCGAACTGGATCGGTTTTTTAGCGATCCCCGGGGAGCCCATCTACACACGAGGCATGGTCCGTTCGCTCGTCGTGTCGCTCGTCGTTGTCGTGTGCTTCGTGTGCTTCGTGTCTTCGTCGCCCTCGCCGGCCGCCGCGCGCACGCGCAAGACCGTGACGATCGCGGCCGTCGGGCACATCGTCATCGGCACCGACTTCCCGACCGAGACCCATTTCCTGCCGCCCGGCAGCGGCGAAGGCCTCATCGACGACGTCGCACCGCTCCTGAGCTACGCCGACCTCACCGTCGGCAACCTCGCCGCGACCCTGTCCGAGCGCGGCAAGGTCAAGCCGTTCGTCGACGGCATCCGCCGCTTCGCGTTTCGCACCCCGCCACGCTACGCACCGGTCCTCGGCAAGCTCGGGCTCGACTGCGTGCTCGCCGCGAATAATCACATCCTCGACTTCGGCCCCGACGCCTACGCCGACACGATTCGGATCCTGAACAGCATGGGCATCGCGCAGGTTGGCCTCATTGACCAGATAAGCGTGACCCGCATCCGCGGCATCCGCGTCGCCGTCGTCGGCTTCACGCAGCCCTATCGCGCGGACTTCCAGTCGCATCACGACATCGAAGCCGCCGGCCTGGTCGTGGCGCGCGCCGCGTCCGACAACGACATCGTCATCGTGCTCGTGCACGGCGGCGGCGAAGGCAAGGAGGCCGCCCACGTGAAGCGCGGCAAGGAGTTCGCGGGCGCCGAGTACCGCGGCAAGATCGTCGAGCTCGCACACCACCTCGTCGACCAGGGGGCCGACCTCATCATCGGCTACGGCGCCCACGCCCCGCGCGCGATGGAGCTCTACGATGGGCGCATCATCGCCTACTCGCTCGGCAACTTCCTGACCTACGGCCCGTTCGACCTGCACGCACCAAACTACCTGAGCGCCGTCCTGCAGGTGACGCTCGACAAGCGCGGCGAGCTGGCCGAGGCGCAGATCGTGCCGCTGCGCTTGAAGTTCCCGGGCGCCCCGAGCTTCGACCCGAAGGGCCGCACCGTGAACTACCTGCGCCGCATGTCGAAGGCCGACTTCCCCGAGAGCCCGCTCACGTTCCTGTCCGACGGCACCCTCAAGGTCACGCCCAACGACCCGAAGCTGGTCGTGCGCTGAACTCGCGGGTCTCGCCGCTCACTGCGCGAAGCGCCAGCCGAAGCCGAGGCTGACCAGCACCGGCGCCGAGATGACCGCCATTACGCGCAGGTCGAAGCGCTCCGTGACGCGCATCGTGACGTCGCCATAGACGCCGAACGTCCCGCCGGCCGGTGCGACATCACCCTCGCGAAAGCCGAGTGTCGAAAAGGTCGCGATCCCGGTCGTGCCCGACCAGCGCTCGTGCACGAAGCCGAACGCGAGGTGGAAACCGCGCGGGTCGGACGGCGTCGTGACGGTGCGCACCCCGGCCTCGCCCCAGAGCGTATCGGTGCCGAGAACGAGCGCGAATCCCGGCACATCGCTCAGCACATCCACCCCCGGCTCGGCCCAGGCGACGACCAGCACCGGGCTCACGCGCAGCGCCGCACCGAAGCGATCGGGACCCCGGCCGAGCTCGACCTGGAGGTCAGTGCGCAGGGTGAGTGCGGTGTAGCTCGGCGGGCGCTCCTCTTGATCGACGAACGTCGTGAGGCCCAGGGTCGCGACGACCGACCACGTCTCGGGGTCGCGATAGGCGCCTCGCATGGCCCCGCCGAAGTAGACCTTGGCACCCGTCAGGCAGTCGTTGCCGCGATTGCACGGGACGTCGCGCGGCTGCTCCGGCTCGGCGTTGATGCTCAGCTCGATCGCCCACGGGCCGTCCGCTTCTCTCGCAGGCTCGCCAGCATCGGCAGCCGAAGGCGATACGGCGGGCTCGGGTGCCAAGCGCGGCGAGTCAACCGGGGGTGGCTCGGGTGGCACCTCGGCGCGGGCGACAGCGGCCTTCGCAAGGATGGCGAAGCCTGGACTGAAGGCCTTCGCAAGGATGGCGAAGCCTGGACTGAAGGCCATGGCTGCGAAGAGGCACGCCGCGAGCAATCGTGTCATGCCCACCAGCGCGAGAGGTCGATCGCGAGTGCCCCGAACGGTGGGAGGCGCACCGCGCTCGCATCGGCATGGCCTTCACCCCAGGTGCCTTCGAGCACCCAGTGATCATGGTCCAATCGGTAGACTTCGACATGCCGGCTGATGGGATCGACGAGCCACGCCCACGCCACGCCTTCGTGCGCGTAGGCGGGCAGCTTGCGCATACGATCACGGCGCTGGGTGCTGGGCGAGAGCACCTCGCAGACCCAGTCCGGCGCGAGATCGAAGTGAGCGGTATCGGGCAACTCCTGGAGCCGCTCGCGGCGCCAGCCGGCAATGTTGGGCACGTAGGCATCGCCGGACAGATGCAATTCAGGCTCGAACAGGATCCACCAGCCGCCGCCATCGGGTGCGCCCGCCGGACCATCGAACCCGCCAAAGATGCTGCTGCTCAGCGCAGTCGCGGCGCGTGCGTGTTTGGGTGCCGGGCGCGGGCTCACGACGAGCTCGCCGTTGATGATCTCCCCGACCATGTTCTCGGGCACGAGGTCCACGTCGGCATAGGTCGCGCGCGTCGGTCGGGCAATCGCTTGCGTCATGCGACCCTTGTAGCATGCCGCTCCGCGTCGTCTCAAACCACAGGCCTTCAGGCCGATGCGTCCGGGGCAATTTATTGGGCGGATGGCCTAGGTGCGTCTACGCATCGCATCACCGACCGACCGAACAAGGACCACGGACGCCGCGACAACGCCCCGTATACCGCGTCCAGACCCTCGAAAGGTGCGTCACCGGGAGTCCTCGCAGCCCAGTGTGTGGGACTGTGTGCCCTTCGTACCCGGCGCCGGTGCATTGTTTTTCCTATACTCCTGCCCGCGCTCTCCCAGTCGCCTTCCACCTCGGTCTTGGCGACCACGCGCCCGCCGTAGCGGCGGACCTCGAAATCGCCGTCGTGGACCTGGGTCGTGAATGCGGGCTCTTCGATCTTCGCCACCGTCGTACACCCCGAGCTTCCGATCGCGAGCACCGCGAAGCCGATACCTACGGCCCTGGTGATCGCGGTCATGTGGGCAACATGCGCATTCGACGCGTCGGGCGCAATGGACGAGGCCGCCCCTCAGCCCCGGGGTCCAGCAGAGCTAGCGTGGAGGCCAGGTCACTCGCCAGCTCGACTGATTAGACCATATGGTCTAATATCTAGGCCGATGAAACAACGGGTTCGATTCGACGTTGGTGGCGAGGAGATCGTCGGGGACCTCTATCTGCCGGCGACGCCTGGTCCTCATCGCGCTGTAGTGGTGGCAGGTCCCATGACGAGCGTGAAGGAGCAGGTCACCGGCGTCTATGCGTGTGCGCTGGCCACGCGCGGGTTTGCTACGCTCTCCATCGATCATCGTCACTTCGGCGAAAGCGGCGGAGCGCCGCGCCAGTACGAGTACTCCGCGCACAAGATCCAGGACCTGCGCGCCGCGCTCGGCTGGCTCTCGCGACGTGTAGACATCGATGGCTCGCGGCTCGGGCTGGTCGGCGTCTGTCTGGGCGCAGGCTACGCTGCGTGGGCGTCGACCGACGAGCCGCAGGTCAAGGCGCTTGCCACGGTCTGCGGATATTTTCGAGACGTCGGCGAGATGCGCGCACGAGATCCCGTCGGCTTCGATGCCAAGGTCGAGGCGGGACGGGCCGCGCGCGCCCGGAGAGGTCGTGACCATCCCTGCTGCCGCGCTCGAGGGCGACGCCGCGATGACCCTTCCCGATACCTACGACTACTACGCGACGCGGCGCGCGGCGGTTCCCGGCTACCTCAACGCCTTTGCCGTCATGTCGCGCGAGCACTTCCTGCCCTTCGACGTGCAGTCTTCGGCGCCGCTCATCCGCGCCCCCTTGGCGATGGTGCACTCCGAGAAGGCGCTCTCTCCTGCCTGGGCGAGGAACTTCTTCGAGCGCGTGGCCGCCAAGAAGACCATCGACTGGCTCGAGTCCGCGGGACACGTCGACTTCTACGACGACCCGCGGCTGGTCGGGCAAGCGAGCGACCTCATCGCTCGACATCTCGCGCAGCACCTCGGCTAAACCTCGATCGACGATGACGGCACGCGACACACGCGAGGCGCTCCTGCGAGCGGGCCTCGAGCTCTTCCTCCAGGGCGGCTACGACTTCGTGGGGACCAACGCGATCCTCAACCGCGCGAAGGTGCCCCGCGGGTCGTTCTACCACCAGTTCGAGGACAAGCAGGCCTTCGCCGTCGCGGTCGCCGCCTACTACTACGAGCAGCACCTTCCCTTGCTCGACCGCGCGCTGAGCGACGAGACGCGACCGCCGCTTGTGCGGCTCCGGAGGTACTTCGAGACCATGCTCGAGGAGTTTCGCGCCCATCGCTGGAGCGGCGGTTGCTTGCTGGGGATGCTGGGTCAGGAGCTCGCGGATCGAGACGATGGCGCCCGGGATGCGCTCGCAGCGCTCTTCGCGAGGTGGCGTCACCGGATCGCGGCGTGCCTGCGTGAAGCACGCGAACGAGGTGACCTCGGTCGGAAGGCCGACTGCGACGAGCTCGCCGGATTCCTGCTCGATGGATGGGAGGGAGCTCTGCTTCAGATGAAGCTCAAGAAGAGCGGTGCTCCGCTCGAGGCGTTCATCCGGGTCGCCTTCGGGCGCGTGCTGGTCGAATAGACAGATCTGTCTAATCTGGTTAGTCTCGGTCCGGGAGGTGTCGCATGAAGGTAGGTTTCATCGGTTCCGGGAACGTCGCTCGTGCTCTGGGGGCGCTCCTGAAGAGCGCGGGTCATGACGTGGCGTTCGGTGGGCGTACGTCGAGCGACGACGGAGGAGTCGTCGCCGTGGCGAACGCCGTCAGCGGAGCAGACCTCGTCGTCCTCGCTGTTCCATTCCTCGCGACGCGCGAGCTGCTCCCCGCGCTCGCCGGAAAGCTCGTCGTCGACGCGACCAATCCGGTGAACGCCGACTGGTCGCCGATGCTGCTCGGCCAGGAGAGCTCGGCCGGCGAGGAGGTCGCGAGAATGCTTCCGGGTGCTCGGGTCGTCAAGGCCTTCAACACCGTCTTCGCAGACGTCATGCGCGCGGACCGTATGACGCGCGCCGGTCAGCGCGTCACCTGCTTCGTCGCGAGCGACCATGAGAGCGCAGCGGACGCGGTCGCGGCCATCGCCCAGGGAGCAGGCTTCGCGCCGCACAAGGTCGGACCGCTCAAGGTGGCGCGTCATCTCGAAGCGATGGCGCACCTCAACATCCAGCTTGCCGTCGGGATGAAGGGCGGTACGAACGCCGCGTTCGTCTACCATCAGGCCACAGGCTGAGCCCGGCGCGCGGAGTGGCTGGGCCGACGTCATCGATCGCCTCGTCATCGACGAGGCCGCGCAGTGCGCGCCGATCTATGTTGGACCCGCGAGCGGAAGCGACCGAGGGAGCGCTGGGGGCGCTGATCGAGGAGGGTTCCCGCACCGAGGCAATCGAAGGGCTCTTGGCCGAGGGCCTCACGACGCTGTTGAACGCCTCGACCAAGAGAAACCCGGAGCGCATGGCCGAGCTCATGGTGCACCTCGCCGGTGCCGGGGCGCCTCAAGTCCAAGCCGCCAATTCGCTGCCAGAATCACTGCCAGAATCACGGTCTGACTCAGATCAGAGCCCGACAGCACTCCGACCCCCGACCCGGACATCGGACTCACCATCGAACCAGCGTTCATCGACGCGGCGATATCGACCATCGAAGAACTCGACCAGGCGCTGCGAACGCTAGCCGCCGAGCTCACCCGCCGCGACCTGCGTTTGGGCCAGCTCGCGATCGAAGCCGAGCAGTCGGCCTGGCCCACGCGCTCGGCGATGCGACCGTCGACGACTACTATCGCGAGGCCCTCGGTATCGCCCCTTCGCGCAAGGCCGCGCGTATCGCAATTGCCCGTCGGGTCCCGCGCCTCTATCGGCTCGAGGCCACGATCTACAACGGCGCCATCGGGTTTGAGACCGCAACCCCGCTCGCCCGCGTCGCCGACCCGACGACCGAGGCGGCGTGGCTGGCCCTCGCCGATACCTCGACAGTGAAGCGATTCCGCGAGCAGCTCGACGCGGCCGAGTTGCATGCCCGGGTCCATGGCCTGCCGGTGCACACGCTCATGCCGCCGACGAGCGACCAGGTGCAAGACGGCCTTGGCGTCTCCCGGGTTTCATCCCGCTACCAACAGTTCGCGATCACACCCGTCGACGACCAGCAGGAGAAAGACCCGGTAGAGCCGTTCAGGCGGTCTCGAAGTCGCTTGCGATATCCGCGTTCGGAGTCACCGGCGCGCTTCTGTCGAAGTTCTCGATATCCGCGTTCGGAGTCGTCCGCGCGCTGCTGTCGAAGTTCTCGATATCCGCGTTCGGAGTCGCCGTCGGGCTGCTGTCGAAGTTCTCGATATTTGCGTTCGGAGTCGTCGTCGGGCTGCTGTCGAAGTTCTCGATATTCGCGTTCGGAGTCGTCCGCGCGCTGCTGTCGAAGTTCTCGATATCCGCGTTCGGAGTCGCCCGCACGCTGTTGTCGAAGTTCTCGACCAGGTCCTTCAGCGGGTCGCCACGCATGAGCTTGCCCTGGTGCTTCAGCTCGATACGCGCCGCGATCTCGAGGAGCCCGTAGTCGATGACGATGTCGCGCGCCGCTGCCATGAACGCGGCCCGCAGCACGCTGTTGCGGATGAGGCCGCCCGACAGCTCGAACTCGCGCGAGACCTCGTTCAAGTCGAAGTCGTCGATGCGCGTCGGGAGGCCGGTCAACATGCTCGTCCAGAGGAGCTTGCGCGCCTCGATGCCCGGCTTCGGGAAGTGGACCTTGACGGTCACGCGGCGGCCGAACGCTTCATCGAAATTCTCTGGCAGATTGGTCGTGAGGACCGCAATGCCGCTGAAGCGCTCGATGCGCTGCAACAGGTAGTTCACCTTGAGATTTGCGTGTCGGTCGTGCGAGTCCTTCACCTCGGTGCGCTTGGCGAAGAGGCTGTCGGCCTCGTCGAACAGGATCAACGCCTGCGCCCGCTCGGCTTCGTCGAACAAGGTCGCGAGGTGCTTTTCGGTCTCGCCGATGTACTTGGACATGACCTTGCTCAAATCGACCTGAAAGAGGTCCAGGCCGAGCTCGCGCGCCACGATATTCGCGGCCATCGTCTTGCCGGTACCGGGCGGTCCCTCGAAGAGCGCCGAGATCCCCTGCGCCTCGCCAAATCGACGCTTCATGCCCCACACCTCCATCACGCGATGGCGGTGCCGATAGCGCGAAAGGAGCTCGCGCAGCTGCGCGAACACGGTCGCCGGCGCGATGAGATCGTTCCAGTGATAGCCGCGGGTCACGAGCGTCGCGATGTCACGCAGGCGATGGCGCCGCTGGCTCTTTACGATCTCCTGCAGCATCGCCATGTCGGCGCTGGCCTCGGGCTTGCGCGACAATGCGAGCGCGCGCACGCCCTCCTTCGCAGCCGATTCGAGCTCGCCCGGCGTGAGCCGGAAAGCGGCCACCAGCGCATCGAAGGTAACCCCGGCGGTGAGCTTGTCGGCCGGAAAGTGCCGCTCCCAGAGTGACTGCAATGTCGCCGGATCGGGCATCGCCAGATCGACGATCTCCAGGCCACGACGCAGCTCCGGGAAGTCGGCGAAGTCCGTCGGCACGAGCAGCGCCACCGGATTCGGATGCCCCGCCAGGCACTGCTCCAGGCGCAAGGACAGGTGGTGCGTCGGCGCGCGCGTCGGCACGCTCGACTCGTCTTCTTCACCGCCGCCCATCGGCTGCGGCTCGGCGAAGCGCTCATAGTTGCGCAGCGCCAGCACCGCGTCGTGGATGCGCGCCTCGCGCAAAGCCGCGGCCAGCGCCACCGCCAGGGGCGGCCGTTCGCTGGTGCCGCGCGCATCCATCGCGGCCGCGTGCAGGTCGACCACCAGTGTCGCCTTGCCGAGATGGCGTGCGATCTCGCGGGTCCAGCGCGCCCGACCAGCGCCACCCGCGCCACGCAGGACCAGCAGCGGCATCGCATCGGGCGTCGCGCGCGAGAAGTCGACGACGTCGCGCATGTGCGCGAACTGACCTGCGTCGGCGGCCTGCAGGATGATCGGCAGCGGCGCATCGACTTCGTCGACCCGCGCAAAGAGCTGCGCGTAGGCGAGCATCGTCGGGTCGAGGCCGGTGTCACCGCGCGCGATTCGCAGGAGGCGGAGCGACGGGCGGATCGAGTCATGAAGACCGGGCGGTGTCTCGAGCCCTTCTTCACGCACGATGAGGCCGTAACGGGCCAGCGCGTGGTCGGGGTCGAGGCGCGAGCGCACGGCGAACCAGCGGGGCGGCGGCACGAGCGCACTGAGCACGCTCGCAAGCGTCGGCACCTCGCGGCCGCGCGGGTCGAAGAGCGCGAAGATGGCGCGGAAGTCGGCGGCGATTTCGCTCGCGAGTGCCACGGTCATCAAGAGCCTGTCGTCCTCGTCGAGCTCGAGCCGTTGCGCCAGCGTCATGAGCGGCGGGGCGTCACCATCGCGCGACAGGTGGGCGACCAGCGCGTCGCGGCGGTCGGCGGCGTCACTGACAGCGTCGGTCTCGGCCGGATCCGAGGGCGGCGCACGCATGAAGGGATCGGCGACGGCGGCCGACTGCCGCCCGGGGAGGAGGCCAACGCGTTCGAGGCGACGCGCTCCGACGTTGAGGGCCACGCGCAGGTACTCGAGCTCGGCATCGAGGTGGAGGCGGGCGGCGTCAGCGGGCAAGAGGCCAGTCGCCGGGCGTGAGGCCGGTACGCGACCGAAAGACACCATCGTTGTTCTGTCTCGTGAAGAAGGGCGGAGTCGACTGCGCAACGGCCGGCAGGGTACACCGTGTCGCGACCCTGCCAAAGCACTTTGTGAAAACACGCACATCGCATGTCTTGTAGAGAGGATGCCTTCCATCCTATGTAGTGCGGGTTAGAGACACCGGCGTCGACCTTGACTCCGGTGCGGCTACCGCTAAACGCCGAGGGGTCTTCGGGTGTCGAGCGGAGGGGCCGGTTCCACATAAGCGTGGGGTCGTATGGTGCTCAAGAGCCTCGGCAAGAAGTTCAAGTCCGTTGTCAAGCCGAAGTCCAAGAAGGAGGACACCGCCCCAACGCAGCCTCCGCTGGTCGGAACGCCTGAGGGTGGCGTCGGTGACAATGCGTTGCCGCTCCACTCGTGGAAGGGCGCCAAGCCAGGCAAATCGGGCGAGACCGGCCCGAAGATCGGCAAGAGCCGCGAGGAGGACAAGCCCTCGACGTCACCGAAATGGGTGAAGGGCGGCAAGTCCGACAAGTCCGACAAGGGCCCGACAGTCATCGGCGGCGGCCGCGACAAGTCGGACAAGGGCAAGGCCCCGGTCAGCAAGTGGAAGCCGGGCTCGAAGGAGAGCGCCCCCGACAAGGGGCCGGTCGTGATCGGCACCAAACGCGGTGACAAGACCAAAGGCGAGGATGCGCCGAAGAACGAGGTCAAGAACCCGTACGTGACCACCCCCAAGGGGAAGGAAGAAGAGGCCAAGAGCCCTTACTTGACGAACGGCGCTAACCACTACTCTTCCCAGACCGGGGGCAACGACTCGCACTACCGGAATTCCAACGACATTTCTCAGGTCTCCGAGAGCTATTCGCGCTCGAGCTCAGACGACTATTCGTCGTCAGCGGACGAACTCAGTAGCGAGGGCGCGCAGGTCGCAATCGGGGAAAAGCAACCGCACCGCAGGTTCAAGAGCAAGGGCACGAGCGCCTTCGAGCAGTCGGATGTCGTGCCCAAGAAGGAGGGCGAAGAAGCGCCCAAGGGCGAGACCGAAGCCAAGGAGTTGGTTCCGGAAGGTCAGTCCGACTCCGGCCCCGGTTTGGGCGAAGTGCCGGGTGAGCTCGCTCTCGCACCGTTGACCGACTTGAACCAGGGCGACAACGACACGGGCCAACAGGGCGGCTACACCACCCAACAGGGCGGCGGTTACACCACCCTTCAGACCCCCGAGGGGCAGGCCCCAAACAAGTACCTCGAGCAGGGCGACGGCGGCACCAACTACACCACCCAAAAGGGCGGCGGTTACACCACCCTTCAGACCCCCGAAGGGCAGGCCCCAAACAAGTACCTCGAGCAGGGCGAGGGCGGCG
>Ga0335394_10006896_pt1 | contig 12825 bp, 6 predicted proteins | sample MAT03_FD_205741 | JGI IMG/M metagenome (GOLD analysis project Ga0335394, IMG submission 205741) | Freshwater microbial communities from Lake Fryxell liftoff mats and glacier meltwater in Antarctica - MAT-03 (spades assembly) (version 2) ...
AAGAAGTGGCCCCGGACGCCGAGGCCGCCGCCGGTTCGGGATCGACCATGATGGAACGAGGATACCCGATGCCCGCGGGGAAAACAACGTTCGGTCGCTGCCAGCCTACAGATTCGATCGGCGATCGACCGCGAGCGGATCGAACGGAGTTTTCCGACGAGCCACAAACTCAATTTAAACCGCGCGAAGAACCGAGTTGCGATTGAGCAAGCGTAAACGGTGAATCGCGAGCTTTGCAGGAGGGTATGGTGCGATCCAAACGGTGGCGAAACCGGGGACGCGGCCACCATGTAATGGCGACGACCTCTTTCCCTCCTTCCCTCAGTCTTTTTTCTCTTTCACCGCTCGCGGCTTCGGTGCGAGTTCCGGGTAGGTGTTGCGTTCCAGCTTCCACTTCGCGACTGCCTCGGGTTTCTCCAGCGCTTCGTAAAGCGAAACGAGGCGATCCGCGGCTTCAGTAAGTCGGATGCGCGCTTCGAGCGGCATGAGCTTCCCCCGCGCTTTCATTCCGGCGTAGCCTTCGAGGAGCAGCGGTTCGGCCTCGGCGTACTTCTTTTGACCCAGGAGTGACCCGCCGAGCATCGCTCGGGTGTTGAACGTCTTCCAGTCGTCCGGGGAGTTCTTTTCTCGGATCGCGAGGCATTCGCGGAGGTACGGCTCTGCGAAGGCGTATTGTTCCGACCTCAAAATCTGCAGCGTGAATAATGCGATTTGGCCCGCATAGAGTTCGTCGTCGCGATGGATTTCGTATAGCTGTTTCAGATGAAAGAATCCGGCGAACCATTTCTCCGAGAACCAGCCCAGTGCATTTTCGGCTTGCTTCACGTGCCAATCCCGATTCGGTGCCAGGATGCGCGTGCGGCGGGCAATCTCCTCGGATGAGAGCGACTTACTGATCTTGTAAATGTCCTTGGCCCAACGAAGGTAAAAAAAACCGTTGTCGGGCGGCTGCGCGGGCTCGGCGAGGGCAGGTGTCGGATCGTTTTCCGGCAATCGTTCGCCCGTGGCAGCATGCCAAAGAATGCGTTCGGCGTTCCGTTGAGAAACGAGGTGCTGACCGTCTCGACACCATCGAAGTTCCACTGTGTGGAAACGGTCATGGGCCTGAAGTTTTCGCAGGGGACGGCCCGTGGTGAAATCCCAGAGGAACACAATACCGTCGGGACTGCCGCTGGCCAATGAGCTTCCATCCGGGCTCCACGCCAAACTTCGGACCTCGGTCTCGTGGCCCTGGAGTTCTCGAATGCTCAAACCCGTGGCCGGATCCCAAAGTCGAACCTTGCCGTCGATTCCGCCGCTCGCCAGCATCCGACCACCGGCACTCCAAGAAATGATGCTAACGAAGTCGGTGTGGCCCTGCATTCTTTGGATGCTCTGTCCCTCGATGGTATTCCACAGCCGGATCGAGTCGTCGCTTGAAGCGAAGGCCAAGGTCCGTCCATTCGGGTTCCACGCGAGCCCCGAGGAATTGTGCTGGCCGTTCGATTCGCGCAGGATGGTCTGGCCCGTGGCGGGATCCCAGAGCCGAACCTCGCCGTCTGTCGAAGTACCTCGACGGCAGAGACTCGCCAAAATCGATCCGTCCGGGTGCCACGCGATACTGACGACAGAACCGAGGTGCCCCTTCAATTCGCGGAGGATCTGACCCGTGCTGGGATCCCAAAGCCGAATCGTGCGATCGTCGCTGCTACTGGCGCTGGCGACGACACGCCCGTTCGGGCTCCAGGCGATAGCTTCTACGAAAGCGCTGTGCCCTTTGAATTCTCGAACGATCTGTCCCGTCGCGACATCCCAGAGCCGAATCGCAAAATCGCTCCCTCCACTCGCCACGGTCCGCCCGTCCGGGCTCCAGGCGAGGCTGCTCTGATCGATCGGATGCCCCTTCCACTCTCGGACCGTTTGTCCCGTCGCAGGATCCCACAGTCGGAGGATTGCTCCGTCGATGCTGGCCAAGGTTCGGCCGTCCGGGCTCCAAGCGATATTCGGGGCTTTCTGGCCCTGCAACAGCGTCCGTTTGGTTTGTCCCGTGAGGGGATCCCAGAGGCGGATCGATTGGTCCTCACTACTACTCGCCAGCGTCTGTCCGTCCGGGCTCCAGGCCAGATAGGAAATACGCTCGCTGTGGCCCGTCAATTCTCGAACGGTGCGTTCCTCGACGGGATCCCAGAGTCGGATGATTTTGTCGATGCCGGCGCTGGCCAACAATTTGCCATCGGGGCTCCACGCGATACATGGGACGGAATCGGTGAGCCCCTTCAATTCTCGGTTCGACTGGCCCGTATTTGTATCCCAGAGGCGGACCGTCTCATCCCAACTGACACTGGTCAACATCCGCCCGTCCGGCCGCCAGACGAGATTCGTGACGCCGTCGGAGTGCCCCTTCAGTTCCCGAATGAGTTCGCCCTTTTCGGGATTCCAGACTCGGATCGAGTTATCGCCGCTTCCACTGGCCAAAGTTTGCCCGTCCGGGCTCCACGCGAGGCAAGTGACGGCATCAGTGTGGCCCTTCAATTTGTGCAGGGATTGACCAGTAGCCGGATTCCAGAGTGAAATCGTTTTGTCGTGGCTACCGCTTGCCAGCATCCGTCCATCCGGGCTCCACGCGACGCAATTGACCGTATCGCTTTCGGGCAGTTCGCGGACCATTTCGCCCGTGAGCGGGTTCCAGAGCCGGACTGTCCGGCTGTCGCTGCCCGTAGCCAGAGTCCGACCGTCGGGGCTCCAGACGACTTGCTCGATGTCGCCGGTGTGGCCTTTGAGTTCTCGGATCGTTTGCCCCGTGGCCGGATCCCAGAGGCGGACCGATTTGGCGTCCGTGCCGCTGGCGATGGTCCGCCGGTCCGGGCTCCAGGCGACGGTTTTCACCACCCGTTCGAGTCCTTTCACTTCCTTGAGGAGCTGCCCGGTGGCAGCATCCCACCGTCGAATCGCACCGTCCGCACCGACGCTGCTCAGGCTCCGCCCGTCCGGGCTCCAGACGATGCTTCCGACAGAGTCCGCGTGGCCCTTGAGTTCCCGGATCAGTTGTCCCGTGGCCAAGTCCCAGAGGCGGACGGTACGGTCTCGGCTTCCGGTGGCCAGAATGCGGCCGTCCGGGCTCCAGGCGACGCAGAAAATCGGTTCCGCGTGGCCGAAGAGCGTGATTTCGGCGCCTTCGAACCGCCGCTTGGCAAGGCGCCAGGCGAAGGTCCGATTCTCGGCCGAAACATCGTCGAGCAGTTCGCGAGCTTCCTCGATCCGGTTGCCTTCGAATTCCTGGAGCGCTTCCTTGATGCGGAGGATGTCGAGTTGCTGGCGGAGTTGCCGGCCACTCGCCGCCAACTGCCTGGAGCTGTCGTCGGCGCGCCGCGCTTCGCCCTGGGCGAGATCCCGCTGGGCGACCGCCTCCTGCTTGGCGAGGATTTCGTCCTCGATGGCCCGTTCTTTCAGACTCGCTTCGGTCCTCGCAATGCCTTCCTGGCGCTTCGCTTCGACGAGCCCGAGGGTCGCGCTCGCGAAGCCCGCCAGGAGGGCGGCGAAAACGATCAGCCCCGCGGCGACGGCCGCTCGGTTGCGGCGGGCGAACTTGCGGAACCGGTAGAGCGACGATGGCCGGCCCGCCGTGACCGGTTCGCCGTTTAAATACCGCTGGATGTCGTCGCCGAAGGCCGTGGGTGTGGGGTATCGGCGTTCCGGTTCCTTTTCGAGCGCCTTCATCACGATCCAGTCGAGTTCGCCGCGGACGAGCTTGGTCAGCTTGGCGGGCTCGAGGTGGCGGTTCGCCGCGATCGTCGGCAGGTTCTGCGACGAGTTCAGCTTGGTGCTCGGCTTGCTCGGTTCCTTTTCGCGGATCAACCGCTTCATCTCGTCTTCGCCGGATTGCAGCATCTCGGCCCGGGTGAACGGCGGGCTGCCCGCGAGGAGTTCGTAGAGCAGCACGCCGAGGGAGTACACGTCCGAGAGCGTATCGATGTCGAAGCGGCCCTCCGCCTGTTCCGGCGAGGAGTATTCCAGCGTGCCGACCCACTTGCCGTATTCGGTGGCGACGAACGATTTCTCCGTGAGTTTATGGCCCAGCGCCTTGGCGAGGCCGAAGTCGATCACCTTGGGCACCGGCTTGCCATCGACCACTTCCACGAGGATGTTGCCCGGTTTAATATCGCGGTGGATGATCCCCTTTTGGTGAGCGTGCTGCACGGCTTTGCAGACGGTGATGAAGAGTTCGAGCCGTTCGTTCGGTGCGAGTTGCCGTTCGTCGCAGAGTTGGGTAATGGGGATTCCCTTGACGTACTCCATGGCGAAGAACGGGCGGCCGTTCGGCGCCGTGCCCGCGTCGAACACCTTGCAGATGTTCGGGTGATCCATGACCGCCAGCGCTTGGCGCTCGGCGTCGAAGCGGGCGAGGATCTCCTTGGAATCCATGCCGGGCTTGACGAGCTTAATCGCCACCAGTCGGCGGACGGGCATCGTCTGCTCGGCGAGGAAGACGTCGCCCATGCCGCCGTCGCCGATTTGCCGCTGGACTTTGTACTTGCCGGCGAGGATGCTGCCGACGATCTCGGCGGAACCCGTGCGTTCGAGGTGTTCGATGAGTCGTTCGCACTCGGGCTCAAAGTGCGGGTCGGGCGAAACGCGCTGGGCGTTCTTACGGAGGAGCGGCAGGAGGTCCGGGAAATCGACCAGGTCGGCTTCGGTCGGCATCTTTGCATTGCCGACGAGCACCGGGACAACATCCGTTCTCGAGGCGAGGGCGAGGCGAATCTCTTCGCGAACGTGATCGACCGTGGCCGAACTTCGCTCCATCAGGATTTCGAGCCACTTCGGCCCGATTATCACGAGCACCGCAGAGGAGGACGCGATTTTGCCCTGCAAGCGTTCGACGAAATCCGCGCCGAGTTCGATGCTCGCGTGGTCGTAAAAAATGTCCCGGTTGCGGAGCCGCTGGGAAAGCTTCTCGTAAATGCGGGCCACGGCATCCGGGCTGTCGCTGCGGCGGTACGAGAGGAACACGCTGCTCATGGTGGCGTTCGCAGACATTTCGAGAACACGGCGGTCGTCCGGGAATTCTACGGCATTCGGGTCGGGTCGAATTTTACTTTTCTCGCGGGATCGCTCAGTGCTCGGCTCCGACGATTGGATCGCTTCACGACGTCTCGCCGCCTCAGCCCCTGCCCTCAAGGATCCCCGCATGAAGGGCCTCCGAGAACTCGACCGGGTCTTGCGCGGCGAGGCGGTGCCGGGGATCGACGGGCGGCGGCCCACCGTGGCCCTGGTGCCGCTGTTGACGGTCAACTTGCTCCTCGCGGCGTTCTACGGCGTGTGCATGGGCGTATTCGGATTGACGGGGCGGGCGGAGCCGGAGTTCCGACAGGTGCTCGCGGATGCGTTCAAGGTGCCGCTGCTGTTCTTGCTCACGCTGTTCTGGTTGGGTGCTCCGCCCGTTCATCGGCCAGCCGAACAAACCGGTGACGTTCTTCCGCGAAGACGCTTGGGGGAATGCCTACGTGGTCGTGGCAGATATGGTGTGGCGGGCGGTGGGGGGGCGGTGAGGGAGTGAACGAAGGGGTTGGCCAAGGCGGGCACCGAACGGATGTAACATTCTACTTACCGTCATTCGCCGCACCCCTCGTACATCGCATCGCGGCTGACATCGACCTCGATCATCGAAACGGTCCGCTTCCTTTTCCTTTTCATTCCTTTCAGTCCCCCGTTAGCCACTTCGTCGTCGGCGGGGATTAGATTGTAATGGATCATGGTGAACCGTTCAGGCAAAGTCACCTGGAGCAGCGGGTATGCTTGCGAGAAACGCCGAGATTGAACGACTCCACCGCCTAGTCTCGACTCTCGTCGATCCCGACCTCACGGACCGGGAACTCCTCCGCCGCTTCAACGAGCGTCAAGATGCCGTTGCGTTCGAAGTTCTGATTCGCCGGCATGGGTCGATGGTCCTCGCTGCGGGACGGCGAGTTCTCGGGAACGCTCAAGACGCGGAGGACGTTTACCAGGCAACGTTTTTACTGTTGGCTCAGAAAGCCTCCTCCCGAAAGTGGCAGTCTTCGGTCGGGAACTGGCTCCACCGAGTCGCCCACCTACTAGCCCTCAAGGCTCGGCGATCCTCGCAGCGACGGGCTCGCCGCGAAGGAAGTGTTACTGCCCGTACCGCGGCGACCTCCGACTCCGAACGAACTGGTCAGGAACTCCTCGCAATTCTCGACGAGGAGCTACTCGCACTGCCCGAACGCCTTCGAGCACCGCTGATTCTCTGCTACCTCGAAGGGGCGACGCGCGACGAGGCGGCAGTGCGATTGGGATGCCCCTTATCGACTCTCAAAAAACGTCTGGAACGGGGCCGCGATCGGCTTCGCGACGCCCTCGTGCGGCGCGGGTGGACACTCTCCGCCGCATTGCTGGGCACACTGCTCGTCGAACCGGCTGCCGCGGCCGTGCCCATTTCGCTCGTGCAGAAGACGGCGGAGGCCGCGCTGATGCTCGCAACGGGATCCGGAACAAAAGGATTGCTTACGGACCGAGTGATTCAACTCGTCAATAATGGAATCGACATGACAACTGCGACGAAACTCATCCCCGCTTTCGGGGTTCTGCTGCTGGGAACTTTTCTTGCGGTCGGCGCGATCGCATCGAACGTGGGCGAGAATCCGCCAGCCCAACCGCCGCCGAAGCAAGCGGCAGCAATTCCGGACAAGCCCGCGGAGGCGGCTCCGTCGGTAACTCTGCAGGTCATCGTTCTCGACCCCCAAGGCAAGCCGCTGCCCGGCGCGAACATCCACGTCGGCGTCTGGACCGAGGAGAAAGACTTCCAGAAGAACCGCGATCTCGAGACCGATGCCGCCGGCGTCGCCCGGATCGACCTTCCGAAAACCTTTACCAGCCTGCGGCTGTGGGCCGGGAAGAAGTCGTTCGCCACGATGCACGCGAGCTGGGAGCAGGGCGAACTCGCGGGCGGTAAGGGCGTCCCGGCCGAGTACGCATTCCGACTCGAAGTTGCGGGGACCGCGGGCGGTCGAGTCCTGGACGAAAATGGCAAGCCGATCGCCGGGGCCAAGGTCGAGGTCCGCCTCGCGAACGACCCGAAACCAGCCCGGAGCGACGGCCGCGTTCGCTACGCATATTGGTTCGACGTAGCGACGACGGACCTTGAGGGCCGCTGGCAGATCGAAAACGTCCCGTATCACCCGGAGGCGGAACTGAGTCTTTTGGTAACCCACCCGGACTACGCCTCCGACGGCCAGTGGACGCGACGGACTTCGGATTCCGGCAAAACGACGGCGGCGCTGCGCGATGGAACGGCGACATACGCGCTGAAGTCCGGAGTCGTCGTCCGCGGCCGAGTCACCGATTCCGACGACAAGCCGATCGCAAACGCGGTCGTCGTTCAAGGTAAGGACGACCCGTATCGGAGTAACGCGACGAGCACCTTCTCGACCGACGCCGAGGGTAATTATCGGCTCCCCGCAGGGTCGGTCGGGCCATCTGCGATTACCGTCTTCGCTCCGGGCCGGGCACCGCAGTTCCGCGCCGTCGAACTCAAGCCCGATCTCCCAGCCCAGGACTTCCGGCTGAGCGAGGGCAAGCCGGTCCGCCTTCGGATCGTCGATGCCGACGGCAAACCGGTGCCGAAGGCTTCGGTCAAATTAATCGAGTGGAAGGGGAGCAAGTCGATCGCCTCGCATCGCAATCCGAACCACCCCAAGATGCCCGAAACGGGAATCCCCAAACTGGCCGACGCCGACGGCATCTGGGCTTGGCCTGCGGCCCCCGACAGCGCTGTGAAAGTGCAGGTCTTCGCGAGGGGCTTTGCTGTCCTCGAGATGGATGTCACCGGCGGATCCACCGATCGCACGGTGACTCTCAAGGCCGAACACCGAATCGCCGGGACGGTGACGGACGCCGTCACCGGCAAGCCGATTCTCGCATTTACCATCATCCCCGTGGACGTCTTCGGTAAGGATTTCCTCCACGCCGAGCGGGATAACGCGGTCGCGGGGAAGGACGGCCGGCTGGACTACCTGGCGGATCGCATCGACATCCCGCTCCGGCTCCGGGTCGAGGCACCCGGGTATCGGACCCAGGACGGGCCGGAGTTCCGGGTGGGAACGGACGACAGCCGCAAGCAGGATTTCCGTCTGACCCCAAGCCGACCCGTGAGCGGCCTGGTGGTGGACGGCGGTGGCAAGCCCGTGGCCAAGGCCGAAGTCTTGCTCGCCACACCGACGGAGCCGGCTCGGTTATCCAAAGACCAAAACAATCGGTCGTTTACGGACTCGGCCGGCCGGTTCGCGTTTCCCGATCCCGGCGAGCCGTGGGCGGTCATCGCCCGGACGGACTCTGGAGTTGCGTCCGCCGAGTTCCCAGCCGAACGGACCGACGCGGGAATCCTGCGACTACAGCCGTGGAGCTCGATCCGCGGGACGTTTCACGACGGCGGGAAACCGGTTTCCGGGGCCACGGTATTCGCGACCCCGATCGGGCTCGTCGACTCCGGACGACCGAGGCTCGATACCGCCCTCCAGACCGTGACAGGCAAGGACGGCCAGTTCGAGTTCCAGCGCGTGTCGCCCGGAGCCGTAAGCGTCCGCGTTCACCTCGGGCCGTGGAAGGACGTGGGCTTTCGGTCCGGCCCGAGCGTTCCGCTCGACCTCAAGCCGGGACAGCATGCCGACCTGAAACTCGGCTCCGGCGGCGCGGTCGTCGCCGGGAAGGTGAAGCTAATCGGCAAGGTGCCGGCCGATCTCGACTGTACGTACTCGCTCAACCAATTGGTCCGGCGGGAACCTGGGGTCGCCCCACCGGCGGAAGTCGCGACCGCGGGGTTCGACGCCCGCAAGGGTTGGCAAGACGCGTGGTCCAAGACCCCCGAGGGGCACGCTTATTTGAGCACTCTGCAGAGTTGGTTCGTGAAACTATCGCCCGACGGCACGTTCCAGATCAGCGGGGTGCCGGCCGGCGATTACGACCTCTCGATCCGGGTGTACGCAAAGCCGAACGGGTGTCTTGTCGATCCGCTAGCCCGGCAAGTGGTGACTGTCAGAGTCGCGGCTGCAGACGTAGCCCGCGGGACGTTGAGTCTGCCGGAGGTCGCGACCGAGGTCGTGCCCGTTCCGGCAGTGGGGGACATTCCGACGCTCGCTTTTCAGCGCACCGACAGTACGAACGGGACGCTCGCGGACTACCGCGAGAAATACACGGTCGTTCACTTTTGGATGAGTTGGTGCGGACCGTGCAAGAAACAGCTCCCGACGCTCAAGAAGCTGCACGAGCGGTTCGCTGCCCGCGGGCTGGCGACACTGTCGCTCTCGCTCGACGACAATCCCTTAGTTTGGCGGGCGACGGTGAAGAAACTCGACATGGCCTGGCCCCAGGGTCGGCTCGAACCCAATACCGCGAGCGGAGTATCGAGCACGCCGGCGTATTGGCTCCTCGACCCCGCGGGAAAAATCCTGATCAAGGCGTACGATCCCGACGAACTCCTCGACTTCCTCGAGGCGAAGATGAGAAAATAGCGCATCTTAGGGGAAGGAAAAAGAAGAAGGAAAACGGGGACGCGAACAGTTTCGCCTACGAGTCGTCACCGATTCCACAACTTCCGATCCAGCGTTCGATACCCAATCGCCTCGACGATGTGGCTCGGTTCGAGCGACGGTCGATCCGCGAGGTCGGCGACGGTGCGGGCCACGCGCAGGATGCGGTCGTGGGCGCGGGCGGAGAGGCCGAGGGATTCCATCGCGTCTTTCATGAGGGCCAGGCCTTCGGCATCCAGGCCGCAGTATCGGCGGAGGAGCCGGGGGGTCATGCGGCCGTTGAGGACTTCGCCGTTGCCGAAGCGGGCGCGCTGCTGGGCGCGGGCGTGCAACACTTGTTCGCGCATCGCGCGGCTCGTGGTGCCTTCGATTGTGCTGCTCAAGTCTGCGAACGCGACGGACGGAACTTCGATGTGCAGGTCGATGCGGTCCAAGAGCGGTCCGCTGATGCGGCCGATGTACTTGTCCACCGCCATCGGCACGCACTTGCAGGCCCGCTTGGAATCGCCCATGTAGCCGCAGGGGCAAGGGTTCATCGCGGCGATTAACACGAACCGCGCGGGGAACGTGACCGAGACGAGGGCTCGCGAGATGGTGACGCGGCCCTCTTCGAGCGGCTGGCGCAGCGACTCCAGGCTCTTGCGGTTGAACTCGGGGAGTTCGTCCAAAAAAAGCACGCCGTGGTGGGCGAGGGAGATTTCGCCCGGCTGCGGGACGCTGCCGCCGCCGACCATGCCGGCGTCCGAAACGGTGTGGTGCGGGGAGCGGAACGGCCGCGTGGCCAGGATCGATTCGCCCGGCGTGAGGCGGCCCATCGCGCTGTAGATGCGGGTCGTTTCCAAACTCTCGATCGAGGTGAGCGGCGGCAAAATCGTGGGCAAGCGGCGGGCGAGCATGGTCTTGCCGGAGCCGGGCGAGCCCAACATCAGCACATTGTGCCCGCCCGCTGCGGCGATGACGAGGGCGCGCTTGGCGGACTCCTGACCGCGGACGTCGGCGAAGTCCACATCGTAAGCCGAGAGCGCCAGCGCGGGGTCGGGCACGTTCGGGCTGACGGGGTCGATCTCCACGGCCCCCGAAAGGATGCCGACGGCTTCGGCCAAACTGGTGACGCCGTAGACCGCCACTTCGTTGACCACGGCCGCTTCGCGGGCGTTGACCGCAGGGACGAGCAATTTCGGCAGGCCGAGGTCGCGCGCCGCCATCGCCATCGAGAGCGCGCCCTTCACGGGTCGCACGCTGCCGTCCAAGGCGAGTTCGCCGACGATCGCGAAGCCAGCGATTTGCTCGGGCCGGAGTTGCCCCGTGGCCACTAACATGCCGAGCGCGATGGGCAAATCGAACGCCCCCGCGTCCTTCTTCAAGTCCGCGGGGGCGAGGTTGATGACGGTCCGTCCGCTCGGCCGGTGGTAGCCGAGGTTCGCCAGGGCGCGTTCGATCCGGTGGATGCTTTCGCGCACCGCGAGTTCGGGCAGGCCCACTAAAATCGTCTTCGCTACGCCCGCCGCGGCGTCCACCTCCACCTCGACGGCCACCGCCTCGATCCCCACCAGGGCGAATGCGTTCAGCTTCGCGAGCATCGTAAGGGCGGCTCCGGGGACGGCGGGCTATCGAGAGGGCAATCGTAACCCGCGGACCGAAGCAACGCCACCAAGTACCGCTCGGCATCGAAATGCGCACGGCCTAGAACGCGGCTGCGCGAGCAGCCCAAAGCCCGGGCGAGAAGGTTGGAAACCGATATCGGCCCGCTTTGTGCTGACAACTTCCCGGCAGCAAACTCTTTGGAGAAACCGCGATGAGCGATCAATCGAAAGCCCCGTCGAAAAGCCCCACTGCGGACGAAGGCCCAGGCCGTGGCAACGAACCGGGCGTTCAAAAGCCGGAAACCACCCCCGCCCAGGAGCGAGGCGAACGCCTCGACACCGGCAAAGCCATCGCCCGCGGCGGTAAGAGTGAGGGAGCAGTGCCCGGGGCCGAGCCGGCGAAGTGAAACAGGTTGGCGAGTACTCAGATTTTCGTTAGCAGGTCTACGTGATCGGGCAGTCAAACGGGCTGCGTCCCTTTCACATCCCAATTCCATTCTGAGCGCGATGGGCAAATCGAACGCCCCCGCGTCCTTCTTCAAGCCCGCGGGGGCGAGGTTGATCACGGTCCGTCCGCTCGGCCGGTGGTAGCCGAGGTTCGCCAGGGCGCGTTCGATCCGGTGGATGCTTTCGCGCACCGCAAGTTCGGGCAGGCCCACTAAAATCGTCTTCGCCACGCCCGCCGCAGCGTCCACTTCCACCTCGACGGCCACCGCCTCGATCCCCACCAGGGCGAATGCGTTCAGCTTCGCAAGCATCGTCGGGCGGCTCCGGGGACGGCGGGGTGCGAGTCGGCAATCCTAACCGGCCGGCAGAAACGACGCCACCGACTATCGCCCCAGAATCGAGTGGACTTCGCCGAGGCGACCGACCCCAGCGAAGAGCGCCGACGGCTTCGCTCGTAAAAAACTTCGATGGATTCCCGAGCGGAGGCCTCCGCGGCGATCGCGGCGAAACGCCGTCTGCCTCGACGGCGTTTGGGTTCGACGGGGTCGAAACCGGCTCGGTCATTCCCGATCGATGATCGGTCCACGCCGATCGACCGAAACGCTGCGGGTCGCATTCCAGAGTCCGTAGGCCGCGGCACCGAAAATGGCGACGTGCAGCACGACGACGAGCCATGAGACGATGAGAAATGACGGTTTCTTCGTCTTGTGGCGGAAGAACCGCCGGCCGCCCAACGCGCCGGGCCAACCTCCCAAGAATGCCAAAATGTGCAAAGTCCGTTCCGGGATCCGTCGATCGCCGCGAACGGCTCGCCGCTTGTCCAGGCCGTAGGCTACGAAACACGCAGTGCTCATCGCGAGGACCAGTCCGAGATAGAAGGCGACGGCGGGAATCATGCGCACTCACTAAGGCGATCGGGCGGGTTTTGGTTTACCCCTCGGCCCCTCCCCAACGGGGCGAGGTGAGGAGATCACCTGCCGTTCGGGTCAATGTTCACCACGTTCACACACACCGTTTCCCAGCGTTCATGAACATGGTGAACGCTGCGAACATGTGAACATTACGATCCGCCGCATCCCTTCTTTTCGAACCGCCACGTGTGCGACCCCTTTGTCCCAACTTGTGTTTGGGTCGGAGATCACTCTTCGATGAGTGAGATTTGCACGACGCAGTCGAAGGAATCGCCGATTGGATCGATTCCGATCCGCACGACCTCCCCCTCTCGGCTGAGTACGGTGCAACCGATGGAACCGGAACGGGGTACCCCAACCCGCCGT
>Ga0335394_10006897_pt1 | contig 12825 bp, 8 predicted proteins | sample MAT03_FD_205741 | JGI IMG/M metagenome (GOLD analysis project Ga0335394, IMG submission 205741) | Freshwater microbial communities from Lake Fryxell liftoff mats and glacier meltwater in Antarctica - MAT-03 (spades assembly) (version 2) ...
AACCACTAAAATTTTCCTTATTCGTATTTGCCAAGACCGTGCAACAAGATGATCTGTTGCCATCGCAATTTCTATGCCCTGAATTGCGGATAAACCCTGGAAGTGCCCCAAAAACCTTTTTTAAAAAATCAAAGCAGACCACCCGAATTTTATAGTCGACGCAAAGTGGTTTTGAAGAAACCGGAATTGCAAGATATTCACAATCATCAACATTCTAAACCCTTCTAAACCCTCTAAACCCTTCTAAACCACTATAAACCCTTCTAAACCACTCTAAACCGGCTATATCACCAAGCACATCAATATTAAATTAAACGCAATGAAAAATAAATTTTCTCAACGACATCTCCCTGCCTTGGCGCTCATACTGACCGTATTTGCCACGCAGCTTGCTGCACAAACGCCGGCAACCACCCCACCCACCAAACCCGGCATCGGCATTACCGACGTCTTCGACGACGTAATCCACCTCAACCACAACCAGCTGCTGAAGAAAATCCTACTGGACAATCCCGCTACTATGGACGGAGCCCCGCTTACAGTAGACTTGGTGGAACATCCCTCGCAGGCGCTCCTTGCCGTCGGCGCCATGATCAAACAAAACGCGGTCGTTGTTTCCTTGTACAAAGAAGGGCGTTTATCTGCCCGCGATACCACGCGAATTGAAAAACTGGAGTCGCCCAGGGAAATATATTCGATTTTGTGTACGGTGATAAATTCGCCGGACGGACTGCTGATCAGCGACCTGAGCCCGCAAAGCGATGCTTATGAAAAAGGGATCCGCAATGGGTTCTTGCTGAAAGAAATTAACAATACACCGCTACATGCCGGTCAGCAGAATGAAGCCCAGGCCATGCTGGAAAGCACTGAAAACGAACCGGTTAATATCAAAGCGCTGAATCCGGAAACGGAACAGGTTTTTGCGCTGCGTGTAAAGCGGTATCCCTTTATTGGTCGGGAATGGGCCAGGCCGCTAAATACCGAACAACTGGAACTTGTATTTCAGGCTATCTTAAATTCGATGGCCAAAAATCAAAAAACGCTTGGGCTCACGTTCAAAAAACCGCAGCAATTGAGTACGAAAAGCATGTCTGTTATAAGCGCGCTAAACAGCAGCCGCAAGTGCTATTCCTACGAACAGATACCGGTCTATGAAAGAACATTCATGCATTACCTGCAACCGGGGATTGGCGTTGACAGCATTTTTATCAAGGAAGCTTTCTATTCGCCCCGAAAAAAAAATAAAAAAGCGCAACCGGGCGACGCTTCGTTGAATGCGATGCGCTATTACAATTTCGACCAGAACAAGAGCCATCTCAGCAAAAACGATCATATTGAGGACAATATGAAAGAAGTGGTCCGTAAATTATCCGGGCCGTTCTACAACAAACCGGGCGTATTTGCCAATTATTTTATCGCCGCCAAAGAGTATGAAAATGCGCGTAATTATCAGGCTGCGCTGAACCAATATTACGCCTCCCTGCGCAAAGTGGATGAAATCATCGCCAGTGAAATGACCAAAACAAGGGCCAAAGCGGTTGTATTGGGCCGCATCGCATACTGTTCTAAACAGATCAACCAAACGAATTACGCCGAACTAATGCTGCTCGCCAAGGATTGCCTGGAAATGACCTTAAAGAATGCTGAATTGAAACAATCCGATCAGAATTTCTACAAGTTTTCCAAAGAAACGCTGGAATTATGCAGAGACATTGAAGGCAAACTGGAGCAACAACGCTCACAAAAAACGATGGCCATCATTAATGCAGTTGCCAGTGCCGGAATGGGCGTGATGTCTTTGAACTTGGATACTGGTTTGGCCAGTAGCTTCTTCCTCTCGGCTGCCGCAACCATGGATCAAAATGCGGCATTGAACTCGCAATTAAATTCAATCCTCTGGGAAACGACCAGTTCCATCAATTTTAACCTGCCGGCCGAACTCCAGGATGACGAAAGCAGCCCGTACGAAATTGTCGCGACCGCCTATATCAACTACGCAGTGGAGCGTGTAAAAGATAAATATGCCGTTCTGAATAGGATCGCCCTGTATGCAGCGGACAGGCCTGCCCTGAAACAGGTGGTCCTACAGGCGAAACAAAATTATGAGTCCTCCGAAAATAACCTTTTTGACCACAGCGAATTGATCTCCATGCTGGTGAAAAATGAAAAGATCATTTACCGGTACGAAAAACGCGGGCTCAAAGTGCCGGAAACAGCGGTTCCATGAGCATGATATCGGTATTGCGTAATGGCCTGTGAATATATCAAAGTAAAAAACCAAAGCAATGCGGGGAAAAATTGTCAGATACATCTGCTTATTATGCATGCTCATCTTGCCGGGGGCAGAAATGCAGGCACAGTTTGCCGGTAATGGCGCCAAAGATCAATACGATCATGGCTGTCAGGCACAGATTCAGCAGGAGATTGACGCCGCCGCCGCCGCTAGGGATGGGTGCAGGCATGCCAGGGCGCTTTTACAACTGCTTCGTTGCCAGATCAATAGCCCAAATGTGAGCGATGAGTCGAAGAAGATTTTCAGAGAAAAACTTGCCAGGAGTGAACCTGAATATCAACAAAAATGCAATGGCCCGGCCGGTGATGGCGTTGACGCCGGCGGCCAAACGCCGGGCGCACCGGCTCAAAACAATGGATTGCAGCAGGGACAGCTGGAGATGCAACGGCAAATACTGGATATTCAAAACCAGTTGGACAATATGAGGAATGCACAGGAAGCAAATAACCAGGCGATCATTAATAATTGGCGACAAACGTTTGCTCCATATAATAATATGACCATAGGGAGTGAATCACCAAGCACTGAATCTACCGGAATCGATGAAAACGCGCTTAATAAAAACAGGGAATTGCTTCATAATGTACACCTGGATGATGAGAATTTTACGGGCAATTCACCTGGCGAGTCCTTTGCTCCGGAGACGACTCCCTGGAAACAATACAGCGAAAGTGAATTGAATGAATTGATTGAAAGCGAAAAAAAGAAGAAATCTGAAAAAACCGAGGAGGAGCGCTGCAACGAAATTGTAGATGATTTCGAGATTCCTGCCGAGCTGAAAATTGATTCTTGGGGACATCCTTTGGATGCCCATAGCTTCATCGAGTTTATCTTACGGAACGGGACCGTATTATATGAGTACAGGGGATTACGGTTTACTTATTTCATTCAGCGCGCTGTGACAGAGGATGGTGTGAAGCATAAAATTTGCGTGGTCGATGAAAAAAGTATCCGCCAAACGGGAAGAAACATGGCCAATAATGACAAAGTGCATTATTGGTATCATCTATATTACGTATTGGAAAATAAATCGGATTATAAAGTAGAAATGAACCACTTTCCGATCGTTCGGATCAGCATGATCGGGGAAGAAACGTGGAGTATGTGCGATGACTACTTTTGTAAACGCTCCGATTACTTCGGCAGCTTCGGCGTGACCAGCCTTTCCGCTTCGCCCTACCTTATGTGGCCCCATAGCAGGACGTACGACTTTAAAGGCGGATGGTACCCTGCGGAGCCGGAACCCGTCCTGAACACCTGGTTTCTGTCGCCCGCCTTTTATGATCCGACATTTGCGGTATTCAGCAAACCGAAACTCCTTGAACTGACGCCCGTCAGCGCCACCGTTGAAGCTGTGATTATCGACGACCGGGAGGCGCCTATTCAATCCAGGGGAATATGCTGGAACACGAAAGACAACCCTTTAATAGATCATTTCTCCGTCTATAACGGCTCGGGGACCGGAACATATACCGCTAAATTGACAGGGTTGCAGCCCAATTCAACGTACTACATCCGGCCATTTTCCACCAACAGTACCGGAACAAGCTACGGCCCACAAATTATTATAGATACGCCTAAACCCTGAAGTAATGCGCAACACGGGAAATAATATACTGATTATCACCCTGTTAAGTTGTTTCCTGCAAGCCGGATATCCCGCTTTTGCCCAAATAAATGCAAAAGTAATTCGGACAATCAACTTTCCGGACACGCTTCACCCCACGGGCAATTTTCAAATCATGGACGACAGCCTCGTGCTGTTGCCTTCCAACGGAGGCGTTTTCAACCTTAGTCTTAACAAATGGCATATATCCCCCGATTCACAGCGGGTCGTGTTATCGTATTACCAGGCATCCTCCTCCGGGCCGGCTTTTCTGACCGCTTTTAACCGCAGTACTTCGGGTTGCGCGCTTTATAAAAGAACCCTTTTGGGGCAGCATCAGCAGTTCATGAAAATTACGGACGTGGCCCAAGGGGGTATGTTCCGGGTGAATGCTTTACATAATGCTTTATTCGCGTACGGAACAGATGAAACCGGTTTCAGCTTTTTCGAATGCCGGCAGGATAGCCTGTTTACGGTTCTCCACACTGACAAGCACAGGCCTTCTTACGTCGCGCTATTCAACAGGAGTACCTTCCTTTTTTCCGTTGGAAGTATCATTTATTCGTGTACCCGCTCCGCAGGTCTGCGAAAGGTAATAGAATGCGACGAGCCGGTTGTGAGTTTTGCCGTAATTGATGAGACTTCCATAATAGTATCAACCAGACGTGGTCTCACGCTGAAAACGCAGGATGGCGAATCAATTCCCGTTGCCACGGGCAGTTTTGGCGAAATCGTTGCCGCGAACAAGATGCTCTATTGCATGCTTTGGAATGACAGGAAATTGAAAGTAGTTAAATGGTAATAACCTGAGCGTTGCGCCATCTCCTACTCAAACGGATCAGAATACCGCACACCACCCACAAACCCCTCATCCGTCAAGGTACCCAAAAACGCGATCAAATCAGCCTTGTCAGATTCGCTCAGTCCCAGGCGTATGGGGCCGCTGCCAATCTCGCCCGTCAGCGACCAATGCAGGTTGGCAGAAGACAAGGCTGGACATGTTCATTGTAATGGTTCACCACGTCCAATAGGGTAGCGAAGCGGCCGTCGTGCATGTAAGGCGCCGTGAGCGCGATGTTGCGCAGGGAAGGAATTTTGAACAGACCTTCCATGCCGGGCGTGTTTTCACCCAAACCTTTGTCAGAATAATTGACCTCCAGGCCGATGTTGGCCCAGACTTCAACGCCGCCGACCATACTCTTAACGGGATTGTGGCAAGTGGCACAACGGGCATTGCCGAAGAACAAATCCATGCCCCGGCGCTCCTGCTCATTAAACACGGACGGATACTGAACGCCCCAGGCGCCCGGACGCGCGCTGTCAAATTTGGAATTGAGCGCTTAAATATAGGGCATTAATGGTGTGCTAACAATTTTCATGACGAATAATGGCCGTGTTTGGTTGGGTAAGGACCAAAAAATACCCGGTTTCGCTGCCCGGAATGCCAAACGCGCTGAATTTTTTTCCACCCTCATTTGGAAACGAGCCCATCTTATCTACCTTTGCCGCCCTTAGGAACGGTGTCAAAATAAGTTTCCAATTTCAGGCCAATTATTTTGGTGTCAGCCAACTATCTTTTGAGGCGAATAGCAGCGCTATTTAACGAAAAAGATGGGACGGATGACGGCAAAAGAATGGCATCAAATTGGGAAGTTATTTTGACACCGTTCCTTAACATCCCCTTAAGATTTTAATAACTTTTCACTGGAAGCATACCGCTATTTCATGTAAGACGCTCTTTTTGTTTAGACTTCATCTAAATAAATTGTTTAGTGGTCGCTTCGTTTGATGAGAAAGAAGGCAATGGTACCTTTGCCAGACAATTTTCTGACAATTCCGTTCCGACTTGGGCCGGGTTGCTTGCAATAACATCAATTATTACCACGAAATATGTTGCTGAAACGCATTTGCCGGGTTTTCGTACTTGCCATGTTGACCGCATCCACCATGTATGCGGCGCCCACCAAAGAAGCAGGTAAAGAGCTATTTGTTGCCAACTGCGCCTCCTGCCACAATAAAAACATGAAGGACCAGATGACCGGTCCTGCCCTGGCAGGGGTAGAAGAGCGTTGGGCTGCTTTCCCGCGTAAGGATCTGTACGCCTGGATTCGCAATTCCCAGGGGCTCATCGCGACGGGCCATCCCCGCGCCGTCGAGCTCTGGGCTAAATGGAAACCCAACCTGATGAGCAATTTTACCGGGCTCACGGATGAACAGATGGAGAGCATCATCCTATATATTAATGAACCCGGCGGTCCCCCTCCCCCTCCTCCGCCTCCCGGAGGCGCAACAGAGGCTAAGGAAGACGGCCTTCCCTGGATGTTCATCAGCTTGGCCCTGCTCCTCGGTCTGCTGGCTTTTGCCCTCATGCGCATCATCGACAACCTGGCGAATGTGGCCCGGGTACAGGCCGGTGAAACGCAGCGCACCAGAAGTTGGGTACAAACGCTCAACTCCAAAGGCTTCATCGCTTTTATGGTGTTTGCCGTAACCCTCATTTTCGGGTACAAAACCATCGATAATGCCGCGCGAATGGGTCGCTCCCAGGGATACGAACCCGATCAACCTATTGCGTTCAGCCACAAGATTCACTCAGGGGTCAACAAAATCGACTGCCAGTATTGCCACGATTCGGCGCGCCGTTCCAAACAATCTTCCATTCCGGGTACCAATACCTGTATGAACTGCCACTCCGCCATTAAAAAAGGCACCATAAGCGGCACCTCTGAGATCACCAAGATCTTCGCCTCCATCGGTTTCGACCCAATCGCCGGGAAATACATACCCGATTACGATAACTGGAGCGACAAACAGATCGAAGACCTGTACAAAAAGTGGATCGGCCAGGAATACATGACTGCAAACACCCTCGCTTCCCTCGATGAAAACGGCCAGTTGACGGTCGAAAACCAATGGGATGGGGTCGTAAAAGCCTTGAAAAACGACTCGAACGGCAAAATCCAGGGCCCGATTGAATGGACCCGTATCCACAACCTCGCCGACCACGCTTACTTCAACCACTCCCAGCACGTAGCGGTCGGCCAAATCGCCTGCGAAAAATGCCACGGACCGGTTGCGGAAATGGATGTTGTGTATCAATATTCTACCCTCGGCATGGGCTGGTGTATCAGCTGCCACCGCGAAACAGAGGTCAAATTTAAAGACAATGCCTACTACGATCAATACGCGCGTTACCACAAGGAATTGAAAGATGGCACGCGCACAAAAGTAACCGTGGCCGAAATTGGCGGCCTGGAATGCCAAAAATGCCATTACTAAAGAATGATGAAGGAGGAAGGATGAATGATGAATAAATCATGATCGTTCTTTTGCCATCGTTTTAAACAGATTAAAATTAATTTTTTGAGGATGAATGATTTGGGGTACGAAGCCAGTGCAACACCCATTCATCATTCATCTTTCATCATTCATCATTAATTAATTATGAATAACGGTATTTGGGTTAGCACCGAAGATTTGATGCGGGAGGAAACCTTCCTCCAATCCGCAGAAAAAGAATTTTCGGTTGAAAACATCGACGAATCCAATGGCAAATGGGAAACCAACCGCCGCGATTTTTTGAAACTACTCGGTTTCGGTCTCGGTGCGGCTACGATTGCCGCATCCTGCGAAATTCCGGTCACCAAGGCCATCCCTTTCGTTACCAAACCAGACGAAATCGTGCCGGGCGTAGCAAACTATTTCGCCTCCTCTTTTGTAAACGGCGGAGATTACTGCGCGCTGCTCGTTAAAACCCGGGAGGGCCGACCGATTAAAATAGAAGGAAACACCCTGAGCAGCGTTACGGGTGGCGGTACCAGCGCCCGCGCCCAGGCCCACGTGCTCAGCCTCTACGACATGCGCCGCATCCAGCACGCAGGAACCGTCGCCAATGGAGCCGTCAGCAAAAAAGAATGGGCCGAACTCGACCGCGATATCAAAGCCAAACTGGCTGCGGGCGGTAATATTCGCCTCATTACCAATACGATCCTCAGCCCGACCGCTAAAATGGCCCTGGCCGAATTTACGGCAAAATACCCCAACAGCACGGTCGTTCGCTATGACCCCGTGTCGAGCGCCGCACTTCTGGCCGCCAATCAACTGTGCTTCGGCGCTGCGGTCGTTCCGAATTATAAATTCGACCAGGCCGACATCATCGTTTCCTTTGGCGCCGATTTCCTCGGCACCTGGATCAGCCCGGTCGAATATGCCCGCGCTTATGCCAAAAACCGCAAGATACATAGCCTGAAAAACCCGAAAATGTCGCGCCACTATCAAGTGGAAAGCCACATGTCGCTCACCGGCTCCAATGCGGACAACCGAATTCTGGTAAAACCCAGCGAACAGGGCGCAGCCATCGTGGCTTTGTACAATGCCCTGAGCGGCCAATCCGGAGGCCCGAAACTGAACGATAAAGCCGCATCTGCCATCCAAAAAATGGCCGAAGAATTGAAAAACGCCCGCGGCAAATCTTTAGTCGTCAGCGGCTCCAACAACGTGATGGAGCAGATGTACGTAAACAAAATCAACGACCTGCTCGGCAATATCAATACCACGGTCGACTTCAATGCCGTCTCTTACCAACGGCAGGGCGACGAACGCCAGATGGTTCGCCTGATCGAAGAAATGAACGCCGGCCAGGTAGCCGTGGCCATTATCTGGGGCGCCAACCCGGCCTACGAACTGCCGAATGCCGGTAAGTTCAAAGAAGCCTTCGCTAAAGTTGGTACCAGGATTTCGTTTAACACGAACCTGGACGAAACCACGATGTTGTGCAACTACGCCACCCCTACCCACCACGGCCTCGAATCCTGGGGCGATGCGGAACCGAAAGCCGGCCATTACAGCCTGATTCAACCCACCATCGCACCCCTGTTCAAAACCCGGCAGGCCGAGCACTCCCTGCTCGAATGGGCCGACAGCGCGAACCTGAACCGTCAGGATGAACAACCATATTACCAATACCTGAAATCGCACTGGGCCGGCGACATGTTCGCACTCCAGTCCAAATACGGTACCCCCACCGCGTTCTGGGATATGAGCGTACACGACGGCGTGGTGGAAATGGCCCCGACCGATAAAGCAGTGTCATTCAATGCAGGCGTATCCCTGAATCCCGAGGGTGTGAACAAGCCAGCTGGCACCGAACTCGAAATATCCTTTTACGAAACCGTCAACGTAGGCGGCGGACAATACGCCCACAATCCCTGGCTCCAGGAAATGCCTGATCCGGTCACCCGTACTGTGTGGGGCAACTACCTCAGCATTCCTGTGGAATGGGACGGCGTAAACACCATCAGCGGCTGGAAAAACTTAGTCGACGGCGATCAGGTGGACGTCACCGTAAAAGGTGTAAAAATGACCTGCACCGTCGTACGCGCCTTCGGCCAAATGGCGGGTACGGTGGCGATCGCCCTTGGCGGTGGCCGCGAAAGCGGCGGTTGCGGCATAGGCTACGGCGTGAATGTAAATCCCTGGCTGCCGATAGAAGGCGGTCTGGTCCAATACTACGCCACCGACGTACAGGTATCCGATAAAGTCGGCGCCGACAAACACTTCGCTTCCGTACAGCACCACCACACGATGGGGGTTAAAGCGATGGGCAAAGAGGAAAACGCCGTGATCAATGTCGACGAAAAAGCCCTCGGCTGGAAAGGCTATCAGGGTTCCCTGACCGATCGCTCGGTCATTTTCGAGACCCAATTGAAAGAATTATCCAAATTCGAGGAGGAGATGCAGGAGTTCCACGCAGAAGCGGATCACCTGAACAGCCAAACCCTCTACCCAACCAATATCGACTATTTCGGAACGGGTATGAAATGGGGCATGTACGTGGATATGAACGCCTGCATCGGTTGCGGCGCTTGCCAGGTTGCCTGCGTGAGCGAAAACAACGTGCCGGTTGTGGGTAAAAAAGAAGTAGCCCGCCACCACGAAATGACCTGGTTGCGCATCGACCGTTATTTCTACGGCGATTTCGAAAATCCGAAAACCGTTTACCAGCCCATGATGTGCCAGCACTGCGACAATGCGCCGTGCGAAAACGTTTGCCCGGTAAACGCAACCAACCACTCGATGGAAGGTATCAACCAGATGGCCTACAATCGCTGCATCGGAACGCGTTATTGCGCCAACAACTGCCCGTATAAAGTGCGCCGGTTCAACTGGCTCGACTATACGACCGCCGATGTTTTCCCCGCCAACGAAGAGCGCGTATTCTGGGTGGAAGGCGAAGACAAACCATTCTATGCCGACGATCTGTTGCGGATGGTATTGAACCCGGACGTGACCGTTCGCTCTCGCGGGGTCATCGAAAAATGCACCTTCTGTATCCAGCGGATCCAGGAAGGCAAACTGACGGCCAAACGCGAAACGCGCGCCATGATGGATAACGACGTGCGTTCGGCCTGCCAAACGGCCTGCCCAACCGACGCCATTATTTTCGGCAACCTGAATAACCCCGACAGCGCGGTCAGCAAAGCCCGGGCTTCGGCAGGCGCATTGGCTTACAAAGTATTGGAAGAAATCAACGTACGCCCCGGCGTACAATACTCAGCCAAAGTGCTGAACAGCAACGAAGAACTTTATTCCTGATAATACAAAAAATATGTCGCAAGCAGTAGCGCCGGTTCGGCACGTCTTGATTGAAGGCAACAAATCTTACCACAACATCACGGAAGATTTGTGTACGCCTACCGAAAAAACGCCTTCGCGGGAATGGGTAATAGCCTTTTCCGTCGCGGCGGCTTTCCTCGGACTTTACATTTTCGCCATCTTCTGGACGGTATGGAAAGGCATCGGTGAATGGGGCGCCAACCGCACCATCAACTGGGCCTGGGACATCACCAACTTCGTGTGGTGGATCGGGATCGGTCACGCCGGTACCCTCATCTCTGCCATCCTGTTGATCTTCCGTCAACGCTGGCGGACAGGTGTTAACCGCGCTGCGGAGGCCATGACTATTTTCGCGGTTATTTGTGCCGGGCAGTTCCCCATTTTCCACATGGGACGCGTTTGGCTGGCATTTTTCATCATGCCTTTCCCGAATACGCGCGGTCCGGTGTGGACAAATTTTAACTCCCCCTTGTTGTGGGACGTTTTTGCCATCTCGACCTACTTCTCGGTATCGCTGTTGTTCTGGTACACGGGTTTAGTGCCCGATCTGGCTACGGTACGGGACCGTGCAACTGGTTTCCGGCGCAAAATGTACGAAATATTTTCCTTCGGCTGGACGGGCAGTGCCAAACACTGGCAGCGCTGGGAAGCCCTCTCGCTGGTATTGGCGGGGATATCTACGCCGCTCGTACTTTCGGTACACACCATTGTATCCTTCGACTTCGCAACCTCGGTCATTCCGGGCTGGCATACCACCATCTTCCCGCCCTATTTCGTAGCCGGCGCTATTTTCTCCGGTTTCGCGATGGTGCAAACACTGATGGTGATCACGCGGAAAGTATTGAAACTCGAACAGTATATTACCCTGAATCACATTGAGTCGATGAACAAGGTAATCGTGCTCACCGGCACCATTGTAGGCGTCGCTTACCTGACCGAGTTGTTCATCGCCTGGTATTCCGGGTATGTGTACGAGCAGTTTGCTTTTTACAACCGGGTATTCGGTATTTACTGGTGGGCCTACTTCGGCATGATGTTCTGTAACGTAGTCAGCCCGCAGCTGTTCTGGTCGCGGAAGATCCGTCGCAGCGTCTGGTGGACTTTCTTCCTGTCGATAGTGGTGAACATCGGCATGTGGTTCGAGCGTTTCGTGATCATTGCGACCACGCTCGCCCGTGATTACCTGCCTTCTTCCTGGAGTTACTACCGTCCGACCTGGGTGGAAATCAGCATTTTTACCGGCACGATCGGCCTGTTTTTCTTCTGCTACCTCATATTCACCCGCGTTGCCCCTGTAGTGGCCATGGCAGAAGTGAAAGCCATCCTGAAAGTAGCAGGGGATCAGTTTATAGGACCGAATGCCAAAAAAGACCCCGCTCATGTTACCGAGAAAAAGGAGACGCGGCAATAGATTATGTGGGGTGGTTTTGAACGAATCCTGATCAATAAGATATGGAGAAATTCGTCTGAACCGCGCCAAACTTTACCCGCCGAAACGCTTAGCGCGCAGGAGGGCTACAACACAAAATATCTCATCATTCACATAATTCAGAAAAATGGTTTCTGAAAGCACGACAGTCCTTTACGGACTATACAACGACGAAGAGGATGTGAAAGGCGCAGTTAGGGCGGCAAATGCCGCTCATCTGGACATCATGGATGTCTTTTCGCCTTTTCCTATACACGGCCTGGATCCGCTGCTCGGCCTGAAAGAAAGCCGTTTGCACTACCTGGGTTTTATCTACGGAGCAATCGGCGCGCTCTTTGGTTTCCTGGCAATGACCTGGATCTTCACGAGCGACTGGCCCATCTTAGTCGGTGGGAAGCCATATTGGTCGGTGCCGGCCTTTATTCCGATCACCTTCGAAATGACGGTTTTGTTCTCGGCCTGGGGTATGACGCTGACGTTTTATACCGTCTGCGGTTTATGGCCGGGTGTAAAAGCTAAATCGCTCGACAACCGGATCACCGACGACAAATTCTGTATTGCATTTGACGTGTCGGATGCATCGGATGAGGAAGTGGGCAATTTGAAAAACTTCTTCGGGCAAACACATGCTGCCGAAGTGAATATGAAAAACATGTAGTCTGATCGATTGGTTTAGAAAGGTTTAGAAAGGTTTAGAGCGGCATTCTAAAATCATTGGTTTTCAACGAAATCATCTTTTTTCTAAATCCTCTGCCCCCCTAAACCAACTTAAGGACAATTAACAACAATAAAATAGCAAATAATGAAATACGCAATTGGCGCGATTCTCGGGATTGCCTTATTTGCCTGGCTGTTTTCGCTTTGCTCGCCGGCAGGTAAGAA
>Ga0335394_10006902_pt1 | contig 12821 bp, 10 predicted proteins | sample MAT03_FD_205741 | JGI IMG/M metagenome (GOLD analysis project Ga0335394, IMG submission 205741) | Freshwater microbial communities from Lake Fryxell liftoff mats and glacier meltwater in Antarctica - MAT-03 (spades assembly) (version 2) ...
AATGTAGTTCGACGCCTTCGCGATGACTTCAGGCTTCATCATGAAGTTGAGGAATTCGTGCGCTTCCTCGGAATGCGGGGCGTCGGCCGGAATCGCCAGCTGGTCGAACCACATTTCGGCGCCTTCCTGCGGAACCACGTAGTCGACGACAACGCCCTGGTCGGCTTCCGCTGCGCGGTCACGCGCCTGGAAAATGTCGCCGGACCAGCCGACCGCCAGACAGATGTCGCCGTTTGCAAGCGCGTTGATGTATTCCGATGAATGGAACTTGCGGATGTGGGGCCTGATGTTCATCAGCGCCTCTTCCGCCTTGGCGAGATCGTCGGGCGAGGTCGTTTCCGTATCGATGCCGAGATATTTGTACGTGGTCGGGATGATGTCCGTCGGAGAATCCAGCACGTACACACCGCAATCGGCGAGCTTGGCGAGCTTATCGGGGTTGAAGAAAACATCCCAGCTGTCGACCTTGTCGATGCCGAGCGCCTCCTGAATTTTCTTCTGGTTGTAGCCGATGCCGACCGTGCCCCACATGTAGTTGATGGAGTATTCGTTGCCCGGATCGTATTTGGCGGTACGCTCCGAAACGACATCCCACATGTTCACGAGGTTGGGCAGCTTGGCCTTGTCCAGCTTCTGGAAGACGCCGGCCTGGATCTGGCGGGCCAGGAAGTTGCCTGTCGGCACGACCACGTCATATCCGCTGCCGCCTGCGAGAAGCTTGGTTTCGAGAATCTCGTTGGAGTCGAACACGTCATAGACGACCTTGATGCCCGTCTCCTTGGTGAACTCCTCGATGACCGACTCGTCGATATAGTCCGACCAGTTGTAGACGTTGACGACGCGCTCCTGCGCCGTTGCGGACAAGCTCATGGTCGCCGCGACTGCGGTCGCGGCGGACAAAGCGAAAAACCTATTTAACATTACAAGTTCCCTTTGTTTTCGGGCCTGCATGCGAGCCTCCTCGATCGCGTGCCGAGCCTTCAGATACTGAGAGCCTATTGGCCTTTTGGGGCCGCGACAAGTTTGAAATCGATAGACGGCGAACGGACGCAACGTCAGTTCGGCGACGGGAGCCCGGTGACGCCGGCGCGCTCCGGCCGGGCCATACGCCGGAATTGCAGCGCGATATGGACGAGCAGCGCCACGAAGATGACGGCGCCACCGATCAAGGTGCGGGTTGAAGGCACCTCTCCATGCACCAGCCAGACCCAGACAGGAGCAAGCAGCGTCTCGAATGTGCCGAGCAGCGCGGCGAATGCCGCCGGAATCAGCCGGGCGCCGGTCGCAAAGAGGGCAAGGCCCAAGCCAAGATTGAGCGCGCCAAAGGCAAACAGCCAGGCCATGTCCGAGCCGCTCACCGAGAAGCCGCCGGCCTGGGTTGCGGCGAAAATGCAAGCGATGGTCGTTCCAAGGCAGGTAGCCGGTGCCATGCGCACGTGGGAATAGCGGCGGGTGATGACGGTGGCCAAAGAAAACGCCAGGGCTATCAACAGCGCAAGCCCGCTGCCGATCGGCGACACGGTCCCATCCAGCGAATCAGACACCATGATCGCAACGCCGCAGATGACAGCGAAAATGGCGATCCAGGTGGGCAGCGACACCCTTTCGCGAAACAGCAGGAAGGCCATGAGCGCCGCGAGCAACGGTACGCCCGCCTGCATCAAGACGACGTTGGCGACGGTCGTATGGGCAATCGCGATGATGAAGCTCGAGGAAGCGGTGGCGAAACACAGAGCGACCGCGAGGCCGGGCAGACCCATTTCGCGAAACAGGCGCAAGGTGCCACGGCCGCCATCGCGCACCAGCATGAAGCCGAGTATGAACAGCGTGGCCCAAAGCGACCGCCAGAACACGACGGTCCAGTCGTCTGATGTCTCGATGAAACGGCTGATGGTGCCGCCGAAACTCCAGAACAGGGCAGACAGGAAGACAAGGAGAAAGCCCAGGCTTTCGTCGCGAGGCGACAGCGGCGGCGGGGTGGTGGAGGTGACGGCGTCGGTCATAGCTGCAGTTTCGGAGGTTTCCCGCCGGCACGATACGCGCCGAACGACATGGCGTTTCGGAAATCGGTTAGAGCAAAGCCGCCCTCGCGGCATGATCCAGCGGCAAACGCCGGTTGTGGCAAGATGAAGGATGCGGCCGGGCGGGCACTCCTGCGCGTGGCCGAAAACCGGCTCCCCAATCGCAGGCGGATGCTATACGGTCGCGCCAGAATCTCGGGCCAGTCAAGGGATGTCGGATGAGATGTCTCGTCGTCGCGGACCTGCACTATTCGCTGCCGCAATACGACTGGGTCGTTCAGGTGGCAGGACGCTTCGACGTCGTCGTCATCGCCGGCGACCTTCTCGATCTCGCTTCGCTGGTCGACTGGCGGGCCCAGACCGTGGTCGTCCGCAAGTACCTCGAACTGCTGCACGCCAAGACAAGGCTGATCACCTGTTCGGGCAATCACGATCTCGATTCACGCGACGAGTTCGGCGAGAAGGTCGCGAAGTGGGTCGGCGACCTGAGCAGCGAGGGCGTGCCGTCGGACGGATCGTCGTTCACCTGCGGCGACACGCTGATCACCATCTGCCCGTGGTGGGACGGTCCGCTGACCCGAGACCGGGTCGCCGCGCAGCTCGCAGCCGACGCGGTGAAGCGTCCGGCATGTTGGTTCTGGGTGCATCATGCGCCCCCAGACAACTCGCCGACCAGTTGGGATGGACACCGCTCTTTGGGAGACGCGCCGCTCGTCGAGTGGATCGCCGAATTCAGGCCCGACATTGTCTTTTCGGGTCATGTCCATCAATCGCCCTTCGCCAAGGGCGGCTCCTGGGTCGACAGGATCGGCAACACCTGGGTGTTCAACGCAGGGCATCAGTTCGGCGCGCCGCCAAGCCATATCGTCATCGACACCGGGACGAAAGAGGCGATCTGGCTTTCCGCGGCCGGCGTCCAGGGCGTCCGTCTCGACCAGCCGCTGGAGCGGCCGGTCGGGTCGCTTTCCATGCTTCCGGACTGGCTTACGGCGCCCGATGCGGCTGACGATCGGATCCCGGCTTGAAATCAGTGTCAGGCTGGTGAAGCAGGCTGGCGAGCACTTCGCTGACCATGCCGAGATGATTGCCCTGCCCCGAATATTGCCGCTTCAGGTCAACCAAGTAGGTCGTCGCGGTGTTCAGCCGCTGGGCAAGCAGTCGCGCGACGACGAGGGCGATCTCGGGATCGGACCTCAGGAATTCGCCCGCATCGTCGAAGACATAGGCCGTCACAGGCGAAAGCGTCCGGACAGTCGCTGTGTGAGGAACGTCGAGCAGAACCGACATCTCGCCGAAGATCGAGCCCGGCTCGCTGACGATGGCTACACGGGTATCGCCGCGAACGACCTCAACCGTCCCGGACGCCAGGACATAGAGGCGTCCCGAACGGACACCTTCATTGAGAAGCACTGTTGCCGCGGGAAGATCAGCCTTCCGGCTGTCGTCGTAGCGTTCGAGAACCGACTTCATCGCCAATATCCCATAGCCGACGCATGTACGGCGCAAAGCCATCTTGGCACATGCAGCGCATACCGCAATGCACCATTCAGTTCCCTTTTGACGCATGCACTCGCGCTTGGCTTGGGATTTGTTAAAATTTGAGCTATTGTTGCTGTTGGGGTTGCGGGGCCTGAAACACGAGGGATTTTCTGTGGCGGGAAGCAACTATATTTCGGCAAAGGAGCTGAAGCGGCTATCGGAACTGCAAGCCTGGCGCACCGGGCTGGCGATCGCCGTCGACTGGAGCATCATCGCGCTCGCCATCGCGCTCTGCGAATGGAGCGGAAGCTGGTGGTTCTATCTGCCCGCGGTGCTGGTGATTGCCGGCCGCCAGCATGCGCTGGCCGTCCTGCTGCACGATTTCGGCCACTATCGCTTCGTTGCGAGCAAGCGGGTCAGCGACTGGACCGCCGACCTGTTTATCGCCTGGCCGCTCCTGGCGACGCTTGAGGGCTACCGGCGCAACCATCTTGGCCACCACCGCTACCTCAACACCGACAAGGATCCCGACTGGAAGATCAAGATCGGCTCGCGCGAATTCACCTTCCCGCAGGAGATGCGCTTCGCGGTGCTGAACCTGCTCGGCTATCTTGTCGGGGTAAGCACGGTGCGCGACTTCAGGAAGGCGCTGATCCGCATGCGGGCGGACGAACGGTCGACGCCCGGCTACGTGGCGCTGCGCATCGGTTTCTACATCGTGGTGGCAACCGTGCTCACGCTGACGGGCCTATGGGGCAAGTTCGCCCTCTACTGGCTGGTGCCCTACGCCACCTTCTTCTTCATGTTCCTGTACATCCGCAGCGTCGCCGACCACTTCGGCTCGACCATGGACTATTCGCACGACCTGACGTCGACACGCACCGTGATGCCCTATTTCTGGGAGTACTGGTTCTTCTCGCCGCACAACATCAACTTCCACATCGAGCATCACCTGTATGCGAGCGTGCCCTACTACAACCTGCCCGAACTGAGCCGCATCCTGATGGCCAATCCGGAATACGCGGCAAAAGCGCATGTCACGCACGGATTTGTCACGGGGCTGTGGAAAGAGATCGTAGGGGCCGCGGCCAGGAAGGGCGCGCGGGCAACCACAGGATCGGTGCAGCCGGCGGAATAGACGCTACTGGAAATCGAAGGCGCTCAGGCCCGTCACCATCTCGTCGAGGCCCAGCGGCCTTGTGACGGGCGGCTCGGCGCGCGCCAGGCAGCCGATGCGTTCGCAGAGGCGGCAGGCGGGGCCGATCGGAACCGCGTTGCCTTGAACCGCCGCCCCGTAGACGAGCTGGTCGCGAAAGGCGATGTCGCAGGCCAGCAGGATCGCGGTTCGCCTGGGTCGCTCCTCGAAGCCCCCCTGCGGGCCGTCAACCGTGCGGGCAATCGTGAGGAAGCCGGCTCCATCCGGCATCTCGACCGCTTCGGAGAGCACCCTGCCCGGTTCGGCGAAAGTGTCGTGGACGGCTAGCTTCGGGCACGCACCCCCGAACGCTGCATGCGGGAAACCCTGCGCGCCGACCCGGCGCAGGCGGTTTCCCGCGCTGTCGATTTCCATCAGAAAGAAAGGCACGCCGGCGGCACCGGCGCGTTGCAAGGTGACGAGACGGCTCGCCGCCTGCTCGAACGAGACGCCGAAGCGGGACGCAAGCACCGCTACGTCGTAGCGCGCACGCCCAGCCGCCGGATGGAACGGCGCGTAGGGTAGCATCAGCGCCAGCGCCGCATACCGGGCAAGCTCGAAGCGCGCAAGCCGCCGCGCTTCGTCCGAGCCGAGCTTCAGCGCATCGACCTCGAGGACCAGCGCTTCGCGCAGGCGGATGAGGCTGGCCTCCATCGCGACTTCGCGCAATTGCTCCGGGCGCGACAGGCGTTCGGACAAGAACAGCCTCTGCGAATGTCGATCGTAGCGCCGCCGCCAGTTGGGCATGGTGTCCGCCGGAAGAAGCCGGACGGAAATGCCATGTTCCTTGCGCAGCCATGCCTTGAGCGCCGCGAAAAGATCGTCGCCAGGGGCCAGTTCGGCGATGAACGCTTCCGCGGCTGCCTCAATGCCGGCAAAATGCCAGGGGCGGCGCTCGAAAACATCGCGCACCTCATCGACCGGCAGCCGCGCGCCGGAAAGCGTCGTCGCCCTTCCCCCGCCCGCCAGCAGCGCGTTCAGATCCGACAGGCGCTCGGCCTGCTCGCGATAGGCGCGGAACAGTTTCTGCATGGCCGCGGCGGCGTTGGGCGCAGCCTCCGCGAGGTCGATCAGTTCCTGGTCGCCCGGCAACTCGCCGACCAGCAGCGGATCGGAAAACACCTCCTTGAGCGCCGCCACGGAACTGCGGGTCCCGCCCTGCAACTCGTGCGGATCGATCTTGTAGACCGAGGCGAGCTTCAGGATGAGCTGGACGGTGATCGGCCGCTGGTTGCGCTCGATGAGGTTGAGATAGGAGGGCGAAATGCCGAGCCCTTCCGCCATGGCGGTCTGGGTCAGCGAGCGCTCCATGCGCAGGCGGCGGATGCGGGGGCCCGCGAAGATCTTTTGGTCAGCCATGACCGCAGGTTCCGATCAGTGCGTGTGTCTAGGTATTTACAGAATTTACATTTTGACAGACCACCGCTGTCAAACTTCCACTAATTTTCCTTTATTTTCCGGCGTTCCGCAAGTCTGCGCTCGCCATTCCAGCGCTCTATTGTAAACGAAGTCACATTGATGAGGCGCAATCTGGTGCCTCCAAACAGTGCCCCGCGACCGCAGGAAGTTCGATATGACCGACTTTTACAACCTCATTCCCTCCGCGCCCCAAGGCCGTTTCGACGGCATTGAGCGCCCCTATGCGGCTGCCGATGTGGAGCGCCTGCGCGGCTCGCTGCAGATCCGGCACACGCTGGCCGAGAACGGCGCGAACCGGCTCTGGAAGCTCATCCGCAGCGAGGACTTCGTGAATGCGCTGGGCGCCGTCACCGGCAACCAGGCCATGCAGCAAGTGCGCGCTGGCCTGAAGGCAATCTACCTCTCCGGCTGGCAGGTCGCCGCCGACGCCAACACCGCAGGCGCCATGTATCCCGACCAGTCGCTCTACCCGGCCAACGCAGCACCCGAGCTTGTCCGTCGCATCAACCGCACGCTGCAGCGCGCCGACCAGATCGAGGTGTCGGAAGGCAACGGCCTGTCGGTCGAGACCTGGTTCGCGCCGATCGTCGCCGACGCGGAAGCCGGTTTCGGCGGACCGCTCAACGCCTTCGAGATCATGAAGGCCTTCATCGAGGCCGGCGCCGCCGGCGTTCATTTCGAGGACCAGCTCGCGTCGGAGAAGAAGTGCGGCCATCTCGGCGGCAAGGTGCTGATCCCGACCGCCGCTCACATTCGCAACCTCGACGCCGCGCGGCTCGCCGCCGACGTGATGGGCACGCCCACCCTGATCGTCGCGCGCACCGATGCGGAGGCCGCCAAGCTTTTGACATCCGACATCGACGAGAACGACAAGCCGTTCGTCGACTATGCTGCCGGCCGCACGGCCGAAGGCTTCTACCAGGTGCGCAACGGCATCGAGCCGTGCATCGCGCGCGCCATAGCCTACGCGCCGCATTGCGACCTGATTTGGATGGAGACAGGCAAGCCGGACCTGGCGCAGGCGCGCAAGTTCGCGGAAGCCGTTCACAGGGCGCACCCCGGCAAGAAACTCGCCTACAACTGTTCGCCATCCTTCAACTGGAAGAAGAACCTCGACGACGCGACCATCGCCAAATTCCAGCGCGAACTTGGCGCGATGGGCTACAAGTTCCAGTTCATCACGCTGGCCGGCTTCCACCAGTTGAACTTCGGCATGTTCGAGCTGGCGCGCGGATACAAGGACCGCCAGATGGCGGCCTATTCCGAGCTGCAGGAGGCGGAGTTCGCCGCCGAGGTCAACGGCTACACCGCGACCAAGCACCAGCGCGAAGTCGGCACCGGCTATTTCGACGCCGTGTCGATGGCCATCACCAGCGGCAGGTCCTCGACAACCGCGATGCACGAATCCACCGAGCACGAACAGTTCCGCCCGGCGGCGGAATAATTTCAGGGAGAGAACCATGAACGTCAGACCGCAAGTCAAGCAGCGCGCCGAGGAACAGGCCTCGGCAATGACCTCAGACCAGCAGGCGGCGATCCGCGTGCTGGCCAACGACCTGCACCGGCTCAACCAGGCGGTGATGCATGCGGTCGAGGCCGGCGTGTCGGTCGAGCTCGTCCGATCGGCGCGGCATCACGGCGGCAAGGGCAACTGGGGCGATCTGCTGATCCCGGTGGTCGTGACGCAACAGGGCTGAGCGGGCTACCGCGGCCTGACGTCGAGGGAGAGGATCGCGACCGCGCGACCACGCGATCCTTCCCCGGGCGGAAGCGTCGCCTGGATCAGGGCCCCGGCGCGTTGCGGACCCGGCTGCGACAGCGGCGCGATGCCACGACCGGGCATCGCCCGGCCCAGCGCGTCGACCCCGACCAGTTCAAGCACGAGGGCTAGTGGCGACGACCCGTTCCCGTCGGGAGCCTCGGTGACCGGCGATATCGCGTCGGACTGCTCGAAGGTGGCAACCATCCATTCGTGGCCGACGGTGGAATCGTTGATGAGGACCAGGCCCTTGTCGAACGTCTCGCTCGGACCGACACGAAAAGTCTCGACCGCGGTTGCCTGCCCATCGGCCGCGACATAGGTGACATGCACGTCGACGGGCATGTCCGACCGATTGACGCCACGGATGTAGATGGCGTCGCCGGGAGCAACCGCTGTCCTCGCGGCGAGATCGGCGACCTCGCCTGGACCGCCGTCTTGTCGCTTCACCAGGAATTCCGCCTCGACGGCGAGTGGGGCCGGAGCGTCCGGCTGTCCGGTCGCATCGAAGGACACGGTGCGCGAGCCGAAGACGATGAAGGCTGCCCAGACCTTCGGATCAGGCCATTTCTGGCGCGCCGCCTGCTGGGCGAGGCGCAGCGCCTCGGCCGGCGGATGGCTGGGGATGTTCTCGGCGAAGCGGCTCATGATCCACGACGTCGCCTCGTCGTCGACATTCCACAGGCTCGCCACCACACTGCTCGAACCGGCCAGCAGGAAGGCGCGCGCTAGGCCGATGATGCCGGCGTCGAGCGTGCCGCCGAGTCCTGTCTGGCAGGCGCTGAGCACGACCAGCGGATGCCTGTCGAAGCGCATCGCCTGGATGGCGCGCGCGGTCAGCCGGCCACCGGTCAGCGCAAGGAAGCTACCGTCGATCGGATCGTCGGGATCGGAAAAGCCGCGCGCGGCGACATGAATGTACTCGGCCGCCGCCATCTTTGGCGCAACCTCGTCGACCGTTGCATCCGGGCCGATCACGGCAACGGTCCCGAAACGCCGGGCGATGGCTTGCGCCTCTCGCGCCGCTCCAGGCAGCCTTGGAAAATTCCACTGCGGATCTGTCGTGGCATCCGGGTCGCCTGTGATCGATTGCGGGGCAATGCCCTCGCCCAGGCCGAAAATGCGCCCCGCCAGCACGTCGCGCAGCGCGGCCTCGACATTGAGCGCGGTGCTTTGCGCAAGCGGGCTGCCATCGCCGTTGGGATCGAGACCGCCGAACGGCACCGTGCCAATGTTGAGCGCGGGAACGATTGTCAGGCCGGACAGGCGTTCGACCTCGTTACGCAGACCTTCGGGGAACAGAACCTCCGCGAGACGGCCAAGCAGCGGCGCGGGATCGACCGGCGGGCTAGCGTCGCCGGAGAGCGACTTGGCGGCGCGGGAAGCCTCCATGCCCTCTCGGAGTTGCGCACGGCGTTCAAGCGGCGCGGCGGCGTGCGACACGGCAACGAGCGTCTCATCGACGAGGCTCCGCAGCGCTGCGACGGACGTGGAAAGGCGGAACGACCGCTCTTCACCCTGCGATGAAAAATAGTAGAGGCAGACGCCTTCGCCCGTCGCGACATAGTAGGCAAGCGCGCGCGGTCCTTTGTCCGAAGGCGTGGACGGTACGGAAAGATATGCCCTGATCGCGCCCATGTCGCCAAGCAGCGCCGTTTCCAGCGTTTCGACGGACACTGAACGCGAGGTGGCGAGAACCTCGAACTGCTGCTCGCTCAGGCCAGCGGCCTCCGCGAAAGCGGGGCAACCGCCTTCCGCCCAGCTTGCCTTCGCGAGGCCGACCGCGGCGATAAGGAGCAGAATTGCCAATGTGCGTTGCATGTCCCCACTGTCCGCTTGCGACAATCATGACGATTGCGCCATGTCTGTCCAGCGGACGGTCGTCGGGCGCGCATGGCGCTGGCATTCCGCTCGCGACCGAACTAAGATTCGGGCAACGACTCTGACGACGTTCGAATGGGGATCGGGCACCGAAGCGCAATGGCGGCATCGAGGGTCGAACCCGGTTTCGAGGAGAAGCTTCTTGCTGACCGGAACGCCATCCACGGGCTGGCCCCGGACCTTTCACGGGTACTTGTCGTCGGCAACTCGCAGATCAACCGCATCGTGGTCGCCAGGATCGTCGAACGGTGTGGCCTGCGACCGGTCAGCGAACCGCCGGCGAGTGCGCTGCGTGTCCTGCCGCTCGTTTTCCCGGGCCTGGTCATCCTCGACGGAGGTCCTGACAACAGCGATTGCGACAGCATGGTGGCGGGCGTCATGGCGCTGCGCCGAGTGTCGGGAGGAAAATCGCCGGCGGTCATCCTTTTGTCCAACCGCACCGGCGCTCCCGTCGGCGCCTCGCTCGAAAGCATCGCCGACGCCCTGGTGACAAAACCGTTCACCACCGAGCAGTTGCAGCCCGTGGTTGAACGCCTGGTGCGGGGCGCGATTGGCTAGAAACCACGCCTTAGAGCGCCGCCCCTTCCCATCCGCGTCCCTGCCCGGCTATAGTCGCAAATCTGCAACATCCAATTCGGTGATTGATGCCGCCTGCAAAGAAGGAAGCCCGCCTGTCGAGTCGAGGGGGGCGAGTCCGCACACCCGCCTACGTGAAAAACCACCGCGGCGTGAAAAGCTGGAAGGAAGCCAGCGCCTGGCTGGAATGGCGCGGCATCGAGGACATCGAGTGCATCACGCCTGACCAGGCGGGCATCGCGCGCGGCAAGATGATGCCGTCGAAGAAGTTCACCTCGAATACCTCGCTCGCGCTGCCCTCGGCCGTATTCATGACGACGATTTCGGGCGGCTATCCTGAAGACGGCAACGGTTTCCACTATCCCGAGGACGACGGCGACCTGAAGCTGATGCCCGACCTTGGCACACTGTGCGAAGTGCCGTGGGAGTCGGACCCGACCGCCCAGGTGATCTGCGACCTGGTCCATCAGGACGGGCGTCTTGTCGACTTTACGCCGCGCAATCTGCTGAAGCGCGTGCTCGCCGCCTATGAAGAGCGTGGCCTGCGGCCGGTGGTTGCTCCGGAGATAGAGTTCTATCTGGTTCGGAAGAATCCAGATCCCGACTACCCGCTGACCCCGCCCGTCGGACGCTCCGGCCGGCCTATCGGCGGCGGTGCCGGCTATTCGATCGCCGGCGTCAACGAGTTCGACGAGCTGATCGACGACATCTACCACTTCTCGGAAGCCCAGGGGCTGGAGATCGACACGCTGATCCACGAGGAGGGCGCGGGGCAGCTCGAGATCAACCTACGCCACGGCGACCCGGTGGAACTCGCCGACCAGGTGTTCCTGTTCAAGCGCACCATCCGCGAAGCGGCGCTGAAGCACGAGACCTATGCGACCTTCATGGCCAAGCCGATGCAGGGGCAGCCGGGCTCCGCCATGCACATCCACCAGTCGGTGATCAACGCCAAGACCGGCCGCAATCTGTTCTCCAACGAGGACGGCAGCGAATCCGACGCCTTCTTCCATTTCATCGGCGGCATGCAGAAACATGTGCCGAACGCCCTGGTGATGTTCGCGCCCTATGTGAATTCTTACAGGCGTCTGACGCAGGCGGCATCCGCGCCGGTCAACAACAAATGGGGCTACGACAACCGCACCACGGCCTTCCGCGTGCCGCGCTCCGACCCCGCCGGGCGACGCGTCGAGAACCGCATCCCCTCTTCCGACGCCAATCCCTACCTGGCGCTTGCCGCCTCGCTCGCCAGCGGCCTGATCGGCCTCACCAAGAAGCTGAAGCCGGACGCAGCGATCACCGGCACGGCCAACGAAGCCGAGATCGACCTGCCGCGCGGCCTGCTCGAAGCCGTCGACATCTTCGAAGCGGACGAGGATCTGCGCGAGGTGCTGGGCGAAGCCTTCGTCGCGACCTACTCGGCGATCAAGCGGGCGGAGTTCGAGACCTTCATGGAAGTGATCTCGCCGTGGGAACGGGAATTTCTGCTTCTGAACGTGTGACGATGAAATACCAATCACCCATCTCCCCCGGTTACTCCTGGTACGAACACACGGCTGGTCCCCGACCGGACTATCCGGCGCTGGATCGCGACCTGACCACGGATGTCGTCATCGTCGGCGGCGGCTTTACCGGCCTGTCCGCCGCGACGCATCTCGCCAAGGCCGGAACCAGCGTCGCGCTGATCGAGGCGCATCGCATCGGCGATGGCGCTTCGGGGCGCAACGGCGGCCAGCTCGGCACCGGCCAGCGCGCGGGCGCGGAAGAGCTTGAGAAGGAACTCGGCTTCGAGCGGGCAAAGGCCCTGTTCGACGTTGCCGAGGAGGCGAAGGCGCACCTGCTTGAGTTCGCCGAGATCAACAAGATCGAGATCGATTTCCGGCCCGGCCATCTCAACGTCTGCCACCAGAAACGCGCGCTGCCCGAATATGTCGAACATGCCGAGGCGATGAACACGCGCTTCAACTACCCCCACATCAAATACATGGACGCCGCCGAGACGCATGAGCGCATGGGCTCCGACCACTACTACGGCGGCGTGCGCGACACCGGCACGGGCCACATCCATCCGCTGAAGCTCGTGCTGGGCACGGCGCGGGTCGCGGCGGAAAGCGGCGCGAAACTCTTCGAGAACACCAAGTCGACCGGTATCTCGACCAATGGCGGAAAGGTCATCGTGACCACGCCGAAGGGCACGATATCAGCAAGAAAGTGCCTGATCGCCGTCAATTCCTACGGCGGCGACCTCGAGCCGCAGACGGCGTCGCACGTCATGCCGATCGGCTCCTTCATCGGCGCGACGGTGCCGCTCGGCGATGACAGCCCGGTGCTGCCGGGCGGCGAATCCGTTTCGGACTCGCGCTTTGTGGTGCGCTACTTCCGCCGCGCCAAGTCCGGCGAACTGCTGTTTGGCGGGCGCGAGATCTACGCGCCGGGTAATCCACAGGATATCCACATCCACATCCGCAGGCAGATCGCCGAGATCTACCCG
>Ga0335394_10006903_pt1 | contig 12820 bp, 13 predicted proteins | sample MAT03_FD_205741 | JGI IMG/M metagenome (GOLD analysis project Ga0335394, IMG submission 205741) | Freshwater microbial communities from Lake Fryxell liftoff mats and glacier meltwater in Antarctica - MAT-03 (spades assembly) (version 2) ...
TGCTCATGCCTAAAAACCAGCGAAACAAAATATGATATCCAAGCGTTTCGCAGAACAGTTCGTCAGATCTAATTGAATAGAGAGCAATTAGTATTTGACTCTTTAGTAATCGCTCCGGCGCTATCGAAGGACGACCTACATCGCTGTACATAGTCTCGAACACAGGCTCCAGCTGCTTAAGAGCCTCCTCGCACAAAGACCTTACCCGGCGCAGCGGATGACTGCTTGGGATTAGCCTGCTTGGGATTAGCTCTTCGATGGAAAAGGTATGGAATAATTCGCTCTGATTATTTTCGTTGCCGCGCATATGAATAAATAAATCGCATATTTCCCGCTATCAGACGATCCCTTTATTCGACGTTCCTTCACTTTTTCGCAGCTATTTTTCACGACCCTGCTAGGGCATCAGCCCCTTTTCTGCGAGTTCTAGCTGTGCTTGAAGTCCAACGGTTGAAGTACCGGCTGTGGCAGGGATGTGTGCGACAACTGTATCGATGAACCCCATCCGTACGCCAGCTGAGTGCATCCGTACTTGAAGATCGTAGTCGCACGGTTTATTCCAAGATTTTCGCCAGCTATGAATGTTCCAACGAAAAAAACGAAGGTACGAACGATATAGCCATGTTTGCATTCCGCCAATCCGCGGCTGAACGTCCTTCAAATTGTGCACCGTAATGACGCCGTCTTTCTCGTAAGTGTAGCTGGCCGAAACGAATTCATAGTCTCCGGACTGTGCGAATTTCACTAATGTTTCAATTCCGTTGGGCATTAGGACATCGTCATCACTGATCCACATAAGCCATTGGCCGCGAGCCAGCTCTAACCCCTTATTTCTCGGCACCACTCCTTGAACAAACCACCGCTCGGCCGGCTGCGACGGATACTTTCCGCGTTCCGGAAGATCATAAAAACGGATACGACTGTCATGTATCTTCGATAGCCGCAGGGCCGTATCGTCAATGCAACAATCTCCAACAATTATAATTTCAATATTTTTATAGCTCTGGCTCAGAAGCGCCGGGATAGTCCTGTCTATCAGTATCGCTGCTCTGTTATAGGTAGCAATAATTACTGATACTAAGGGTGTCTCGCTCCGCGTATTTGAGTACTTGTGACTGTGCCAAAGCCTGGCGATTGGCAGCCGCAGTCGTTCAACTAAAAAAAATCGGAGCGATTGTGCCGTTGCGATAGCACGGTTACGCCATCGACTCACTCTGCCAATTATAACGGTCTTCATGGCACCAAAACCGGTTCGATAAAGTCAGAGAGAATCCGTCGGCTCAACTGTCGCGTGACATCGGCAGCATTGGTCTCTCGCTTTAGAAATTCCGCCGCAATGTTATCCGTAAACTCGTCTCGGCGTGAGTACCTAAGTTCGAAGGACTTATTCTGAACGTGAGGTTTCATCGTGAGTATTGATCCGTCTACGATCCTCGGAATGAGCGCCTGATGCGCGGATTTGACCGCCTTCATCGTAAATTCAAACGGACTCTCTCCATTATATACGGGAAATGCATGAAAAAGAATTGGTCCACTATCCAAACCCCGGGCCAGACGATGAATCGTTGCACCAACATATTCCGATTTGTTATCGTGCATCGCCCAAAAGTTGCACGAGCTACCTCGATAGAACGGGGAGACGCCAATATGAATATTGATGGCGTTACGCTCGAGTAACAGGTCTATAAGTGGTGCCTTGATAAAGCTAGCACCAAACACGACGTATAGATCGGATTGCAGGCATTCCTTCAACCACTCTGGGGGGATGCGATTAAGATCCCCCATTCGTATTGGGAAGGAGCGAACATTACGCGGAAGAACAGATGGCGTCGAAAATATCCTCTCTTCTGCATCGGTGACGCGTTGGAAATATTCCTGCATGATCGGGCTCTTCTTATAGAAGTCCTCAACTGATCCCGGAAATAGCGTCGTAACCTCTTGAATCGCAAAGACGTTATCGGCGATGGTTGAAAGTGCCTCTATAAGAGACGCATGTCTCCGAAGGTTGCTTGTAAAAACGGTTATCCTCATGCCGCAACCAACGCTGAGATTACGTTTACATGATCTTCGCGCGGAAATTCAAGCCCAGATCTCATAGGGAATTTTACGTTCGCACAGAATCCCGTAGTAATACCCAGCGTATTGAGCAGACTTAATGTATCGGCATTATAGGAGTTACAAGGGTGCGACATCGACCATGGGATCACGCCCGTCGTGTCTTTAACGAGCTCAAAATTGCTTTGGTACTCAGCGCGTTGATCTTCCGCACTAAGTTTCGCCATTTGCATCGGATGCGAGAATGAATGAAGCCCTACAGCATGTCCCTCGTTAGTCAGCTCCTTTAGATCCTGTCGGTTCATCCAGACGGTCTTCGCTACGCTGGCAATATCTGGGATCTTACGTTGCATTAAAACATCAACTAGTTTGTCGTACTCGCGCGGCGCGAGGACTTGATCACGAACAAAACGGTACTTGCGATCTGCTAAACTATAAAATGGAAAATCTGCTAAGTAGCTCTCCCCTGGGAAGACCGTGAGTCCCTTGGCCAACTTCTCGCTTAAGTCACTTTTGAAACCTGTCGCATAAAAATCATCGTAAAAAGCTTCGAGACTTTCGTAGCCGACATTTCTTAGATACCGAAACATTTCCAGTCTTGCGATATGTCCCTCAAATACCGACGAGTAAACGAAAAAGAATGCGCGCAGATTGTTCTTTCTCAGGACAGGTAGTGCCACGTCTATCTGGCATTTAAGCGAATCATCAAAACTGAAGCAGACGTCTGACTTAGCAAGAGTTCCTTCAGCAGACTTTCGTGCCCACTCGTGTGGATCAAGTATATGCTCTTGACCCACAAAATCGATAATACGCTGAAAGTCGCTCGCACTTATACTTCCTTCGCTTTTATAATGGTGCCCAGAGTCATGAAAATGATGGAACATAATCCCATGAGGAAATAAGTGAAGCGTTTTTTCGTGATATCTCATTATGTTTCCGACCATCAAGGAATATAGAAAAATGGTTTCCGTAGCGAGCGTTCAGAAGGTAACCAATCGAGCAAGATGTCACGAATTTGGGCAGCTGAATCGCCGTTTCCGTAGGGATTTTCAACCGTGACTCTGCCACCTTGCAATGCAGAATCGATCGCAGTCGCTATCTCATTTCGTTCGCACGCAACGGACTGGATCGACGCGGCGCACTCTCTTCCACGCTGTCGATTTCCAATATTCACCGTTCGGATTCCGAGAGATGGAGCTTCGTAGATACCACTTGAGGAATTACCGACAAGAACATCGAACAAAGACAGCGCAGAGATATAATTTCGGTGTCCAAGCGACGAGGAAATCATTGCGTTAGGTCGACCGGCTACGAACTCTTGAAAAGCTTGATGTATGAAAATCGTACCAGTATCGAGGCCCGGGAGCGTCACCAGCATCCCATAATCTGAAGAGACGTCACTAAGTGCACCAAGAAACTCCTCTGTGTCCTTGTTGGACGACGAACCCACGGTTTCTGGGTGAAAGGTAATTAGGAGATTTTTGCTGCAAAAATGGTAGCCCGTTACCTTACTAAATTCACTTCGAGGCAACGTCTCAACACTCTGTAAAGCATCTACAGCGAGACTTCCAACGTTAAAAACACACGCTGGATCTTCGCCCAACTGCAAAATGCGTCGACGGGCTCCTTCAGATGTAGGAAAATGGAGATGCCCCATCTTTGTGATGGAATGACGGAATACTTCGTCATACGCACCCTCGGTCGTATCACCGCCCCCAATATGAACAAGCGGAATTCCACTTAATGTGGCAGCGATGGAGAGAGCCAGCATTTCCCATCGATCTCCATAAACGATCAAAGCACCCGCGCCGGCGGCAGTTAAGGCATTAGGCGCAGCGGATAAAATGACACTCATTGCTGATGCAATTCCTGAAGGGGTATCATCGGAGTGTTGAAGGGGCATTATCGTTGCGATCGGGAATCTATCGTTTCTGATTTCATCGAGCGACGCGCCAAACTGAGGGAGGGTATGCGATCCAGTTACGAGTAGGGTCGGCTCAAAAGCTGGAGTATCGAGAAGCAATTTAAAAAGTGGTCGCAAGTGCCCGTAGTCAGCGCGCGCTCCGGTCGCGACAAGAATTTTTACTTTACGGGATACTTCATGACCCATGATAACCCCTCGCGTTTCCATACTTTCGATTGACTGCGGTAATGATCGATCACCATCCAGAAGTGTTTATCATCGATTCCTAGGTAATCAAGAAACCATTGATAATGACGAGCAGGAAACTCACCATCAAATCGACGCACGAGAGCGGTACCTTCATCGCGTGTAATGTGATTACGTCTGATATCTGTCTGCGCATCCCGCGACGCGCGCCCCATGCCAAACTTAATCCACTGTAAATAGAAGTGAAATCCATCGCTCCGATCATCTAAGCTGGCGTGTTTAGTGTAGGTTCCTTCAGAGCGCCCTTCAGGATTCGTCTCAAATCCTGTGTGTTTTGCCGCGTAATAAAAATTTTCCTGTGGAGTCCATTGCAAGTAATATGATAACCAATGCATCTCGATCTGTTTTTTCTGAATAATTTCAGGACTTGGCGGCTTATACCAATTGAGTGTCTCCTCACTTACTTCATCTTTTTTTAATGTTCCGTTTTCAAGACCTGCCTGCACCAAACTGTCGACCGCACTACCTTTAAAGTAGTGGTGCTCCCAATCCTCCGGAGGCTCCTTCGGAAGATATTTGTACTTCTCTGAACCGCCGTATTCGAGCTCGCCGTTCTCACCGTAAAAAATCAGACTGATATTAAATTTATCAGCGATATTGAACGCCCACGACTTTTGGCCATATGCGAATGGTTCCCAAGCATCGCCCTTCAGTTCGAATGCGAGCTTGGCAAGCTTGCGATGCAAAACACCGCTAGGTTGGCCAGTGATATTTGAAAATCCTGACGAGATAAAACTTTGGAGGTTCTTCCATCCGATCTCAGTCCACGCAAACGGTGCCCAGGTGACACAGAGGGGATGCATATTGAATCTATGCTTAAGTTGGTGCGCCGTGAACGCAGAATCCTTGCCTCCGCTCCCGGGTACCACAATATCGAAAGATCCATCGCGACTACGATGTTTGTCACAAAGCTCGCGAAGCTCCTGCTCTCGCTGTCTCCAGTTAACCACGTGATCTTTCTCATACGCCCATTGACAAGCGGAACAGATCCCTTCTGCATTGAATGCCGTGCGCGGCCGCTGATTCGAGACAACGCAGTTCGTACAGAAGACGATTTGATCCGGAAGCGCTTGGAGCTGTTTGTCTAGGGTCTGAATCGTCATAGATATTCGATGTTAGAACGATAAGCGAGCAAAATTTGACAAGAGCGCGAGACCTGCCTTGGAGCTGCGTTCGGGGTGAAACTGACAGGCAAATATATTTTCGCTGCGAGCAACGGACGTAAAATTAATGTCGGCGTAGCTGGTAGTGGCAAGTACAAAAGCGGGATTTTGAGCTTGAAAATGAAAGGAGTGGTTGAAGTAAAACTCAGCCCCGTGAGCAATCCCATCAAGAATCGTATCTTTCCACGCATCATTTAAATGCTGGTTGATTGGACACCATGCAACAAGGGGGAGCTTCCAATTTCCCTCAGGAAATCTCACAACTGTTCCCTGAAGAACATCAAGACCTTTCCAATTTCCGAGTTCTGTAGACGAGGAGGCTAGGAGCTGCATTCCAAGGCAGATACCGAGAAGCGGCTTACCCGTCTTCACAAATGCCCTTACCGGTTCGACTAGTCCGTGCGAGTCAAGATTAGCTATGCCTTCGCCGAATGCACCAACACCGGGAATCACGAGTCTGTCTGCTGCCGCAATTTTTTCAGGCGTTGTGACGAGCTCAGCATCTATATTGAGATGACTGAAAGCTCGCTCTAAGTTAAAGAGATTGCCGATGCCGTAGTCCACTATCGTAACTCGATTTGTCATACAGCAAATCCTAATCGAGTCGGGATTCCTGAATCCCTTAGAAACGATTTTACTTCTGGAATACCCGATGGCTGCACCATGATAGCTTGCTCGCCGCCGTATCCCTGAGAAAGAAATTCAACATTTCCAGAGTCTATATGCTCGCCAAGACGCAACCGTTTCTCATGAAACGTCATCGTCGGCGTCTGTGTCGGCTTCATATAATTATAATGAAAGATTGACGATGCAGAGACGGCATCTGCTCCAGCCTCAATAACAGCCTTCAGATCTTCTTTCGTTCCAGCTCCGCCACACGCGACGACCGGAACGGAAACGGACGTTGCGATCAGTTCTACTAATTTAAGATCGTATCCCTTCCCCATTCCGTCTCTATTGATAGAGGTAAGTAAAATTTCACCCGCGCCACGATCCACGACTTCACGCGCCCATTCAGCCGCAGTTCTTTTGGTGACGCCTCGTCCGAAATCCACCCACACCTGATAAACCCCATCAACTTCAAAAATTTCCAATGAGCTAACGATGCATTGAGAGCCAAAAACCTTTGCTCCCTCAGAGATAAGTTCAGGCCGCTCAACAGCTGCCGTGTTAATCGCTACCTTATCAGCGCCAGCGCGTAGTAGGGTACGCATATCTTCAACGGATCGAATTCCACCGGCCACTGTAAGAGGAATGAAGATATTTTGAGCGGTCTTTTTCACAATCTCGGTCAGCCCATTTCTCAAATAAAGGCTCGCTACAACATCCTGATAAAGGAGCTCGTCCGCGCCGTCTAAATAGTATTGCTCAGCGAATCCCGATGCGGAGCCGAGTACACGATTTCCCTCAAATTGGATGCCCTTGATTAAATTAGGGCCCTTTATGTCGAGTTTAGGGATAATCCGAATAGCGCCGGTCATATATAGTCATCTACCATGGGAGCAGGAAGTCTGTCCCTAAATATTGATGCTTTATTTGTACGGATCGTAGCCGCTATGATTAACCGCGCAGGAATTATTGGAAGTGGGTCAATTGCCCTAAAACATAGGTCTGCACTAGAGGAGCTTGGCCTGACCGTCGCGTTAGTAACCGGCCGCGACGTTGATGGTGTAAACTTTAAGTTCCTGGCTGATGCTCTAACGCAATTTGCCCCGGAATACATAGTAATAGCTTCTCCTACCGCAAGACATCTAGAGGATATAAAGTCAGTCATTGCTGGGGGTTTTAAAGGATTTTTACTGATCGAGAAGCCCCTTCTAGGAAACCCTTCACCTGTTCCACCTATCTCTAATATTTGCGCGGTGGGATATCAGCTGAGATTCCATCCAGCGCTACGAGCGCTTAACGAATCCCTAAATGGCCGCAAAATTCTTTCTTGTCACGCTTACTGCGGTCAGTATCTTCCGACGTGGAGGCCCGCTCGGGATTACCGAGGATCATATTCTGCTTCGCGCGCTGAAGGGGGGGGAGTCGTGCGCGACTTAAGTCACGAGCTCGATTATTTGTGCTGGCTGTTCGGATCGATCGAAAAAATCCAAGCACTTGTTGGAAAATATAGCTCACTTGAAATCGACACCGAAGATACAGCCGGCATTCTGCTTAGGTTTTCAAAATGCCCGGTAACTACGTTGCAGCTTAACTATACCGACCGCCTGTCGAGACGAGAGCTAACCGTTGTTACCGATGACGACACATTTATCTGCGACCTAAAATCCAACAGCCTTGTGTCGCAGTCTCGCGGCTCCGAAAGATTTAGCACATCAGGTCCGGAGCTCCTGAAGGCGATGCATCTCGATGTCTTAACGAATGATGCGCGAAATTGTTGTTCCGTCCTGGACGGCTTAGTGGTCGTAAGAGCCGTCGCTGACATAGAGAACGCTGGCTACTAACGCGTATTATAATATTTTCTTAGCTGTAGCGATTCTTTGTGCTTCAATAAACTGGGCGGGCTGTCCAATGTCGAGCCATGTCTCGTGAATAGGGAATGCCCCGACGCTCATTCCGGAATCGATTGCAAGCTGTATTAGATCCGTCATTTGAAAAAAGCCCTTTTCAGGGATAAGCCCCAAGACCTGGGGTGAGACCACGTACAGGCCAGCATTTACAATCAAATTATGAATCGGCTTCTCTTCGATCTCGGTGATCTCACCACGCTCGTTGGTTCTAATTACTCCGTATGGGACCTGAATTCCAGATGTACTCGCACCAACGGTCATATCGAACTTGCCATGCATATGGAAATCAACAAACGCGCGGAAATCGATCGCCGTTAAGACATCCCCATTAGCTACGATTACCGGCTCTGTAATTTTTTCACGCAACAATCCAAGAGGACCCGCCGTGCCCAACGGCTCTTTTTCATGAACGAACTCTATTTCGCAGCCAAGATTAGATGAAACCCTAAAATGCTCTTCGATTACATCCTTTTTATAATTTACCGAGATAAATAATCGGTAGAATCCGGAGTCCGCCAAACGAATGATGAGGTGCTCAATCATAGGTCGTCCACCTACTGGCAGCATCGGCTTAGGAAAAATATTGGTTAACGGTCGTAGGCGTGTCCCTTGCCCGCCCGCTAAAATCAACACCATGTTACTTGAGCGTTTCCTTGCAAGCGTCGCGGCTCGATCGGTTAAAACACCTACCACTCGCCCCTCTTTATCTACAACGGGGATCTGCCTAACCGAGTTAACCTTCATTAATACTTCAGCCGCACTTGGTGAAAAACTTTCGTCCACTAAGATGAATCGTCTGCTCATTAACTCGGAGGCCGGTGTTTCTAGCGGCAGATTATTCAAGAGAGCACGTCGACAATCGCCATCAGTTATCGTCCCTTTCAATTTGCGTTCGCTATCAACAACTAGGGAGATGCCCAGGCCCCCAGTCTGCAAGATATCGAGGATCTTGCGAAGCGTATCGTCCTCTCGAGCTAACACGGCTTCAATATTATCGTTCATCATGACTCACCGACCCTCTGAACGGCTGCGTTTCGCAACCAGACCGCTGCGGGAACCCCGACAACCGTCTCACCTGCTTTGACTGACTTCGTTACTACCGCACCCGCACCTACGATGCTTAATCTCTGTATTTCGAGGCTCTGCAAGATCGTAGCTCCTGCTCCTACATGGACACCCTCACCCACCCTTATCGAGCCAGATAAGGTGGCCCCGATTGCAATATGCGAATGATCTCCGATGATACAGTCGTGATCCACAACCGCACGGTGATTTATGATTACGTTATTTCCCACAACTGCTCTAGGTCCGACGATCGAGCCAGCAAGAATCTGAACGCCCATTCCTAAGGTAGCGGATGGAGACACATTTGCACTTGGATGAACAATGGATAGCGGACTCAGTCCTGCTTTAATTCCGCGGCGGTAGAGGGCAGTCCGAGTAGTTGGAGTTCCTACCGAACCTACGCCAACCGCGAAGTGTTTGAATCCAATACCGTAGAATGAAGCAACCAGCTCATCTCCTCCGCTAACTTCGATATCAAGAACCGTTTCTCCAAGCCGCGTTGGATCAAGTACGATGAGTTCGATTGCGAGATAGTAGGCTCGCAACGCTTCAATCACCACGGCTGCATGGCCTCCGGCACCGAAAATAATACACCTTACCGGCGTGTGATCATGTCCCATGACAACAAGGCATCTCCTGGAATATCAGTGGCGGCGCAAGATCCGAGCACGAGCGTTTCATCGAGAGGAGAGATTCCCGTTGCGGGTCTTTTGTTGGTTAGCATACTAGAAACGATCTGCTCGCCGAGCTTGATTGGTCGAGTGGTTACCAAACTTCGGCGCGCTACCGCGCGGCAATCTCGCTCGGCCTCGCAAGGAATCTTCTCGCCCGTTCCCAGCGCTGATTCGACAAGTCGCACCCCCTCTACGAGTGTTCGAAACTCAGAGGGATTGAGTGAAGCGGAATGATCGGGGCCCACCATCGTCTTGTCCAAGGTGATGTGCTTTTCGATAAGCTGAGCCCCACGTGCAACGGCGGCAAGTGTTACTTCGTTTGTCTGATGGTGATCAGAATAGCCAGTTGGCACTTTAAAAAGTTCACGAAGAGTGTCTATAGCTTTAAGGTTAGCGTCCGCCGGTTGAGCCGGATAAGAGCTTACGCAATGAAAAAGAGCGAGCTCACTAGTGCCGTTTTTAACCAGCAGATTTATTGCTTGGCTTACCTCCTCAATAGAAGACATGCCGGTCGAGAGTAAGACGGGTTTCTTTTTTGCAGCTACATGCGCAAGGAGGCGGACGCTGGTCACATCGCCCGATCCGATCTTGAACGCTGGGACATCAAGTCGATCAAGGAAATCCGCGCTTCCTTCATCAAAAGGGGTTGATAGAAAGAGAATTCCGGCCTCCTTCGCGTGAGCAAACATCTCAACCAAATCTCTTTCACTTAACTCTAAGGCGGTTAGCAGTTCAAGTTGAGTTTGTCCGCTTCCACTGCGCTTTTGGTATGCGGCGGTCTCGGCCTGGCTTTGCACCAGTAACTCCGACTTAAAAGTTTGAAATTTGACGGCATCAGCGCCCGCTTCAATCGCAGCATCGATCAGTCGATGCGCCAATGCTGGATCTCCGTTATGGTTAACGCCTGCTTCTGCGATGATAAAACACGGCGCCGAACCACCAATCGATTTGTAAGGAGCATTTCTTCCTAAACGAAACGAACGCGGAAGCATTTTAGCTCCAATAAACTTTAGGAAGCAGGATTGGCCGCGCCGGCATCCCTTTCATTTGGTTAGATTCAGCGGAACAGAAGAAAGATGCTATCATTTCAGAAATTAATTTTGTAAGAGGTTATTAAGGGCAACTACGACCACGGCGCATAACGAGAGAGTTTGGCAGATTATGGGCCTAAATGGAATGAAGGTCCTAGTTACCGGAGCGGATGGCTTCATCGGTAGCCATGTTGTAGAGGCGCTCGTTGCTGCGGGCGCGCATGTTAAAGCATTTTGCTGCTACAATTCGTTTAACTCTTTTGGTTGGCTCGACAGCCTTACCCCCAATGAACTTGGGAATACAGAGCTCATAATGGGAGACATTCGCGACCCCAATGGGGTGCTGGATGCGATGCGCGATTGCGAGATCGTTATGCATCTAGCAGCGCTTATATCAATTCAATTTTCCTACGTCTCGCCCGACTCATACGTCGATACAAACGTTCGAGGGACATTAAACATCCTACAAGCCGCGAGGCAAATTAAGCCAAAGCGAGTGATTATTACCTCTACAAGCGAAGTATATGGGTCGGCTTTGACAGTTCCTATTAGCGAGAGTCATCCATTGCAGGCTCAATCTCCTTATGCGGCCACTAAGATTGCGGCCGATCAACTTGCATTATCCTTTCATAAGTCATTTGAAGTTCCCGTGTTGGTTCTTCGACCCTTTAATACATACGGACCCCGACAGTCTACGAGAGCGATAATTCCGAGCGTTGTCTCTCAAATCCTCTCCGGTGTTCAAGAAATCTCAGTAGGCGCACTAACGCCGACCCGCGACTTTTCATTCGTACTCGACACCGCCCATGCATTTCTCTGTGCAGCAAACTGCCCCGACCAACTAGTGGGTTCAGTAGTAAATTCAGGAAGCGATTTTGAGATTTCGATTGGTGATACCATCGCACTGATTGCCCGAATAATCGGCAAAAAAGTGGAGATAAAATCTACGGCTGAGCGCATCCGCCCTGACAAGAGCGAGGTGCAGCGACTCTTTGCAGATACCACCTTAGCGCGCGACAAAATGCATTTTCAGCCGTCCTATTCAGGCCTTGATGGATTTGAACGAGGGCTCGGAAAAACTATTGAGTGGTTCAGTAACCCCAATAATCTTGCTCGATATTCACCGCATCGCTATGCAGTCTAAGCTTAGCTCGTCGTAATTTTAGCTTCACTGGAGAGTATGGATTCAATGGAGAAACAATCCTTATTCGCAATCACATTGCAAAACACTCGCCCTGCATTGTGCACTATTCTCGCTCGCGGCGGATCTAAAGGTGTTCCTGGCAAGAATAAGAGACTTCTAGCTGGCAAACCCCTTCTTGCTCACACCATCGATGTGGCGAAGAGAAGCGGCGTGTTCGATGAAATCGCGTTTAGTTCTGATTCGGAAGAACTTCTAGATCTCGCGAAGGTGCACGGGGCAACGGTCACGATTCGGCGACCTGAAGACCTTGCAACCGATTCATCAGGCAAGTTACCCGCCATTCACCATTGCGTTACCGAAGTGGAGAGTCTCAAGGGATTCCAGTTTCAGACAATTGTAGATCTTGATGTTACATCCCCCTTGAGATCAGTTGAGGACATTAAAGCGGTCTTATCGCTGCTGTATTCGAGCAACGCTACAAACGTAATAACTGGAGTAAAGGCACGGCGTTCGCCTTATTTTAACCTCGTCGAGACTCAAAAGGACGGATACGTGTCAGTATCGAAAAAGCCGGGCACCCCCATCTTACGGCGACAGGATGCTCCGCAATGTTTCGACATGAACGCGTCGATTTACGCATGGAGAAGGGCCGATTTCGAACATTGCACTGGCGCGTTAATGGATCGAACCCTTCTGTATGAAATGCATGAGCATTCCGCATTCGACATAGACTCGGAGGTCGACTTTCAGATCGTCGAATTTTTACTTCAGGAACAAGCAAAATAGTCCCATTCGCGGATTTTGAGAACTAATACTTCGTTACCGGAAAGTGAGCTCGCTTTGAGAGACTAGTACAACGTTTCACTAAAATAGTCACAGATTATATCTATCCGAAAGCTTCCGGTTGTCGTACTGGAAAGTATGGCAGGCAAAAGCATAAGAGCCCGACTGGTGATAAGCGAAGCGGAAAGACTGGGTCTCGAAGAGAAGGGGTCTAGTCGA
>Ga0335394_10006904_pt1 | contig 12820 bp, 12 predicted proteins | sample MAT03_FD_205741 | JGI IMG/M metagenome (GOLD analysis project Ga0335394, IMG submission 205741) | Freshwater microbial communities from Lake Fryxell liftoff mats and glacier meltwater in Antarctica - MAT-03 (spades assembly) (version 2) ...
CGCCAGCAGGCAGCGCAGATGTCGTAGGTCCATCGACCGCCCTCCGCAACATGAACTGAAGGAATATCGCTATTCCGAGATTTCAGTTCAGGAATATGCCACGACTCGCTACGATGGCTTGCATCATCATTGCAAAAGTGGAGTCATCATGCTCGATACCGTGTCGACCTCGATCCCTACCCGTTCCCCTACGCTTACCCCGAACCTTGCCCCTACCCCGACCCAGACCGACCGCTTCGGCAACCCGGTGGACCCGATTGTCCGCTATGCCCGCGGCACGATCCTCAAAGGCACCGAGCAGGAGGTGCGCCGCATGATCCGCGCGCGTCACATGGTCGGCGACCGCGTTCGGCGCCTGGGCAAGGACAGCGTCTACGACCTGTCGGGGATGAACCGCGGCAGCGGCATCGAGGCCGGCGACGTATCCCACCTGACCAGCCATGTGCCGTTCTTCGAGCGGTTCGAAGGCCATACCGAACCACTGGCCATGCGCCACATGGGCGCGAACCCGGACAAGCACGCCGCGCTGATCCTCAACCGGGTGTCGGCCTCCAGCTTCATCACCCTGACCACCGTGCTCTCGCCGGGCGATCAGGTTTATGCGCTGGCCCCGGCCGGGGGCGTCACCCACCCCTCCGCCGGCCGCCCGATATCGATGGCCGGTGCAGTAATGACCGAGTTCTATTCGCTGGAGGCACTTGCTGCTGCCTGGCAGGCCAACGGTGCGCCGCGGCTTTTGATCATCACGCCGATCACCGCGTCGAAGAAGCATCTGCCATTCGACCAGTTCCAGGGCGCGCTGCGCTTGCCGCGCGCCGAACACACGCTGGTGTATGTCGACGATGCCCACATGGCCTCGCGCATCGCCTACTTTCAGGAGCCGCGCACGTTCGAAGTGGGGGATGTCGACATCGCCGTGTGCAGCGCAGACAAGCATGTGGCGGGGCCGCGTGCAGGGGTGTTCGTCGGCCGCAAGGATCTGGTCGAGCAGATCGGCGCTCGCGCGTACGAACTGGGGCTCGAAGCACAGGCGGGACAGTATGTCGGGGTGGCCAATGCGCTGCGCAACTTCGATCCGGCAGCAGTGCGCGAAGCCGGCATGCTGGCCGAATCGCTGGTCGGCATGCTGGAGACCGAGTACGGCAAGGGCCGCGCCTATATCGGTGGCCCCGGCGTGTCGATTGCCGGCGACGACGTGGTCACCATCGCGCTCGAGCGGCGCGGCAACGTGCAGAAGCCGGCACTGGTCGCGGTCGAAGCCGCGGGCGTGGTCGCCATGCAGATGCTGAAGCAGGATGGCGTGCTCACCATCGGTGCGGTGTCGATGCCCGGCAGTTCACCGGCGGTGCGTCTGATGATGTATCCGGACGGCAAGCGTCTGGGGCTGGAGCAGATCGCCGCGGCACTCGACCATGGCATCGACAAGCTCGCGCAGGTGATCGACGACCGTCCCGCAGCGCGCGCGTTGCTGCTCGGCGAATGACCGTCACCGCGAAGCGCCTATGTAACAGCGCCGCCCTGCGGGCACCGCCGGCCGCCGCGTGCTAGTAGACTTCCGGCACATGCATCTCCAAGGGCACCGGCTGCCGGTGATAGTCCTCGTTCCGGATGCGTTGCGGCAGCTCGATCGGCGCATGCGCCACTTCGGCGTAGGGCATCTGCGCGAGCAGGTGCGCGATGCAATTGAGCCGTGCCTTCTTCTTGTCCACCGCCTGCACCACCCACCACGGTGCCTCGAGGATGTGAGTGCGATCGAGCATCACTTCCTTGGCCTTGGTGTACTCCTCCCAGCGCCGGCGTGACTCGAGATCCATCGGGCTCAGTTTCCACTGCTTGAGCGGGTCGTGGATGCGGCCGAGGAAACGCGAGTGCTGTTCGTCATCGGTGATCGAAAACCAGTATTTGATCAACTGGATGCCGGAGCGCACCAGCATCTTCTCGAACTCGGGGACAGAGCGGAAGAACTCCTCGTACTCCTCATCGCTGCAGAAGCCCATCACCCGCTCGACGCCGGCACGGTTGTACCAGCTCCGATCGAACAGCACGAGTTCGCCGGCGGCCGGCAGGTGAGACGCGTAGCGCTGGAAGTACCACTGGGTGCGCTCGCGGTCGTTCGGCGCCGGAAGCGCCGCGACCCGGCACACCCGCGGGTTCAGCCGCTGGGTGATGCGCTTGATCACGCCGCCCTTGCCGGCAGCGTCGCGCCCCTCGAACAGGATAACCACCTTGTGCCGACTGGCCACCACCCAGTCCTGCAGCTTGACCAACTCGCCCTGCAGGCGGAACAGCTCGCGGAAGTACAGCCGCCGCTGTTCCTTCTCCTCACTGGTGCGGCCGCCGCTGTCGCCATCGATGAGGCGGTCGTCGAGCTCCATCTCCAGCTCCTCGTCATAGCTGTCGATCAGGTCGAGATACACCCGCTGCATCATCTGCTCTTCGGATTCACCGGCTCGGTCGGTCATGTCGCCTCGTCGTTTGGAAGGATTGTTCGGCAGAGGTGTCCGGAGGAATGTCGCCTCAAGTCTGGACGCGAACAGATTGCAACAGCGGGATGACCGGCTCATGACGGGCGGTCAAGGGCTGCCCGGTAGGCCAGCCGACAGGGTAGGATGCGGTTGCGGTGCACTCCGCACCGCAACCTGCATGAGGAGATCACCCCATGGCTGCACTTCAACCCGGCGCGAACGCGCCTGAATTCTCGCTTGCTTCGCACACTGGCACCACTCTGACCCTGTCCGGCTTCAAGGGTCGGCGCCTCGTGGTGACCTTCCTGCCGTTTGCCTTCACCGGCGGATGAAAGAATCAAGTGAGCGGGTTCCGTGAGAACTACGCACAGTTTCAGGCGCTTGACGCAGAAATCCTGCAGATCAGCGCAGACCCGGTCCCAAGCCTGAAGGCCTGGGCAGAACAACTCGGCGGACTGCCGTTCCCGCTGTTGTCGGACTTCTGGCCGCACGGCACGATCGGTCACGCCTACGGCGTGTTCAACGACGAGCGCGGCATGGATGCGCGCGCGATGTTCATCGTGGACGCGCAGGGAATCATCCGGCACTCGCATGTCTACGCCCCGGGAACCATTCCCGAGAGCGCCGACCTGCTGGCAAAGCTGGCATCGGTCTGACCCTCTGTCGAAAGTCGTAACCGAAGCAGGCGGCCGGCCAGTCCCGCCGCCTGCCTCAGCGAAAAGGCAGAAAAGGATCAGGGTCACTCCGGGTAGTAGCGCGCAGTGACCCTGGCCCCTTTCCGTTTTTGCCCTTTTTCCTACCAGCCAAGGGTGCCCGGGTCTCCCTTGAACGGTCCGACCACTGCCGGGGTGATCCAGCCGCCATAGAAGTCCCCGGGTTGCGCGGTCACCCGCATCTCACCGATGAAGGCGGCATCGACTCGGGAGGGATAGAACGCCAGCGCATCTGCGATGGCGGCAAAGGCAGGCGTCGGTTTCAGGTAGCTCCAGGCGGCGCGCGAGGACAGGCGTGCACCGACCCGAAGGTCGAAGTAGCTGGCGGCGCCCTTCCACTCGCAGCGACTCTGGCCACCCGCAACCGGATGCAGGAACGCCATGTTCACATCCTCGCGCGGGATGTACACGGTCGGCGGGTGGCTGGTCTCCAGCACCCGCCAGGCGCGCTCACTGCGCGCGATCAACTCCCCGGCGAACTCGACCCGGACCTCTCCCGCCTGCGGTTCGAGGGCGGGCGGCCGGGGATAATCCCACACCGATTCCTGGCCAGAGGCGGGGCGTTCGCGTTTCATGGCTTCCTCCTTATCCAGTCTGGTGGCCCGGCGCGACCCGGTCGGGCATGTCCCGTCGGGCATGCCTCATCGGGCACGGCATAGACAAGGATGCACCATCCGGCGCCCGCAAACAGTGTTGATAGGGGTGTCGGTCAGGCAAGGGTCGGGCGCATCGCGCCCGGCAAACTGCGCGACAATCCGGTGAGAGCGGCCATCGGCGGCCGACAAGAGGAGAGCGCCATGGCCAGCACCTATCGTCCCGATGCGTCGTTCGCAGTACGCACCTGGGACATCGAGTTCCGTAGTGCGTCGACCGGCACGCCAACCCGCGCGCCGATGCGCACGCTGATGGCGCGCGTCTACCAGCCGCACCCGGACGCGCAGCGGCCAGGCCCGTTCCCGGCCTTGCTCGATCTGCATGGCGGCGCGTGGAACAACAAGGACCGCCTCGCCAACGCGCCCATGGATCTGGCTCTGGCCGAGAGCGGAATGCTGGTGGTCGCGATCGACCTCACGCTCGCACCCGAGGCACCTTATCCCGCCTCGGTGCAGGACGCCAACTACGGCGTGCGCTGGCTGAAGGCAAACGCTGCGCAGTGGCATGGCGACCCGGCCACCGTGGGCGTGCTCGGCAGTTCCAGCGGCGGCCATCTGGCGCAACTGCTCGGCATGCGCCCGCGCGATACGCGCTATGGGGCACTGCCGCTCGTCACGCATCCGCAACTCGACGCCACGGTGCGCTATGTCGCCACCCGTTCTCCGATCAGCGACCCGGTGGCACGCTTTCAGGTGGCCGAGCAGAACAACCGCGAAGAGATGATGGAGAACACGCGGACCTTCTTCAGACCCTGGGAGGCGATCCACGAAGCCAGCCCGCAGGCCATTCTGGACCGCGGCGAGGCGGTCGAACTGCCGCCGATGCTGGTCATGCAGGGCGAGCTCGACGACAACGTAGTGCCGGCGATCCAGCAGAAGTTCGCGCAAAGTTATCGTGCGGCCGGCGGCGAGTGCGAACTCGCCATCTTCCCTGGCTGCGGCCATATCTGGGTCGCCGACCCGGGGCCGCAGACCGATGCAGCCCATGAGATGGTCAAGGCGTTCATCGCCCGGGTACTCGAGCAGTGATGGCGCGCAGCGCGGGCCTGCGCTGCACCGAAGTGCGATCGCTCTCGCTGATCGAGGACGCACGCGCCCGTGGCGTCACCCTCCGCGGCCGCGGCAACGAACCGGGCTGGCTGCTCGAGATCGGACCAGGCAACCGGGTGCTGCTCGATGAACAAGCCGGGCCACGGCGCTCGATCTGGACCGATCTGGCTCCAGCACCCGGCCCGGTCCCGGGCAGCAGCCGCTACCAGGCGGAGTCTGCGGGCCGCGATTACCGGATCACTGTGCTGCCCGATGCCTGTGTCGATGACATGAGCGGCGAGCGGGTTCGCCCTCAGCGTACTGCTGGAAGTCGATGGTAGACGTTTGCGTGGCTGCGGAACGCGAATAAGCGAGTGAACGACGGACGACTGAACGACGGGACGGCTGAGCGTCGGCCACTGAACGTGATCGACCGGCCAGCGACGACAGACCGGGCCGGCAGCGCGCCGCCGACTACCAGCCGGAGAAGCGTGGCCAGGTGGCGACGATACGGTTGCCTTCGATCACCCGATAGGTATCGAACTGCGCGCCGGTGGCGCAGGCGTGATTGGGCAGCACCCGCAGGAGGGAGCCGATCGGATACCGGCCCGCCAGATCGGACGCTGGCGCGCCCGCACGGAGCGATACGATGCCGTGCTCCTGGTTGGCGCCACTCATCCACAGCTCCGTGATCGGCGCGCCGTCGACATCGCAGATCAACCCGTAGCCATGGTCGATCTTCTGCTTCTGCGTTCCCCGGTCGCGGCTCATCGCCATCCAGCCGGCATCGACGATCAGCCAGCCCTTGTCCGGCCGATGCCCGATCACGCTGGTGAGCACCGACAGGGCGATATCGTCGACACCACAAACGCCGATGCCAGCCATCACCAGATCGAAGAACACATAGACGCCAGCACGCACTTCGGTGACACCGGTCAGATCGGTGGCCGACAGCGCAGTGGGCGTCGAGCCCACACTCACCCGTTCGCACGGCAGACCGGCTTCGCGCAGCGCCTGGGCGCAGGCGAGCACGGCATCGCGCTCCTGCGCCGCCATCGCTGCCAGCGCCTGCGGTGTATCGAGATCATACGAGCTGCCGGCGTGGGTCATCACGCCAGCGAGCAACCCTGCGGCATCGAGCACCCGGCCGATGTCGAGCAGCACCGGATCGGCCGGGCGCACGCCGGAACGGTGCCCATCGCTGTCGATCTCGATCAGCGTCGGCAACATTTCGCCAGCGTCAGCGCTGGCGCAGGCCCGGACCACCGCGTGCGCTGCCGCCACCGAATCGACGATCACCGACAGCCTGCAGCCACGGGCACCCAAGCGCAGCGCATGGGCAAGTTTGTTCGGTGCGATCGCCACCGCGTACAGGATGTCCTGCACCCCGGCTTCGAAGAACTGCTCCGCCTCCTTCAGCGTGGACACCGTGATCGCCTGCGCCCCGGCATCGATCTGCGCCTGCACCACCGGCAGGCTCTTGCTGGTCTTCACATGTGGACGCAGCCGGCAACCCAGACTGGCGACCTGGGTCTGCATGCGCAGAATGTTGTAGTCCATCCGGGCGCGCTCGAGCAGCAGCGCCGGGGTCTCGAGGTTGTGCAGTTGTTCCAAGCAGCGGCTCCGGTAGGGTCATCCGCGGGCAGGGGCCGCGCGCCGAGATTGTAGGGCGGCTGCAGGCAGTCTGGGCGCGGCGCACTTGCGCACCTGCGCGCGATCGGGCCGATGCCGGCGATTTCTGCTGCAGGTCACGCGATGCCGAAGAGCGCGCGTCACGCCTGATTCATCGCCGCACACCGTCTCTGTACCGGGCTCAGAGAACCGCGCCCGCCAGCACGAACACGGCCAGCCAGAGCAGCAGGCTGCGCCAGACCAGCGCGCTGGCGCGGTCCATCTGCGCAATGGCCAGCGCGTACGAGTCGGCGTCCCAGCCTGCACCATCGAAATGATCGGCTGCCGGTTGACCGGGCATCACTGCCGCCATCGTCGGCCGCCCGAGTGCGCCGAGTGCGGCTGCGACCATGGCCACCCTCGGGGCGCTCGCGCGTTCGCGCGCAGCACCCTGCCAGCCCTCGGTCGCCCCGGTGAAGTCCCCGGCCAGCGCGAAGGTGCCGGCCGCCAGCCGGCACGGCAACTGATCGAGCCACTGCATCGCCTGCCCGGCCACTGCCGCGAAGCCCGGGTGTGCACTGGCCAGGTCCGGCGCACCCCAGCGCGTGGCCAGCCATTGCGCAGTTCGGTACAGCAGCGCACCACTGGCGCCAGGCAGCAGCGCAAACCAGAACAGCACGCCGAACAACTGGTGTGTGCACAGCGTCAAGGCTCGCTCGATCGCCTGGCTGGCGATGGTCTGCGGCGTCGAGGCCGGCAGCGCCGAGCCCACCGGCACCAGCGGTGCACCGGTCCAGTCGGCGAGCGCCGCGCCGGCCAGATCGAGGCGGCGCAACTGCAGCGCATTGCGCACGGCGAGGTAGCGCAGGCGCAGATCGCGCACACCGATGCACAGGCACAGGATGCCGATCACCCATGCCGCCCGCAGCAGACCGTTGACCAGGCCGAGCAGATAGCCTGCGATGCCGGCTGCAATCGCGACGCCCAGCGTGATCGTGGTCCAGGCGAGCCATGCATGCCAGGCACGCCCGCCATCGAACCCCTGCGCCCAGTGCGCAGCGAGCAGATCGGCGCGTACCGTCCAGCGTGCAGGCAGCCGCGCGCCACGCCACTGCTCGAGCAGCAGGGCAGCGATGATCGCCAGTGCGCTCATCGCGTCATGGGTCGTGCCGGGCGCGCACGGCCGCTATCGACGCAACCTCAAATAGATCTCCGGCAGCTTCGCCGGCAGGCTGCCGACATCATCGAGCACCAGATAGTGACCACGGCCAAAGATCTGCGGCAGATACTGGTTGGCGAGCGTGTCCACGGTGATGCAGAACGGATGCACGCCCGCGTTGATCGCTTCCTTCACTGCCATCCGGGTGTCTTCATGCAGGTAGCGCCGGTCACCGCCATCGTCATAGTCTTCCGGACGTCCATCGGAGAGCAGCAGCAGCAGGCGGCGCGGCGTCTGTACACCTTCGAAACGATGCACCGCATGGCGGATCGCGGCCCCCATGCGGGTGGCCAGGCGCCCGGACAGACCACCGACGGTGGCGCGCACCTGATCGTCGTAGGGCTGCTCGAAGTCCTTGATCCGGTAGTAGTTGACGTTGTCCCGATACTTCGAACAGAAGCCGGCGATCGAATAGGGATCACCGACTTCCTCCATGCTCTCGGCAAACAGCATCACGCCAGCGCGTATGGTGTCGACCAGCCGCCCGTTGCCATCGGCCACGGTCTGCATGATCGAGGTGGACAGATCGGCGAGCAGCGTCACCGCCACATCGCGGTTGCGGATCGCGCGCCGCTTGTACACCCGGGCCTCGGGCGATCGCCCCGCAGCGCGCTCGGTGACATAGCGGACGGTCGCTTCCAGATCGAGATCGTCGCCATCCATTTGCCGGGTCAATGGCGCAGGTCGGGTCGGTTTCTGCGACTGGATCGCCTTCTTCAGCCGCTTGAGCGTGCCGGAATGACGTTCGGCGAGCCGTTGCGCCTCGGCCGGGTTGGACTCGGCCAGCACCTTCTCGGCGACCCAGGCCCAGTCGACCTTGTAACGGTTCTCGCGATAGTCCCACTCCGGATAGGGCAGCCCGCGGTCCGGACCCTTGCCCTTGTCCTGCTGCTGTGTGGGACGCTCGCCAGCACGGGTCTGGCCGGTGCCCTTGCGGTTGGCGGCAGACTGAGCATGCGCGGCTGCGCCACCGCTGTCGTCGGCCTCGGCATCCTGCGGCCCGGTCTCCTGCTCGACCGACTCGCTGTCCTCGTCCGGCTCGCCCTCGCCTTCACCGGACTCGGACTCTTTCTGTTCGCTGCGTTCGCTCTGGCTGCCCGGCCCCTGCGCCGCCTTCACCTCATGACCCAGGTTGGGCGAGCGGCCCGGCAGGTAGGCGTTCTGCACCTCTTCCGGGGTAGCCGGATTCGGCAGGTGGAGCTGCGGCAACAGCGCGCGTGCAATGCGAAACGCATCGATCACGGTCGCGTCCGGTTCGAGCAGTCGCGCGAACGCCGCCACCGCCGGACCGGTCAACGCATGGCCGCGGCCGAGCGCGAACTGCAATGTGGACAGCGCCAGCTCGTAGTACGCACGAGCTGCCCCTTCAGGCATCGGCACCAGCGCCGCGAGTCGGGCCATGCGCCGCATATGGGTCGGGGCAATCATCGAGATCGCATGATCCACACGCAGGTCTTCGCAGATGTCGAACAGCAGCTTGAACCGCACTGCGTCATCGCCGAACTGGGCGACCAGCGGCTCCCAGGAAATCGCCCGCGCCTCGGTGATCTCGGCATCCAGGCCGAGCTGGGCGAACAACTGCTTGAGCGGCGCCACCGCGTAGGTGCCGAACTGAAGATGGCCTGCCACATGCAGCACGCCGAGCACCGCGTGCTCACGATCTGGCAGGGTGACCGGGGCGAGCAGCGCCCGGCCGTCGGTCTCGACGAACGCACGGCCCTTGTCCGGCGCCCAGCCGCTGTCATGCACTTCGTACGCTACACCATACCAGGCTGTGAGCAGCATCTTGAGGAAACGCTCGTTCTGCTGTGCCCGGAAGCCGGGCAGGTCATCGAGCAGCAGACGCAGACTCTCCTCCGACTCCAGCCGGAAGTAGGCCTCGCCGCGGAACCGGTCGGCGGTCAGTACATCGATGCCGCGCCGCGCCCACGGCGCGATCGCGCCGGCGCCGAGCAGGGCGCGCACCCGGATCGCCCCGGGCAGAAAGGTGGCCAGCGCCAGCCGGCGGGTGGTGAACAGTTCCTCGGCCGGGGCGCTCAACTGCTCGATACCGGACACACCCTGCCGGCCCGCCAGGTCGCGCACCGGCGTGTTGAAGTACGCACTGCCGCTGTCGGCATGCCGGCCGCACCAGGCAAAGCCGATATCCGCCCAGCGAATCTCGCCGTTGAGTCCGAGCGCGGTATAGGCATTAGCCAGATTGCCCATGAAGCCGTCCACCGACTTCCAGGAGCCCTGATAGTCGAGAAAGCGCAACGCCTGCCGGGTCCACGGCAGCACCACCCCGGACGCCTGAGCGACCTCGGGCGTGGCGCGGGTGAAGGCGCGCCCGGCATCCCGGTCGAACTCGAACAGACGCCGGCAGGCGGCCAGCCACTCCAGCGCAACCACATCGCCATGCGCGGCGATCGACGGCAGCGCCGCCTGGGCGTCACGGTGGGCGACGAAGGACAGGGTGGCCAGTGCTTCCAGCGCCTGGCGCAGCGCGCCGGCCGCTGTCGCACCGGTCACTGTCGCACCGGTCACTGTCGCACCGGTCACTGTCGCACCGGCCACGATGGTACCGTCCGCCGCAGTACCGGTCGGCCGCGCGGCAGATCCGTCCTGCGCCAACCCGCCGCCCGGGGGCACCGCTGCTTCGGTCATCTCAACTTCTCCCAATCACCCGGCGCGAGACATAGCGCCCGATCCAGAGTCCGGCGCCAAGCAGCACGATCAGGCCGATCACGATATGGTCATGCTGCTCGACATCCTTGAGCAGCGCCTCCAGTGCACTGCCGAACAGATAGCCTGCGCCACCGATCACCAGCGTCCAGATCGCAGCCCCTGCTATATTGAACACCAGAAACCGCCAGACCGGCACCGCACTCATGCCCAGCGCAACCGGCGCTGCGATCCGCAACCCGTAGAGGAAGCGATTGATGATGATGATCGCGATGTCGTAGCGCACGATCCAGCCCTTGATCCGCTGCACCTTCGCGTCGAGCTTCGGAAACCGGTCGAGGAACGGCCGGCCGAACCAGAGCCCGGTGACGTAGTAGGCCAGATCGCCGAAATAGGTGCCGAGCATGGCCACTGCAGCGACCAGGCGCGGGTCGAGCAGCCCCTGGTGCGCGGCAATCATGCCCAGCACCAACACGGTCTCGCCCTCGAGAAAGGTTCCGACGAAGATGAACAGATAACCGTACTCGCGGATCAGCATGGGCAGATCCAGCCCGAGATTGGCGAAGAAATTCATCGCACGAGCGCCAGGCGCCCGGCCACCGAGGGTGCGGCGCGCAGACCGCTACTCGAAATGGGCGCGGACGATTTCCAGCAGCGCCGCAGCGAGTTCGATGTCATCGGTGACCGGATTGATGATCGCGACCTGGCAGGCCTCGATCGGCGACAGACCGGCACTGATCATGTTGGCCGCGTAGACCAGCGCGCGCGTGGAGGTCACTTCGTCCAGACCGTGGTCTTTCAGTGAACGCGCCTTGCGCGCAATCGACACCAGCCGTGCCGCGCTGTCGGCGTCGAGCCCGGGGACTTCGTTGACCAGGATGCGCCGCTCGGTCTCTTCGGCCGGAAAATCGAAATTCAGACCGATGAACCGCTGCTTGGTCGAGGGCTTCAGATCCTTGAGCACCGTCTGATAGCCCGGATTGTAGGAGATGACCAGCAGAAAATCCTCATGCGCGCTGATCTCACGGCCGATCTTCTCCAGCGGCAGACGCCGGCGGTGGTCGGTCAGCGGATGAATGATCACCGTCGAGTCGGTGCGCGCTTCGACGATCTCGTCCAGATAGCAGATCGCCCCAACCTTGACCGCGCGGGTGAGCGGACCGTCCTGCCAGACCGTCTCGTTGCCCTCCAGCAGGAAACGCCCGACCAGATCGGATGACGTCAGGTCTTCATGGCAGGACACGGTAACCAGCGGACGGTTCAGGCGCCACGCCATGTGCTCGAGGAAACGGGTCTTGCCACAACCGGTCGGACCCTTGAGCATCACCGGCAGGCGTTTGCTGTAGGCCGCCTGAAAGATCTCGACCTCGCGCCCCTGCGGTTCGTAGTACGGTGCTTCGGCGGTCGATCGCGCCGGGGGAACGATATCGTGGTCAGCGGCCTGCGGAGGTGTGATCGGGTCGTTCATGCGGAGGTGTCAGGACGAAACTGAAGACGAAACTGAGGACGAAACTGAGGACGAAACTGAGGACGAAAGGGATAACAGGACGGGTAACAAGACGGACAGATCTGAAGCGTCGGGACCGGCAAGGCGGGTGCGACGATGTCAACGCGAAGAGGATAGCACGCCACCCAGCGCGACCCGGGCCGCTGCGGCAGTCGACGCAACGGGCGGCGCGGTGGTCGACCTACCGCCGCCGCGCACTTCGAACGTCACCTCGTCAACGACCTGTCCGCTGGCGCCGACCAGCCGCAGGCGGTGCCGCCCGGCCACCGGGCGCCAGGCAAACGCCTTGTCTGCCGGGCCGAGCGTCGCACCTTCGAGTTGCCAGGTGAGGCCGCGCGACACTGGCGCGGCCGACAGCAACAATCGCTGTCGGGCCTCGGGGATGTCCGGGTCGAGGGCGATGACCAACCCCGCGCCCGGATAGACGATGCGCGCGGCGCTCGCCCGGGCCGCCCGTTCCACCGTCGCCATGCCAGTGCCGGCGAGAAACCATTCGGGAGCCGCTGCGCCGCCGGTCTGCCCCCGGGTCACCACCTGCTCGACACCGGCAGGCGACGTTGGCGGCTGCGATGGCGACCCGCGATGCAGGTGATCGATCAGCGCCTGCCACACCGGCGCGGCACCGGTCACGCCGGACACATCATGCATCGGCGATCCATCGAAGTTCCCGATCCAGACGCCGACCGTGTACCGGCTGGAGAAGCCGACACACCAGTTGTCGCGCATGTCCTTGCTGGTGCCGGTCTTCACCGCACTCCAGCTGCGGGTCGACAACGCGCTGGCGAAACCGAAGGTACGCGCGCCGGCGGCCCGGTCGGCCAGCATGTCGGTCACGATGAACGCCGAGGCTTCGCTCAGCACACGCTGCCGTGCGGGCAGCCGGTAGGCCGCTGCGGTCGCCGTCGAGGTCGAAGTGGAGGTGGACGTCGGGGGCGTCATCGTCAGTGCCGAGGCGACCC
>Ga0335394_10006905_pt1 | contig 12818 bp, 13 predicted proteins | sample MAT03_FD_205741 | JGI IMG/M metagenome (GOLD analysis project Ga0335394, IMG submission 205741) | Freshwater microbial communities from Lake Fryxell liftoff mats and glacier meltwater in Antarctica - MAT-03 (spades assembly) (version 2) ...
CTGTGCCAGTCGGCAGCCGGTTCCGGTCGCGCCAAGCCTTGAAAGATTGCGCCACCGCCTATAGTTGACTAAAACGCTCAAGATTAGCTAAGATCGGGGCGCGGTCAGGTGGTTTCAGGTGCTTTCGAGACCGTCGGTGTCGAGACGATTCGAATTCGCTTTCACCGCGCTGGCAAAGCGCTTGCAGCGCTACCCGAAGGCTGCGCGCCTTCAACCTTGATGCACAGGCGGAGGTCCGGATGCGATTGACGACTAAAGGGCGGTTCGCGGTCACTGCGATGATCGACCTCGGCCTGCGCTATGGCGGGCAACCGGTCACGCTCGCGGAGATCAGCAACCGGCAGCGCATCTCGCTGTCCTATCTCGAGCAGCTGTTCGGCAAGCTGCGCCGACACCAGCTGGTCGACAGCGTGCGCGGTCCCGGGGGGGGCTACAAGCTGACCCGCGGCATGGACCAGATGTCTGTCGCCGATATCATCCTCGCTGTTGACGAGCCGATCGACGCCACTCAGTGCGGCGGCAAGGAAAACTGCCAGGACGAGCAGAAATGCCTGACCCATGACCTGTGGGCCAGCCTGAACTCGCATATCTTCGATTACCTGCGCGCGATCAGCCTCAAGCAGCTGGTCGATGCCCAGCGCGAGCGCGCCAACGACACCCATGTGATCAAGCTGCGCGAGCGGCGCGAATCGCTGGCGCGCGACCTGGGCGCGGTGGTCGGGCTGTCCTGAGCCGGCTCGGGTTTAATGCAATGACGAACGCGATGACGAGCACGCTGACCCCGCCGGTCTATCTGGACCATAACGCGACGACGCCGATCGATGAATCGGTGCTGGCGGCGATGATGCCGTTCCTGCGCGAGCAGCATGGCAACGCGTCCAGCCGTCACGAGCTGGGCAGTCGTGCGCGTCAGGCGGTGGACAGGGCGCGCGAGCAGGTCGCTGCCGCGGTCGGTGCGCAGCCGGCCCAGGTGGTGTTCACCAGCGGCGGCACTGAAGCCAACAACCTGTTCATCAAGGGTGCCGCGGCGATGCTCAAACCGCAGCAGGTGGTGGTCAGCGCCATCGATCACCCTTGTGTGACTGCGCCGGCGAAGGACCTGACGCGTGCCGGCTGGACACTGCGTCGGCTGGCGGTGACCGCTGCCGGTGTGGCCGACAGCGCAGACCTCGACGCTGCACTGACCACACCGACTGGCCTGGTGTCGACCATGCTCGTCAACAATGAAACCGGCGTAGTACAGCCAGTGGCTGCGATCGCTGCGCGTGCCCGCGCTGCGCGCGCCTGGGTGCACAGCGACGCGGTACAGGCGCTGGGCAAGATTCCGGTCGATTTTGGTGCCTTGGGCGTGCATGCGCTGACCGTTTCGGCGCACAAGCTGCGCGGCCCGAAAGGTGCGGGCGCGCTGATCCTGGACAAGCGGATCGACCTCAAGCCGCTGCTTCATGGCGGCGGGCATGAGTCCGGGATGCGCTCCGGCACCGAGAACGTGCCGGCCATCGTCGGGTTCGGCGCGGCGTGCGATCTGGCAGTTGCCGGGATGGAGCTGGGCGCCCGCCATACGGCGCGGCTGCGCGACCTGCTCGACACCCGTCTGGTTTCGCTTGGCGCGACCGTGTTCGGCCACACTGTGCCACGCATCCCCAACACGACTTACTTCGCCATCGATGACATCGATGGCGAGACGCTGGTGATCGAACTCGACCGGCTCGGTTTCTGTGTGGCGAGCGGCTCGGCCTGCTCGAGCAAGAGCACCGAGCCCTCGGCGACCTTGCTCGCGATGGGTGTTTCAGCCGAAGTTGCCCGCGGCTCGGTAAGGGTGAGTCTCGGGCCGGACAACGATCAGCGGCAGATCAACGACTTTGCGCAGGCTGTGTCGGCAGTGATGACCCGCCTGCGGCAGTTGACCGCGATGGCGGTGTAACGCAAACGCAATCGCATGACCAGGACGGGACCAGGACGAGGACAACGATGGCGATCACACTGACCGAGAACGCAGCGAAGCATATCCGCAACCAGGTGGCCAAGGCCGGTGGTGTCGGGTTGCGCCTGGGCGTGAAGAAGGTGGGCTGCTCGGGTCTTGCCTACACCTTCGATATCGCGAAGGAAGTCGGCCCGGAGGACGAACAGTTCGTGTCGCATGAAACCCAGGTGCTGATCGAGCGCAAGAACCTTCCCTTCCTGGACGGTACGGCGGTCGACTTCGTGCGCAAGGGCCTGAACGAGAGTTTCCACTTCGACAACCCGAACGCGAAAAGCGAGTGCGGTTGCGGCGAGTCGTTCAACGTCTAGCAGTTCAGGTGCCGGGTGCCCGGTGCCGGGTGCGGGGCCCGGCGTCGGCTGGTCAAAGTATGTGGACCGGCGGCAGACGGAACAGGTCCGGAATTGTTGACCAAATTGGTCAACAATAGGATAATCCCGACTGATTCAGTAGGAGATAGTCAGCCCAGGCCGCCGTCAGGCGGGCAGCGTCAGGTGGGCAACGTCAGGTGGGCAACGTCAGGCGGGGCACGACGTACAACCCAGGGCGTTGGCCTTGGCTGCCGCGCCTGACCAGGTACGCAGTCTTCCGGGAGCGATCGATGAGTGCAGTGCTGCAGCAACTGGTCAGTCAGCCGTACAAACACGGTTTCGTCACCGATATCGAGTCGGAGACGGCGCCGCGCGGCCTGTCCGAAGATGTGATCCGGATGATCTCGTCGAAGAAGAAAGAGCCGGAGTGGTTGCTCGAGTTTCGCCTTCACGCCTACCGACACTGGCTCACCATGACCGAGCCGGCATGGCAGAACGTTACTCATCCGGCAATCGACTACCAGGACATCATTTATTACTCGGCCCCCAAGCCGAAGAAGAAGCTCGCCTCGATGGATGAGGTCGACCCGGAGCTGCTGAGGACGTTCGAGAAGCTCGGCGTGCCGATGAACGAGCGGGCGGCGCTGGCCAACGTCGCAGTGGACGTGATCTTCGACTCGGTGTCGGTCGCCACCACCTACAAGGCGAAGCTGGCCGAAGTCGGCATCATCTTCTGTTCGATCTCGGAAGCCGTGCATGAGCACCCGGAACTGGTGCGCAAGTACATGGGCAGCGTGGTGCCGACCTCGGACAACTTCTATGCCGCACTGAACTCGGCGGTGTTCACCGACGGCTCGTTCGTGTTCATCCCCAAGGGCGTGAAGTGCCCGATGGATCTGTCGACCTATTTCCGGATCAATACCCAGGACTCCGGCCAGTTCGAACGAACGTTGATCATCGCCGAGGACAATGCGACGGTGAGCTACCTCGAGGGCTGCACCGCGCCCAAGTTCGACACCAACCAGCTGCATGCCGCGGTTGTCGAGCTGGTCGCGCTCGAGAATGCAGACATCAAGTACTCGACGGTGCAGAACTGGTACGCCGGAGACGAGAACGGTGTGGGCGGTATCTACAACTTCGTCACCAAACGCGGTTTGTGCCAGGGTGCGAACTCGAAGATTTCCTGGACCCAGGTCGAGACCGGGTCTGCGATCACCTGGAAGTATCCGAGTTGCGTCCTGCTCGGGGACGGTTCGTCCGGCGAGTTCTATTCAGTCGCGCTGACCAATCACATGCAGCAAGCCGACACCGGCACCAAGATGATCCATATCGGCCGCAACACCCGCAGCAAGATCGTGTCCAAGGGAATTTCTGCCGGCCGCTCCAGCAACAGCTATCGCGGGCTGGTGAAGATCGGGGCTGCGGCCGAAGGTGCACGCAACTACTCGCAGTGCGACTCGCTGCTGATTGGCGACAAGTGCTCGGCCAACACCTTCCCGTACATCACCGTGCAGAACGCCGCAAGCATCGTCGAGCACGAGGCCACCACCTCGAAGATCGGCGAGGAGCAGCTTTTCTATTTCGCCCAGCGCGGTATCGATACCGAACAGGCAGTATCGATGATCATCAACGGCTTCTGCCGGGACGTGTTCATCCATCTGCCGATGGAGTTCGCGGTGGAGGCCACCAAGCTGCTTGGGCTCAAGCTCGAAGGGTCGGTAGGATGATCAACGCCAATGCACGCCCATTGCTCGAAGTGCGCAACCTCAGCGCATCGGTGAACGGAGTCCCCATTCTGAAGGGGCTCGACCTCACCGTGCGGGCCGGCGAGGTGCACGCGATCATGGGACCGAATGGTTCCGGCAAGAGCACACTCTCCAAGGTGCTGGCCGGCCATCCCGCCTATGCGGTCACCGGTGGCGAGGTGCTGTTCGAGGGCCGAAACCTGTTCGAGCTCACTGCCGATGCACGCGCTCGTGCCGGGATGTTTCTCGCGTTCCAGTACCCGGTCGAGATTCCCGGTGTCACCAACAGCGCCTTCCTGCGTCTTGCCTACAACACCCACGCGATCGATCAAGGCCGTGACGAACTCGACCCGCTGGAGTTCGATGACCTGGTGCGCGAAAAGGCGAAGCTGGTCGAGATGGATCCGAGTTTCCTCGATCGGAGTGTCAACGACGGGTTTTCGGGCGGCGAGAAGAAGCGCAACGAGATCCTGCAAATGGCGATCCTGCGGCCGAAGCTCGCAATCCTCGACGAGACCGACTCCGGCCTGGACATCGATGCGCTGCGCATAGTCGCCCATGGGGTGAACACGCTGACCACCGGCGACAACGCGATCGTGATGATCACCCACTATCAGCGCCTGCTGACCTACATCGTGCCGGACTTCGTGCATGTGATGGCCGATGGGCGCATCGTGAAGAGCGGCGACCAGTCGCTCGCGCTCGAACTCGAGAGTCGCGGCTACGAGTGGGTCGCTGGCCCGGGCGCGGGCAGTTCATCGCGGCAGGCGGCCTGAGCGATGGCAGAGATCAGCCAGGGCGAGGCAATCGCGCTCGCGGCACTGGGTAGCACCAGGCTGCCAGCGTTAGCAGGCTCGGGCCCTGGGTGGCTCGCAGGCGTCATCGCCGATGCGCGCGCTGCCGCCTCGAATCTTCCGGTCCCGACGCCGCGCGACGAGGCCTGGCGTTTCACCGATGTGGCCCAGATCGCCCGCCAGTCATTCATCGTCCCGGCGTCTGCGCCGACGGTCGAGCCGGACCTGGCGGCGTTTGCGCCATTCGTCATCGAGGAAGCGAGTGCAACCCGGTTGGTCCATGTCGATGGTGTGTTCTCGCCTGCGCTGTCGTCCGTGCATGGCCTGCCGGCGGGCCTGCGCATAAGCCTGCTGTCCGACTACGGCGGGCCGGGCGGGACCGGAGAGGCCAGCGGGGTCGACCAGGACGCTGCGGCAGCCGCGATCGTGCGCGCCCATCTTGCCCGTCATGCTCGCTATGACGCGGATTTTTTCAGCGCGCTGAACACCGCACGACTGCTCGATGGCGCGGCGGTGATCAGTGCGCCAGGCGTGCAGTCGAGCGCCCCGGTGCATCTGTTGTTTCTCACCACGGGGCGGCCGGCACCGTTCACCGTGCAGCCTCGGGTGCTGGTGGTGGCCGAGCCCGGCAGTTCGCTCACCCTGATTGAAGAGTATGCGAGTCTGGGCGAGTCGATCGTGTTCACCAACAGCGTGTCCGAGGTGGTGGTCGGGGCGAACGCTTCGGTGCACCATGTGCGGCTGCAGCGCGAGAACCGGGCGAGCTTCCATGTTGGTCGGTGCGCGGTGACGCTGGATCGGGATGCCCGCTATCGCTCGGTCAGCATCAACCTGGGCGCACGCTTGTCCCGCCTCGATCTGGAAGTGACCCTGGACGGGGAGGGCGCTGAAGCGCACCTGGACGGGCTCGCGCTGATCGACGCCCGGCAGCATGCCGACACCCATACCCTGCTCGATCATGCCAGGCCCGATGGCACCAGCCGCCAGCTTCACAAGTGCGTCTGCGATGGCGGCTCGCATGGCGTGTTCAATGGGCGGATCCGCGTGCGTCCGGATGCGCAGCGCACCGACTCGGCCCAGCAGAGCCGGGCGTTGCTGCTGTCGCCCAAGGCGCAGATCAATGCCAAACCCCAGCTCGAGATCTTTGCCGACGATGTCAAGGCGGCCCATGGTGCGACCGTCGGCCAGCTCGATGGCGAGGAGCTGTTCTACCTTGCCAGCCGCGGCCTGCCGGTCGAGCAGGCGCGCAAGCTGCTGACCTATGCGTTCGCCGCCGAAGTGATCGAGCGCATTCCGGTCAGATCGCTGGTCGCGAGGCTTGCTGCGCAGGTGATGGCGCGGACCGGTCTTAAGTGAACACCCGAGTGACGAGGAATCGATGAGTGCAGTGATGAAGGACGCAGTGAGGACCGACAGCGCGGCCGCAGGGCCGGATTTCGATCGGATACGCGCCGACTTCCCGATCCTCTCGACCAGAGTCGGCGACAAACCGCTGGTCTATCTGGATAGCGCCGCCAGCGCGCAGATGCCGCAGCGGGTGATCGATCGCATGGTGCGCTACCACACCCATGAGCATTCGAACATTCATCGCGCAGTGCACCACCTGTCCGAGATGGCGACCGCGGCGTACGAACTTGCGCGCCGCAAGGTACAGGTCTTCCTCAATGCCGGGTCAGACCGCGAAGTGATCTTCACCAGCGGCACCACCGACGCGATCAATCTGGTGATGCATGGCTACGGGCGCAAGTTCGTCCAGGCGGGCGACGAGATCGTGATCTCGGCCATCGAACACCACGCGAATATCGTGCCCTGGCAGATGCTGTGCGAGGAGAAGGGCGCGACGCTGAGGGTGATCCCGGTCACCGACGCGGGCGAACTCGATTTTGCTGCTTATCAGGCGCTGCTCAACCCGCGGGTCAGGCTGGTCGCGATCACCCATGTGTCCAATGCGCTTGGCACCATCGTGCCGATCCGCGACTACATCGAATCCGCACACGCGCTGGGTATCCCGGTGCTGGTGGACGGCGCACAGTCGGCGCCGCATATCCCGGTGGATGTCCAGGCGCTGGGCTGCGACTTCTACACCTTCTCGGGCCACAAGACCTGCGGGCCGACCGGCATCGGTGTGCTCTACGGGAAGGCCGAGTGGCTGGAGAAGATGCAGCCGTTCAAGGGCGGGGGCGACATGATCGCCTCGGTCAGCTTCGAGAAGACGACCTATAACGCCATCCCGTTCAAATTCGAGGCCGGTACGCCGCCGATCATGGCGGCCATCGCGTTAGGCGAAGCGCTCGACTATCTGAGCGGCATCGGGCTGGAAGCGATCGCGCGCCGGGAACATGAACTGCTCGACTACGCCACTGATGAGGTGAGCCGGATCAAGGGGCTGCGCATCATCGGCACTGCTGAACGCAAGGCCGCAGTGCTGTCGATGGTGATGGCCGGTATTCATCCGCATGATCTGGGCACCCTGCTCAACGAGGACGGGGTGGCGATCCGCACCGGCCACCACTGCGCGCAGCCGGTGATGACCCGGTTCCGGATCCCGGCGACCGCCCGGGCTTCGTTTGCCTTCTACAATACATTCGCCGAGGTCGATGCGCTGGTGCTATCGCTGGCGCGTGCGAAGCAGGTGTTCGGCGTCGACTGATCGCAGGTGAGTATGCAACTGAGCACGCCAGTCAACCCACAGGGTCACTTTACGATGTCGGTTTCGAATCAGCTGTACCAGGAAGTGATCCTCGATCACAACCGCAAGCCGCGCAACTGGGGCGCGCTGCCGGGCGCCAACCATCGTGCCGAAGGGCACAATCCGCTGTGCGGAGACCATATCGTCCTGACGCTGGACGTGGGCAGCAACGACACGGTGGAGGCGCTCGGTTTCGAGGGTGAGGGCTGCGCGATCTGCAAGGCGTCGGCTTCGATGATGACCACCGCAGTCAAGGGCAGATCGGTCACCGAAGCTGAAACCATGGTGCAGCAGTTCCGCGACATGGCGACCGGAAAGCTGGACCCGGAGCGCGATCCGCATCTGCTCGGCCGGTTGAAGGTGTTCGCCGGGGTGAAAGACCTTCCGTCCCGGGTCAAATGCGCGATCCTGCCCTGGCATACCCTGCACGCTGCACTAAACAACGACGCGGTCGCCTCGACCGAAGACCCGAAGTCCTGACTGACTCTTCCGCACTGCGCCCGCCACGATGCCCAAGATCGCCGAAGTCGAGTACACGCCAAACCCCAACGCCCGCAAGTTCGTGCTGAAGGAGCCGCTCACCTGGGGCATCGCGCGCTCTTTCGAGAACGCCGGTGCAGCCGAGGGCGATCCGCTTGCTGCCTTGTTGTTCGACATCGAGCATGTGACCAACGTCTACTATGTCGATCACTGGATTACGGTCACCCAGGATGGCGCGGCGCCCTGGGACGAACTGCTGCGTGAACTTGCAGTGCCGATCCGGGAAGCCCCGGCGGCCGACGCGGCCTCGGCGAGCACAGTCGCTGCGGCGACAGTGACCCGTGCCGACATGGATGCCTCCACGGTCGAGCGTCTGGAACGTATCAACGCCTTGCTTGACGAGCAGATCCGGCCCTATCTGCAGAACGATGGTGGCAACCTCGAGATCATCGATCTCACCGATACCGAGCTGACCGTGCACTACCAGGGCGCTTGCGGCAGCTGTCCGAGTTCGACTTCAGGCACGCTGTCCGCGATCGAGAATATCGTCCGCTCGATCGAGCCGGACCTGGAAGTCGTGGCGGTATGACTGGCTGGACGTCGGTCGGTCCGCAGGACGAGATAGCGCCAGGCCAGCACCGCACAGTGGATGTCGACGGTACGGCAGTGGCGGTGTTCAATCTGGGCGGCGAGTTCTTTGCGATAGAGGATGTCTGCACCCATGATGGGGGACACCTCGCCGGCGGGCTGGTCGAGGGCGATCAGGTGATCTGTCCGCGCCATGGCGCCCGCTTCTGCATCCGCACTGGTGCGGCGCTCACCGCCCCGGCCTATGAAGCGACCGCGCGGCTGCCGGTCCGGGTGGAGCAGGGTCAGGTGCAGGTCAGAGACGACCGGTGGGATTGAACGTCGGGTCGCCCCGGGAGCGGCGCTGGACACCCTGACCCATGCGATGTCCGGTGCCCTGATTGCGAGCCTGCTGGTGCCCAGGCTGGCTTCGCGTTCAGTGGACGCTGCGGATCCGCCCCGCCTGCTCGCCTGCGTGGCAGTCGGGGGTATTGTCGGCGCGTTCCCGGATGTCGATTACGTGCTCGGCTTCGTCTCGCCGACCGCCTACCTGCTCGGGCATCGGGGGGTTACGCATTCCCTGCTGCTGCTGCCGCTATGGGCCGCGCTGCTCGCGTTCGTGTTTTCCCGCCTGGCCGGACAGCGCACCTGGTTTCGACCGTTCTTCCTGATCAGCGCTGCCGCGCTCGGCATCCATATCGCCGGCGATCTGATCACGGCGTTCGGCACCATGCTCCTGGCGCCTCTGTCCGATCGCCGCTTCGCCCTGTCGACCACCTTCATCATCGACTTGTGGGTGAGCGGCATCCTGCTGGCCGGTCTGGTGCTGACCTTTGTGCTGCCTCGCCTGAGGCTGCCGGCGGTCCTGTCGTTCATCCTGTTGGCAGGCTATATCGGCCTGTCGGCAACCCAGCAGCAGGAGGCGCTGCAGGTCGGCCAGGCGCGTGCGCAGGCAAATGGCTGGTTCGACGCCACGGTGAGTGCGCTGCCGCGTCCGGTCTCGCCATTCAACTGGATGGTCGTGGTCGAGTACGGCGAGCGCTACGAGATCGCTCAGGTGAATCTGCGCCGCGGCCAGCGGCTGATCGCCGAGCCCGACGCGGGCTTCGTGCGCCGGCTGGACGCGGCCTACCTGCCGGTGCCCGAGGCGAACTGGCGGGTGGCGACGCGGTTCGGGATCGACGCTGACGCGCGCGAGCTGGCGCAGGCGGTCTGGGATCATCCCGATTTTACGGTCATGCGCTGGTTCTATGCGCTGCCTGCGCTGTATTCGATAAAGCGCACGCCGGGCGAGCAGTGTGTCTGGTTCCAGGATCTTCGGTTCAACGTTCCCGGGCGCACCGAGATTCCCTTTCGGCATGGCATGTGCCGCGCGAGCGAAGATGCACCCTGGCAGCGGCTGCAGCTGGTGGGCGAAGACCAGCGCAGCGTGCCCTGACCCGGGCGCCCGGCGCCGCCCAGACACCCATCCACCCAGCCTCAACCCGAAGGAGCGAACAATCATGGTGTCGCCTGAGCAGGTCAAGCAGTACATCGAGCAAGGCATGGCGTGTGAACATGTCGAAGTCACCGGCGACGGTGCGCACTTCGAGGCGGTGATCGTCAGTACGTTGTTCGCCGGCAAGAGCAAGGTGCAACAGCACCAGGTCGTCTACAAGGCGCTGGGTGACCGTATGCGCGAGGAGATCCACGCGCTGTCGATGCAGACGCTCACGCCTGAGCTCTGGCAGGCACGCCGCTGAGACCGGTCTTCCGGGGACACACACCAGGGGACAGACGGTGGCCCCTGGGGACAGCCCCTGAGGGTCTGTCCCCGATCTCGGCGCCGAGACCGATCCCCAGGGGACAGACACAGTTCTCAGGGGACAGACCCCGAGGGTCTGTCCCCGCTCTGCGCCCGGCGCGTTCAGCGCGGCAGCGGTTCCAGCCGCAGCAACTGGCCAGCCCGTTCATCGGTGAGCAGGTAGACCAGCCCGTCCGGTCCGACCCGTACATCGCGGATGCGTCCGACCTGCGACTTCAGCAACACCTCCTCGCGCACTACCTTCTCGCCATCGAGTTCCAGCCGGTGCAGGGACTCGCCGCGCAGGGCGCCAACCAGCAGGTTGCCGCTCCAGCCCTGAAACGCCTTGCCAGCATAGAACGCCATGCCCGAGGGTGCGATCGACGGTATCCAGATCTTCAGCGGCTGCTCCATGCCCGGGCGCGAAGTACCTTCGCCGATCCGGGTGCCGATACCGTAGTTGACGCCATGGGTGATCACCGGCCAGCCATAGTTGCGCCCGGCACGCATCACGTTCACTTCGTCGCCGCCCTGCGGCCCATGCTCATGGGTCCACAGCTCGCCGGTGACTGGATGGATTGCCGCGCCCTGCATGTTGCGGTTGCCCAGGGTGAACTTCTCCGGTCGTGCGCCCGGGGTCTTGACGAACGGGTTGTCCGCGGGCACGCGACCGTCATCATGCAGGCGGATCACCGAGCCGGCATGGTCGTCCATGCGCTGGGCGCGTTCCATATCGCCCCGGTCACCGAGCGTGATGTAGAGCAAGCCCTTCGCGTCGAACACCAGCCGCGATCCGAAATGGCGCCCGCCGCTGGAGCGGGGCAGCATACGGAACAGGGTCTGCACATCCTGCAGCCGCTGACCGTCGAGACGACCGCGCACCACCTCGGTACTTGCGCCATCGCCATCACTGCCGGCAAACGACAGGTAGACCCAACCGTTCTCGGCAAATCGCGGATGCACCGCGACGTCGAGCAGCCCGCCCTGACCGCTGGCGACGACCTTGGGTACGCCCTCGACCGGTCGCGGGTCGAGCTTGCCGTCCGCACCGATCACCCGTAACCGTCCTGGGCGCTCGGTCACCAGCATGCGCCCGTCCGGAAGGAAAGCCAGTCCCCAGGGGTACTGCAGATTGCCGGTGACCTGCGCGACGCGAAAGGTGGCGCGCTCCGACTTCACGACTGGCCCGGCCAGCGGAATGGACTGCGCCGCGGCGGTCGCCGCGCAGAACGCCAAGGCAGCGCCGAGCGCTGCCAGTTTCCATCGACCCTGCCATCGACCGTAGCGCCGACCCTGCGCCTGTGTGTTTTGCGTGTTGATCATCTGCCCGACCTTTCGTGAAGTGCCTTCTCGCAAACAGCTTAGCAAGTGCCGGCGATGTCGGGATGTCCGTCTGCGTGTCGAACTTCTGTTTCCGGTTCTGCCGGAACCGCCCCGCGCGCCGTCGGTATACTCGGGAGTTGTGCCAGTCGCCACTTGACCACCGAAGGCCGCCGGTACGCAACCACGGGTCCAGAACCACGGTCCAGAACCACAGGTCCGGCACCACAGGTCCAGAACCACAGGTCCAGAACCAGAGGAGCGTCGGCCATGCCGCCCGACCAGGAAATACGCGCTGCCGCGCTCGACTATCACCGTTTTCCAAAACCCGGCAAGATTTCAGTCACGCCGACCAAGGGGCTGACCAATCAGCGCGACCTGGCGCTTGCCTATACTCCCGGGGTCGCTGCTGCCTGCGAGGCGATTGCCGCCGATCCTGCCGAGGCGCGCAATCTGACCAGCCGCGGCAACCTGGTTGCAGTGATCACCAATGGCACTGCGGTGCTCGGGCTGGGCGCGATCGGTCCGCTGGCCGCCAAGCCGGTGATGGAAGGCAAGGCGGTGTTGTTCAAGAAGTTCGCCGGCATCGACGTGTTCGATATCGAGATCGACGAGCGCGACCCGGCGAAGCTGGTCGATGTGATCGCCGCGCTCGAGCCGACCTTCGGTGGCATCAACCTGGAAGACATCAAGGCGCCGGAATGCTTCTATGTCGAGCGCCACCTGCGCGCCAGGATGAAGATCCCGGTGTTCCATGACGACCAGCACGGCACGGCGATCATCGTGGGTGCCGCCATCCTCAACGGCCTGAAGGTGGTCGGCAAGGACATCGAGAATGTGCGCCTGGTGGTGTCGGGCGCGGGCGCCGCGGCACTTGCCTGCCTCGATCTGCTGGTCAGGATGGGCATGCAGCGCAAGAACATCACGGTCACCGACATCGAAGGTGTTGTCTATGTCGGCCGCGAGAAGCTGATGGACCCGGACAAGGCGGTCTACGCGATCGACACCCGGGCGCGCACGCTGGGCGAGGTGATCGGTGGTGCGGATGTCTTCCTCGGCGTGTCCGCGGGTGGCGTGCTCAAGGCGGAGATGGTCAAGGCGATGGCCGAGCGGCCGCTGATCCTGGCGCTGGCCAACCCCAATCCGGA
>Ga0335394_10006907_pt1 | contig 12817 bp, 8 predicted proteins | sample MAT03_FD_205741 | JGI IMG/M metagenome (GOLD analysis project Ga0335394, IMG submission 205741) | Freshwater microbial communities from Lake Fryxell liftoff mats and glacier meltwater in Antarctica - MAT-03 (spades assembly) (version 2) ...
ACTGCTTCAGGCGGATAACCAATGGTCAGCGAAGATCGTTAACGGCGAATATCAGGTTCAATTGCGAGGCGGCGAAGACCGGTTCGAGATCAAGGATTCCAAACTCACTGTCAGTCGCCTGGGACGTATTGCCGTTACGGTGGACCTGCGGAAGCCTGCGCTGGATTCTGAAAAACAGGTCGCTACGGCCACGCCACTCGGCGAGAAGCCGCATCCTGTGACGGAGCAACCTGGATCGCCTGCCAACAACCCCGCGGAAATGGTTCGCATGGCATTTGACGCGACAAAAGTCGCTCCAACTCCGGCAGCAGTCATTCCAGATCAGGAGAAGCCGTTCGTTGTCATCAACAAGGAAGGAGAGTCTGTCGGCGCGTACAACTTCATCACCGAAGTGCTGCCAATTCTCAACGACGGTGAGGTTCTTGAAATCCGCGGCAATGGGCCGTTCAAGCTGCCGCAAATTGTCCGCGAGAAGCAGTCGCTCCACATCCGCGCCGGGAAGGGATATCGCCCGCAGTTTGTTCCTGACTTCAAACTGTCAGAAACACAATTCAATAATTGGATCGTACTGCAGGACGTCACTCTCTTGATTGAGGGATGCGACTTCACTGGCAGCGTTGCAAACGGATTCGCTCTCTTTGGCGGGAATGGTCCACATTGGTCATTCCACAGTTGTCGACTCATCCAGCCTGCTTCACATAACGCTTTCATCCTGGGTTTCATTGGACAGCGACTGACGGTGCGTGATTCGCTCCTGACCTGTCATTCGGCCTACTTCACGACAAATTTCGGACCGAAGGTGCAGGCGGAGTTCCACAACAACGTCGTGTTCAACTCCTCGACTTTCCTCGGCTGCCAACCGGGCCACGGTTCCTCATTTACGTTGAAATCCAATCTGATCTACAACACTCCATTGCTGTCGCTGAATGAGCAGCAAGGCGACGACCCCGTAACGGTACTCACCGAAGACAATCTCTTGGTCACGCCGCAGTCACATCTCGTCGGAAGCGTTTCCACGATTCCTGTGCGGAAATTGGTGAGCTGGAAAGGCTCCGGCAATCGTGTCATTCAGTCTTCGCCAGGTCCACTGTTCTACTCAGGCGACCAAAAAGTTGCCGCCGATCCGTTTCCCAAGACGATCGACGAATGGAACGTCTATTGGGGCAATGCCGATGGACTTCGCCCGTCCGAGGATGTTCGGTTCGACTGGGATTTTCTGGCCGCAAAAGATTGGAACGCGGGTGCCGCACGTTTCCGCGAGGAGATCGTCGCCGCCCGCACCAAGTTCCCGGCTCTGCCGCAGCTTGGCCCCGAGATGGACCTCGTCGGTGCCGGTCCGGCGTATGACCGAGCCAGAAATGCGGTCGCCGAAAAGCCGCTTGCCGAGCGGCCGGCGGCGCTGGAAGGGGGGCCGTTCGTCCTCCTGCGCGAAGACCAACCCGTCGCCGGTTACGTTTCCCTCGCCGCAGCGATGGCGGAGACCAAAACCGGAGATGTCATCGAAGTTCGCAGCGATGGGACCTTTCGGTCGGTGCAGGTGCAATCCCCCGCAGATCAGCGGCTGACATTGCGGGCTGCTCCCGGTTACGCCCCCGTGTTTACGCAACTGGATCTCGGTAGCACTGGCGATTGGACCCTCGAAGGACTGCGGTTGCGACCGGGAACGGAACCTGCGGATCAATTGCAGTGCCATGCTCGTCGCATTGCCAATTGCACAACAGAACCAGGAATTAAAAACGGTTACGTCGTCGTGAACGCTCCCGATGGCATGGAAGATTCCGTCGAGATCGTTAATTGTTATTTCTCCAAAGAGGTGGACTTCTATGGCTCAAAGTTGCGAGTGGAGAACAGCGTCCTGTCCCAAGTTCGCTTCACTGGCGACGAAGCCACATTCGATGCCGTGAGATCGTGTTTTTGGAATCACCCGACCAACCGGCGTGGTTATGCAGATTCATGCATAGGCCAACGCGGTGTGGGTAAACGTCAAATTCACACGACAGACTGTCTGTTCGATACCGATCTGATCATTCACACCGGTGAAGCCACGTGGACTGGCACGCGAAACCTCTATCGCATCCATGGAATGACTTGGGGTGTGGCAACAATCGCGACGGAGCATAAATGGCTGGCGACGACTTTGAGTGAATGGCGTGGCACCTGGAAGAGCGACGCCGACTCCGTTTCCGACGAGAGCGCCCTGCTTCGACCGGAATTGTGGCGACAACAATGAATCGCGGGACTTTCAGCAAAGTCTTAGCTCGTCTTCTACCGTTCGGAGCGGGATGTCGACTCATGCCGATCAACTGAGTTCATTATTGGTTGGCAGATCACTGCGCTTCGTTCGGCGGTAAACGTCGTGCGTGCCAATATCACTATTTCAAACACACGATCCTGCAGGATAACGATGGCGGGTTCGAAGAGGTCACGACATTTCTCGACACCAGTCGAGTCACTCAGGGATAGTCTCGAATTCACCTGAAAGTGACATCGTCATGAGTTGAACAAACACCCAATGCTTGCTCGCTGGTTCTGCTCCGTGGAGTCGATCCTGCGGCGGCCTGAACGGCCGCTGCCCTGAACGGGCTGCGCCGACCGGCCTTGGGGCCGGTGCGGCTGGCGGGCTGAACGCCCGCTGTGTTCGCTTTCCGCTCACACCGGGTCGATGCCGCTGGGGCGGCATGCGACCCGAAAACGGCTCCGCTGGACGCTCCGCCCTCAATGATCGATCAATTTACTTCCACAGTTGCTGACCCTCGGAGGACTTTCAATGAACACCACGACGTTGGATATGAACGCTGAGCCTCTGGAACTCGAAGTCCTTGGACGTCGCTTCCCGGCAGACTGGGGAGTCCGCAGGTCGCAAACCAAAGTCCAACCGAAACAGCTGAAACCGACGACCGAGCAGCGACAGCTGAAAGATCTGGTGGATGAATCGATCAGGGGTACCTTGGCGTGGTTTGCGACCAGGACAACGGAAGAGCCCTGCGAAACACTTGTGGCCTCCTACATCCAAAGTCTGAACCAATTGGATCGGTATCGGCGGGACGTCGACGGCATGATCCGCGCTGCCTGGATGCCAGTCCGCAACGTTGTGGATGCAAGATTGGTATCGCGACCGGCGCTGGAGATTCGAACAAAACTGGAGTCGGCTCTGAAGCAAGCCGTGACAGACTTTTGCCAGCAGTTCTTCGACCTGTTGGCAAAGATGGTTGACCGCGAACTGTTTGGCCTCGTTGAATGGCTCCCGAACAACTGCTGTGCCTATCACTTTTTCAGACGAGTCATCATCGGAACTTTCGTCCTGACCGGCTGGGGACCACGAGAAGTCCAGGCGGAGATTCAGCGGCGCGAAGCGGTGGCTCGCGATGAAGCGGCTAAGCAGGCATTCAATTCAGCCACGACTCGATGGCCCTGTCTTGTGGCTGCTTCGATTCTGCTGGCAGTGGCGTCTGTGTGGCTGACCCTGGTCTCAAATCGAGGGAGTCTCTCCGAACTGCTGACATTGATATGTATTGGAGGAACATTTCTTTCCATCCGCCACGCTGCATGCGATCGCGCATGGTGATCTTCAAGCTGCAAATCTCGTCATCACGAGTCACCCGAGTCGTTTGATGCCCTCAATCGTTTTTTTGCACTTCGGCGTCGGTGAGAAATTCGGGGCAACTTTTTGAATTTCGGCGGCCAGTTTTTTGGTTTCGTCGTCGCAGATTTCGGTGGATGGAGGGATAATGACGCCGTGCAGTTGAGCCCGGTTGTCATCCATGCGACTCTTGAGAATCTGCCATTGTTGCTCATCGTACGTGCCGCTGAACACGACTTGCCGCACGTCGATCCTTGGCAAATCTTCCGGCTTACAATTCGGCTCTTTGACCTTCTGTTCCATCTCCTGACACCACAGGCTGCCGACACGATCGACGCGCCCGATTTGCTGTTCAACGACGCCGGCATTCCATTCCATGTGCAGTAGAATCACAACGCAGCACGACTTGTGGAGATTCAAACCCTCACGGCCAACGAGGGACTGAGCCACGAGAACCCTTGGATAACTGTTTGGGCGATTGAACGCCTGCTGGATGATTCGGCGAGATTCATTGCGAGTCGGTCCTATCATCAACCGGGCAAATCCCCCCCGTAAATGAGAGTATTCCTCTTTAAGGCGTTGAAACACATTACTCCAGACGGCATCCTGCAATTTGTCACTAGCTCCATTGCCATTGTCGGCGTTCTCGTCATCGTAATAGTCGTGGGAATCGTCTTCGTATTTTTCCTCGCTGACTTTCCCGGCAAGGTTGTCCATCTCATCGTTGTCGCTTGCCGCGGTGACCAGATCTGAAAAGGCTTCGGCATATTTAACGTCACTCCGGTCGTTGTAGTCGTTCCCAAGTGAGTCAGCCACGGCCCGTGAGACCAGCGTCAGGGGACGGTCGCTGTCAGCTTCATCAGATTTGGCATCGTGTCGTCTGAACGCCTGGAATACGGCTCGCACTGCTTCGGAGAACTGTGGAGTCTGTGTGCCTTCCGGTGCCCCTGTGGTTGACAATTCGGCCGTCGGGCGAGCCATGCCACGTTCAATCTTCGCAATCAATGTACGGCTGAACTTCTTTCGGCGTGATTGTTCTTTGTCATACTGGCGTTTCAGCCGTGTGTTCAAAACGCGCAACGAAATCTGTCGTTTCTTTCCTTTGTTGTGCATTACTTTGTGTGCCGCCTGAATCGCGGCCCATTCGCAGTCGTCTTTATTCGAGCCAGACCCTTCATGCACCTTTGTCTGCGGCCAGAAAATTCCTTTATCCAGACATCGGAGCATTTCGTGAGCATTCAACAAATTGACCAGCGCACGCATGGGTTTTGTGAACTTGCCGAACACGAGCACCTTTCGGCCAGCACTATGTTCAGCCTGGATTTTCTGGATTTCTTCGACGACTCTCTGAATCGTCGGATATTCGAAGAGCGAACGCTCTCCGTGTGGGGCGTTACGTTTAACGACATCCATCCACCATTCCGCACGAGCCGAAACTTTGGCATCGGGATCATTATCGTTCTCGTCCACTGATGACTCTTTCTCAGCGCTGGTTGGGGAGTTCATGTCCTTATCAAACTCTCGCTGCTCCTTATCGCATTCTTCCTCGTAATGAAACGTGTCCAGAATATTCGCGAGCCCATAGCCACTTCCCAGCGTCAATCGTAACCGTTTGGACAGGAAACTCTGGGACCGATCTTTGACGACCGACAAGGACTCGGCAGCACAAATCACTTGCCGCCAGTGTTTCGAAAGGTTAATGGGATCAATGCGTAACTCTGATTCTCTGCGATATCGATCCGGTGACAATCCGGTGAGTTTCGCGAATTTCTTCACCATCGGCTCTTCACGCTTATCGCGACGCAGCAGAAATGGTGTCAGGGTTTCTTTAAATCTGTTTGCGAGTTTTTTAAACGTCGCTCGTGCATCGGGGTTGGATTGCCACCCGCGTTGCAAATTCTTGACTGCGCTGGAATACTCGTTGATCACTTTGGAGATGTTGGCACCGCCGTTCCCGTCATCGACTTCCAGGCGTTTAAAGATCTGTTCCAGGTCGTCTGCTTCCAACTCAACAGGTGTCGCCGTTAGTCCCAGAGTTCGCGAGGAACCTGTTGCGCGAACGGTGATTTTCAGCAGCCGATTCAGCATGCCGTCCTCGCCACGATTCTTATGAGCCTCGTCGATGATGACCAGGTCAAAGACGCCCAGTCCAACCCCAACGATTTTTTCCAGCCATTGACGGAGATCACTGTTCTTTGAATACTGATCACTATGCCTCGCCTGAGGCCATCGATCATCGCGGATGAGTTGCTTCAAGATCCGGCGGGCTGGATGTTGAGGATCTCTTGGCACTGCCGCAACAATGCTATCTGCCGCGTTGCGAACCCACAAATCATCGGTGATTCGATGTCGAGCTACTTCAGGCTGGAGTTGCTTGAGTAGGCGCGCGTAAACCTCCGGAAGCAGTGCCCACCTCCAATTCTGAACCTTTTCGCTTAATCTCCAATTGCAGAACTGATGTGACATCAAAACCACATCTTCCGCAAACCACGGCTTATGTTCTTTGGGATCCTCGTGGCTCCAGGCTTTAAAGTAGCCCCAAAGACTTCGAAGTATCGGCTCACAATCAAGGTGCCCGTCCTGCAATTCGGAACGCCACTGATATCCGAGTCCTGGTGGAATCAGAATGGCAACGCGACCGCCGCATTCGGTGACGCAACGAGCGACTTCAACAGCGATGCGAGTCTTTCCCATCCCTACCTCATCCGCGACAAGCACTCCATTGTTAGGAAGCCGCGCTGCCAAAGCGACCAGACTGGCTCGCTGTCCGAGATTCAGTCGTACTCTGCTCTTTCCATCTGGTACCGGCGTTTCCTGTTCCTCAGCCGCGATCTTTTCTTGTTCGCGTACCGTTTCCTTCAACAGCCGAGCGACTTTTTCCCAAACTTCGAACCGCAGTTTCATTTTTGCTGTCATTGTTGCTCCCCAATTGGACTCAGCTCTTTGACTTTCCACGCCAATTCGATTCGTGACAGAACGTCGCAATAACGCTTGCCCTCTGCTGAATCGTCATTCTCCGCGAATCGAGGTCTAAACGGTTCTTCGCGCAGCGGGGTGAGTGGATTGAGCCCCAGTTTTTTGAATTCGTTCAGAATTGGGTTCTTTGAAGCCATTGTCAGACACTGCTCAAGCCGCGTGCACCACATGGTCCAGTCGTTCTGAGACACTGCCGTTTGTTTCGCCGCAATGTTTTCGATGAGCTGCATCATTTGACGAATCGGATAACTGGCTGTTTGTGATCGACTGGCACGTTGCTCCAGGCCATCGGAGTCCGCTTCTTCGTCCGCTTCGGTGACCAACTCGTCTTCCGGCGGTGGCATGGGGAAGTGATCGAGTTGACTCCAGGCTTCGTCGAGATCAATCCGCCGCAGAGTTGTTGCGGCAATGCGGCCAAAGCTGTCGATCACTGGAACCCATGCAAGCCGAGTCTGATCGCCTTCCTGCCATCGGACCTGAACGATTCTCGGCGGTGATTCTACCCAGACAAAGCGCTGTTCGTTGTCTCGGTCACACGGTATGCCAGTACTGTTCAGGATATCGAACGGCCCGCTCGGCGTGAGACAGCAAGTCTCGCCATTCACTGCCGAAACCAGATATGCAATTGGTGCTGCTGTAAACTCAATTCCGCGTTCCGGCATGTCGCTGCCCGACTCGAATTTAATCGAAGTAACGCCGTCTTCATCGTCCCATTGGATAGGAAGATAGTTGGTGATGACATCGGATTCTGATCCATCAGAGTCTGGATACCATCGTAGTTTCCCCGGATCAAACACCACCCCGGCCTCAAGATTTCCGTTCTCATGCAGCATCTTGTTCGCAAATCCAGGTCGAGTGAGATTTCCCGACCCGAGATACACCCAAGCACTGATGCAAAAGAATGAATCGCTCCTTTCATTTGCGCTGAAAATGAATTTGGCATGAAGGGTTCTGGGACTCAGGCAATCCAATTTCGTTTCTGCGGGTATTCGCACCTTCCATCCGGCATCTTCGATCGATGCCAATGATTCTGCGACTGCCTGACAGGCATTCGGGTTCACGAAGACATTGATGTCTGCGTTGCGTGTCAGGAGCACTTCTTGTTGCAGCGTCGCTACGAGGGCTTTGAGTACCGACGGTACTTCTTTCGTACCACCTGCCGACTCGTAGAACCCGGATCCCATCGCAAGGTAATTCCTTGCCACAACCGGATCGTCTGAGGACTGGCGGCCGTGAAGCTTGACGAGTTCCGGCAGTTGATCGAGCAGAGATTTTCTGCGACTATCGAAGAACCGAGGCTTCATTCGCCTGCCGATTGAAACGGCCCTCGTGATCCATCCATCGAGTTCCTTCATCGCAACTGCAGAATCTGTTTCCGAGCGACCCGCCTCCGCTCTATTCAATGTGCGGTCGTCAAACAACGTTCTTAATTCGCTGAGCATGTCCCACGCAGCTCTGAAGTCGGCACATGCTTGTTTTGTGTTGTCGCTGGGCGATTTCAATTCCTCACTGTGGATTTCAATCACCCAAGCGAGATCAAGACTCTCTTCCAGCGTCTGACGAGTCCAGTTTCCAGTCGAAACAATCAGCCTCAGGCACCATGAGTCGGAGAGTTCCGGGCGCCTGAATCCAAGCAGAGCAACTTTCGCATGAAGCAGCGTGAACGGTGGTGTTGATACTTTTATCGGCAGATGCAGTAGTGACGGAACGTCGGCAAGCGTGATCTGCGGATTTCCACCATCAAGCATCAGTGCCAATGCAATTCGCCCGTCGTGCGCGCGGCGGGATGCTATAAGTAGCGTAAATCGCTCAATCGCGTTCTCCAGAAACGCGGCGTCTGCGGAATAGCCACAGATCCAGCCGAACCGACCAACGTATTCGTCCGGCGGTTCAAAGTGCTGAGCCAACGTTTTGGGTTGAAATGTTGCCGAATCAGCCTTCGTCATGATTCGCCTCCGCTGTCGTGCCGTCGAGGCCGAGCCATTCATTCATTTCGCCACGCAAATCGATATTCAGCAAGTAGGCGTTTCTGATTCGATTCGAAATCCCTAGCGGAAGAACGATCTCCTTCACTTCTATCTCCTGACCATCGTCTTCAACACTTCTTGCTGATGATCGACCACTACCCTGTTTCGCAGGAAACGCGGTGCCTGGCACAACGCTCCGACCTTGCAGTCGCAAGACACGCGCATCACGTGCCACCAAATGGCGGATCACCGTCGAAGGATCTGGCTCGATGCATTCACGGCAAAACGCTTCGGCAGAGCCACCCGGTGATAGATTGTGTTTGCGATCAAGAAATTTTTTCGCTGCCTTGACCAGCTTGTTCGCTTTGATGATCACAGCGTCAGGCAGCGTTTTATCGAGACTCAATTCAGATTCACTGTTTGTACCCAAATTGCTCTCGATGGCATCCAGCAATGCAATCGCCGCATCGCGTGCTGCGAAGAACAACCCTCCCGCGAGGAGGTCTTCCCAATGGTCTGCGTACAATTCCTGAGGCTTCTCTTTCCAAGTCACACTGGCGGACTGATTCTTCCGAAGTTGCTCAACCCAATCCATCGCCTTTTGTCGTCGCAGACCATTGCCGTCGCCACCTGTTGCAAGTCGCTCACGAATAAACATTCGCGCCGCTTCGGGCAATGGTTGCAGCGGAGAAAGCGTCGACTTCAGTTTTGGCTTGATCAAATCACTTCCCTCATTCTTTGGGTCAAGAACCCACTTGACTAAGGACTCCACCGCTTTGATGCTTCCCGATTGCTTGATCTCTTCCGACCCCAGTCGAATGAACACGCGACCGACGTCCGTGCATGCAAACGAATTGAAGCGTTCTCCACTCGATTCAACGAATCCCAGTTCCAGCAGCGGCTGCACGGTCTGTTGTCGCATGGGCTGTGTGACGTAAAAGCTCGGCTTTCGGACTCTCGCAAACGACAGGTCTGTTTTGCCTTTCATCTTCATCGCGCCACGAACGCGGGGGTCGCGTTGCCAGCTTTGCTGCTTATCATTCAAGGCCAGCCAGCACGCTAGTGCTTCGATCGAGTTGGCGACCTCGATATTCTGAACCCGCTTGCCAAGCCGACACGCGCGTTCAGCGACTTCTACGCCCAGGGTGGCAAGAAACAGTTCCTTGCCGAACCAAACGCCGCCAAGCCCGGGCACGGCCTTTTCGTTGAAGAATCGTACGGTCTTCCCCAACCCAAGGGTTCGAGTCCTTCTTTCACTGCCTGTGGTTTCAAGACCCAGCAGACCCCACGTTGCCGCTTCCACGGATGCCCCTCTTTCTACTCCGCGAACATCGAATTCCGTCGCACTCACAAACTGTAGACTGTGCCAAACAACTAGATCACGACGGACCGTCCGCTGACTGGAATTTCGCATCGTTTAGACAGATACTCTAGCGATTGTTAACCACTGGAACCACCGACGACGGCATAGTTCATTCCAGGAGCCCCACCATGGCGAAGAGACGCAAACGGTTGAAGTTTACGCTTGTGCGAATCAATTCATTCGACGCGAGACAAGGCTATAAACGCTGTTCCATTAACGGCGTCGCTGGCGAAACCGATCCTCACCCATTAGCGTTCATTCCCCCAATTCCACTTGCCGCCGATTTCTGGAGGAACCGGAATGGCGGACTTGTAGTCCGCTTCTCCAGCAACCAACCCTATGTCTTTCACTTTGAGGCTTTCCTTGACAACGGTGAGCAGGTGCCTGAAAAGGACATTGACGAATTTGCTGATTACGTTTTAGAAGTGCTAATCGACTGGGGCGGAGCCGATGACCCTCCGGATCCGGAAATCTACTGCTGACTTCAGCCACTGGAGATCAACCGATCGAAGGTTTTGCATGACTTTTGGTTTGACTCCAGTGGGCAAGGACAAACACATTCGACCCAATCGTCACGCAGATTCGGAATTCCTCGGACCCGATCGAGCAGAAAAGCATCTATCAGGGCAAGGTCGTCGCTGATCGTAGTCCGGTCCTTGTTCCACGAGACGTGTACTGTGAACACGCTCATGCTCTGGGAGATAGTGGCGGCGGCAAGACAGGCCTGTTTCTCTGCCCGATCACTGAGCAACTCGTCGATTTCGGGGATTGCAGCGTCATCGTGCTGGACCTGAAAGCAGACTCACTCGAGCTTCTCGCTTCACTGCAGGCATCGGTGGAACGCGTCCGCAAAAAGTCCGGGATGCCCATGCCACTCCAGGTCTTCTCGAACCAGAATCATCGGCATACGGTCGCTTTCAATCCGATGACTCAGCCGTTCTGGAATCGTTTTGACCTGCTGACCCGAACCGACATTCTGTGCGCCGCGAACGGGTTGAATTGCGGCACTGACTACGGTCAGGGCTATTACTCTTCTGCGAACGCAGCGATCGTCTTTCACGCGATGAAGACCTTTCCCCACATCAGCTCTTTTGCTGAGTTGGCGGACTGCATAGGGACAGTGGTCACCACTGCCAAACGACAGGACCTTCATCCTGAAATACGAAAGGCCGGAATCCATGTCCATGAAGTCATGAAGCGGCTGGCTGCTTGCGAGGCCCTCAATGTGACTTCTGCTACTCCGCATCCTCCGGAGGTTCAGGAGAACGCGATCGACTTGACACGATTCTTTCAGGAACCAAATTTTCTGTACTGTCATCTGCCTTCGACGCTGTCACCGAGCGGGGCACCAGAAATTGCCAGATTATTCACATACCTTCTATTGGCAGCATCGACGCAAACGGAACGCAAGTGCAAGGTGTTTCTTGTGATCGATGAATTTCAGCGGATGGTAGCCAACAACCTTCAATACATGCTGCAACTCGCTCGCAGCATGGGGGTCGGCATCGTGCTGGCAAATCAGAGCATGCAGGATTTGAAGCAGGGAGGGACGAATCTCATTCCTGCTATTGAGGCGAATTGCCGGCTCCGTCAATGGTTCTCGGCTTCATCCGTGGAAGACCAGGAACGCCTGATGCAGATCAGCGGAAAGACAATCGACCACTCAGTCAGTCGGACAAACACAGTCAATGCAGAGGGGAAATCGACATCGTCTATTAGTGCGACCGAACAAGTCGTCGATCGACTCACAATCAATGACATACTTCTGACAAACGATCATCCACACCGCAGCATTCTGAGAGTCGGTCGTGGAAGTGGCTACGCTCAGTTTGGCGGAATGCCGGTCATTATCGAATCGGATTTTCATATCTCTGAGTCTGAGTATCTCCGACGCAAGAACATGCCGTGGCCACAGGGACGCGGTTCGTTTGTGCCGAAATCGGAAACATATTCCACAAGCAAAACCGTTGCGCCGTCAGAAGCCGCGGACGAAAGCGACCTTTGGACGGAACAGGTCGTTGGTGCTGCTTCATCGACGCCCCTGACACCAGAGTTGGAATCGCAGCTCACCTCGTTGTTTGAGGCATTACGACAAGACGTCAGCAGTAAGAGCAAGCCCACGTCCCGTCGCCGGAGGCAGGACCCATGAGACTATCAGTTACACCACGAGATCTGGCACTCCTGATCGCTCTAACCCGCTGTGTCCGCATGTTGTCAGTTCGCCATATCACATTGCTATGGAGAAAGCCGCTGGGAAGTCGGTGGGTTTTGCGACGTCTACGGCAGTTGACCGCGGCCCAACTGATTCAACTCCACACGATCAATATTCGCGAACTGATGCCAGTGATGCCAGTGATGCCACTGTTCCAGTGGAAGCCGGGGGTTTCAGAGCCGGATTTTCGCGAGGTCGCCAACGGCGCGAGAACCCGATGGCCCCAAGCGGCTCAACCGACAATGGTCTGCGTTGCCTCGCCAATGACCGCCAACATGATGGGCAGCACTGCCTGCAATTTACCACGAAGGGAACAACGTGATCACGACCTCCTGCTGGCTGAAGTGTTTGTTCGATACCACTCAGAGAATCCGAATATCACAAACCAATGGCAAGGAGAACATACACGTCCCAAAGCAGGCTATCGCATCAAAGATCCTGATGTATTTCTTTCTGATTCCAGTGGTCGCGTGCTTCGGGTGGTTGAATCTGCTGGCTGTTACAGCGCCCGGCAGGTCGAGAGCTTCCATGACTATTGTGCTGAGTGCTCGCTCCCCTATGAACTGTGGTGAAACGATGAAACATTATCAAAAGAACTCACCGACATGCAGCCGAGAACTGGCCTCTTACGTCCTGAATCATGTGGCGAGATACCGGCTTACCACAATGGATGCACTGGAGACTCTGGAGCTGCCTGAGCCAGCAACTCACAAACAGAA
>Ga0335394_10006908_pt1 | contig 12817 bp, 14 predicted proteins | sample MAT03_FD_205741 | JGI IMG/M metagenome (GOLD analysis project Ga0335394, IMG submission 205741) | Freshwater microbial communities from Lake Fryxell liftoff mats and glacier meltwater in Antarctica - MAT-03 (spades assembly) (version 2) ...
GTAGGTATCGGTTGGGGATTTAATTTCAATCGCTAAATCTGGCAATTGTGGGACGCTGCCTTTGGTCACAATCGGTAGGGCGCGTTCATTGCTGGTAAAGGCGACATCAGGCAGGCGAGCGTTGTGGTCATCATTCGGTGCTTTGTGGCGCGGCTCGATAGCGACTCGTCCGATTTTGTTCAATTTTAAGTAAATGCCAATTTCGATAGTAAAATTTGCGGCAATGATGCCTTGTAGTTCGGTAGGCACTTTTCCGACAATCTCCCCATCGATAAGCTCAAAAAGTCGGTGACCGTTTTCCTCGGTATCTGCAAAGGCTTCAAACTCGGAGATTGTGTACAGCCTGCTCTGGATGACCATTGTTCCCTCACGTTAATTTTTTGCTTTCGATGAGGCGCACTTGATTCGCCGTCCTCAATGCCGCGTTAATTGGTTGATTTATCGACAGCTTTACGGTGTGGGATGCTATTTGGCTCTACAAAAACATCTATCGGGATATAGCGATAAATGACCTCAAATGGATTATCGACTTGACTTGGCACATAGGTTAATTCGATGCCAACGATGTTATCCTCTACATCGAAATCAAGCGCAATGAGTTCATCAGGTTGTTTGGTATAAGCGATTTTTTTGTCGTTGAGTTTAATATACATCGCTTTTGCTTTCGCATCATACGAAATTTCCATGTCTATATTTCGCGTACTTGATACAGGTCGCCGTCCTCGAAGCCGCGTTTGCGATAATATTCGCGTGTGCCGATGGCGGAAATGACCGCCAAGCGCGTGTAGCCGTTTTCTTTGGCGATTTCGACGGCTTTTTCGATCAAGAGTGTGCCGAGGCCGAGATGCTGGGCGCGACCGGGTGTGGAGTCACCTAGTCCGAGCGACTGCCCATAAACATGCACTTCGCGGATCATGGCTGCGCCTGAGAGTTCATCCGTGATCGGCGGTTCATCGCGGGTGGGCAGCGAGAGGCGCAAGAAGCCGGCGATTTCGCGGGTAGGCGTGATATATTGTAAAAAGAGTTCGTCGCTGCAACTGGTGTCATAGATGATGGTGTCTAATGTGAGGTCGTCCATCGTCACCTGCGTTTGACCGATCTCACGGGCGCGGATGTCTGGACTGCGCTCACCGAGGCGCGTCAGTTCATTCTCGACCAACTGGCGGAAATTGGTCGCTTTATTGCCGACGACAATATCTGTTCCCGGAATATCGCGGATGACACGGGTTAGGCGGCAGTATTCAGGCGTATGGCGGAAGGCTTCCACCAGCACATGCAGCAGTTCTTCGCTGGTGTAAGGTTGCCATGAGCCGTCGTTGTAGCGCTGCATGAGTTCAGCGCTTTCAATCAGCGAACAGGGATAAATCTTTAACTCGTCAGGGCGGAAATCTTTATCCCCAAACATACGTATGTAGTCGGCGATGTCGTTTGCGGGAGATGAGCCGTAGAGATTGGGCATCCAATGGGCGTGAATTTTAAATCCGGCCTGACGCAATAATTTAACGGCGCGGCGTGTGGCGGCAACGGTGTGACCGCGCTTATTCATCCGCAGGACTTTATCGTCAAGGCTTTGGAAGCCGATCTGGACTTTGGTGCAGCCAAGCCGCCGAATTCGCAGCACTTCTTCTGGACTGATATGGTCGGGACGGGTTTCGATCACCAATCCCACACAGCGACAGTCGGCGGATTCGTTGAATGTATGCGCGGCTTCGAGTTCGTCCCATGTTGCGTATTCGTCAATGGGGGAACGGGTGCGGCTCCCGCTGGCGATTTCTTCCACCATCTCGCGGGAACGGTACATTTCGTCTTTATAGACCGACTGCACCGCTTGATTATATGATTGTTCAAGGTCAGCGCCGTGTAAAGTGACGTTGGTGAGATTGCGCTCTGGATGAAGCTGCGAGGTTCCCAAAAGTGCCGCTTCCACTTCAATGCGGCGGTCATGGACGTTGCGCTCGCCATTCTGCCCGAAGTCATGCAGCGCGTCAAAAATCCGCTTGATGAACCAGACTTGATACGTCTCCGGGTAAAATGACCATGTGCCGCCGAGGACGATCATTTCGATTTTATCGGTGGGATGCCCGGTGTTGTGTAGCGAGAGTAGGCGCGTATACGTTTGAAGATAGGGGTCAAAGCTGTTTTGTTCCGCCCGTTGTGCGCCAGGTTCATCAGAAAGGTAACTTTTAGGCATCCGCACATCATTCGGGCAGAAGATGCACGTCCCCGGACAGGGGAACGGCTTGGTCAAGACGGTAACAGGCGTAACGCCAGAGCTGGTACGGACGGGCTTGCGCCGCAGACGCTCGATGATTTCTACATTAAAGGGCGGCAGTTCATCCGTCCCGGCGAGGACGCGATAGGCATCAATCAAATGGGCGCGGCTGTACATGCCCCCATCAGGTCGGGGATTCCAGCGCAGCAGATTGTTCATATCCTGCATGGAGGGCTTGCCGGGTGCAGCGATGATGGCTTTTAAGATGGCAACCAGCGGCTTGCGATGCGTTTCCAGATCAATCTGGTATTTATTTATCATAATCAAATAACACATTCATCTCTCGATTTACTGATTTTCAGTTTAACACAGCCTGATGGGGAAATGTACGTTGGGTGGTTGTATAATTTGCGGGCTAAATCAGGAAGAGTGTTTTTATGAAGCAAGAGACAATCCGGCGATTAAACGCCATCAACCGTGAGTTTTATCGCGTGACGGCGGATGAATTCGACCAGACACGCGGCACAGCCTGGCCTGGTTGGGAAAAGCTGCTGCCTCATCTTACGCGGGAGCCTGACGGGACGACCATTTCTGTGCTGGATGTGGGCTGCGGCAATGGGCGGTTTGGCGTGTTTTTGGCGGATCATATCGGACGCGAACTTGATTATCACGGCATGGATAGCAATGAGGCACTGTTAGAACGGGCGATGGAAGCAGTTTCTGCCGCGCCCGGTGTGGCGACGACTTTGGAAAAGCGCGATGTGGTCGAAACTCCGCCGGACAGCGGGCTGTATGATCTGGTCGCGGCTTTCGGTGTGATCCATCACATCCCCGGTACAGATCAGCGGCAGGCTTTTGTGCGAGCGCTGGCGCAGCGGGTGAAACCGGGCGGGATTTTAGCGCTGGCCTGCTGGCGATTTTATGAATTTGAGCGCTTTCGTGGACGGATCATCCCTTGGGGAGACGATTTGCGCGACGCAGTGGAGGATCATGATTATTTACTGGATTGGCGGCGGGGAGAGGTGGCGCTGCGTTACTGCCATTATGTGGATGATGCCGAACACACCGCGCTGCTTAAAGCGACGGGACTCGACGAAATCACGACTTACCGCGCCGATGGCTTTACTGGGACGGTGAACCAGTACAGCATTTTGAAACGATGATTTTAAGTAAGGTGTTCAATTCACTCTATCTTAGGAGTGGCAAAATCTAAATCCACAATCGCTGCTTCGGTCAAACTCATAATAAACCTTTCTTTGACGATAATCGGCACGGTATGAATCAAAACTATTGCCTATGTATGAACAGCCTTTTAGTATCCCGACAACTGTTCTTTTTAATTCGGTGTGTCTAGGGTTATATTCAATCAAGCATTGCTCCCATGTATTACCTGCCATATCGACCACACCAAAAAAACTGTCACCTCTTGTTGTCCCCTCATACTGTGTAACAGGAGTTGTAGTATGGTTTTTACAAGGATTTACGCTATTATTACAGCGATTGCAGTCCCACTTATTGCCACAAGGGAAATTACGCCTGTCGTCCCCTTGTGCTGCCCGCTGCCACTGTTGTTCGGTTGGCAGCATGATGAGTTCGCTGCTCGCTTCGCTCAGCCAATTGCAGAAGGCCAATGCTTCATACTCTGTTATACCCACCACCGGTTGATCCACTCCATTGAGTTTTTCATTATACCAGTGCAGAGGCTCTGTCCATTCACGATATAGTTTTTCCTGCCAACCCGATTCAGACCACCATCTTTTCTGTTTATAACCACCGTCCTCGACGAATTTCGCAAATTGGGCATTGGTCGTCGGATATTTGGCGATAGTGAACGCTTGCTTGTACATCAAAGGTTGTAGCCTCTTTAATATAATCTTGGTTTGCACCAGCATTGCCACCTAAAGTCACCTTCCCCGCCGGAATGTCGATCAAGTCAAATGGCGTGGGCAGAATAGATCTCATCCTCCGCTCCCCCACTTTAGTATGATGTTGTGCATTGAGTCTGACACACTTTTTTAATAATCTCGCCTCTGATCTTCATTATTAAACCAGCAGCGGTGGCAGTTCGTAGACAAAGCCCTCACCGCCCAGATACATGCCTCCATCCATGTTGACGCACAGGCCGTTGGCATAATAATACCCGGCATGGATTTTGCTGGCGGGCTGCGAGGTCATGGTGTTGATCGGCGTGTGACCGTGAATCAGTTGTGCGCCGCCATAGACGCGCAGGAATTCAATTGCGCTGGCGGTGCCGTTTTTGCCACGATCAAAAAAGGCTTTATGCTCGCTAAATTCCGATAGTAGCTTATCCCAACGCGCAAGATCTTCGCTGTGGATTAATTCGGAAAACGCCGCGTTCACTTCATCAATGGTGCGCCCATAGCGTACATACAGGTTGGAATCCGCATGGATGAAAATGCGTCCTTGGACTCGTGCCATTGCGGGAAGGGTTTTCAGCCACGCGATATGATGGTCTTGCAGGCGTTCTAAATCTTTGTCCTGCCCACCGTTGCGCTTCCAATCTCCGATGAATGTCCCTGCGGGGCCTTTGGTGCGCTCATGCGGAAAACGGGCTGCGGTCAGCATCGTTACATCATGATTGCCAAGCAGCGATTTAACCTGTCCGCCAGAGGCTGGTGCTTCTTGCTGTAAGCGCATGACTAAATCCATCACGCCGATTCCGTCGGGACCGCGATCAAAAAAATCGCCCATAAACCACAGAGTCGCATCGCCGCCGACCCAACCGAGATTTTCGTCAAGCAGAGGCACATCGTCTCTGAGGAGATCGAGTAGTTTTTGTAAATGTCCATGCACGTCACCGATGACGTAAATCGGCCTGTGTTTCAGCAATTTGATCCCTTAACGATTGACTAGCTCGGATAGATCAGCAGGCGAAAAGCGCTGCTTGAAGGTGAAGGCCTGCGGTGTCGCGCCGTGTTGGTGAAGTAGATCATAGCGTTCTTTGGATTCGGCTAAGGTCGGGATATGCCCAACCGGAATCCACCACATGACGACAGCCGGCATTTCGAGTTTTTCAAACCAATCACGGCGACGACGGTACATCTCGGCGTGATCGCTGTAATAGGCGTATTGATGCAGCGATTCGATGGAGTGCCAAACGGAAAGGTTGATAATCAGCATGTCATCGTCAAACGGGCGCAGGGCGGTGGCGTTACCGCTTTCATCTTGCAGCAGCCAAACAAAACCGGCTGAATTTTTGCCTAATTGATTGATTCGATCCAAGTTGTTGACGAAATCCGCCATGATGGGATCATCCAACGGCGCGAGCATTCGAGCGATATTCAATTGTGCAAGATGATAGTTGGAATCAGACATGCGTCACATCCTCTTTTGTGATAGGTCAATGCTACCCATTAGGTTGCTATCCAATTAGGATAGTTACCATCCGTTAGGATAGAGGCAGTTTAGCAGAGGACTCTTACTTGGTTCTATCTGTAAGGCGGTAGACCAGCTTTAAGCCTGACCAAATCGCATCGACGGCGATCACTTTGACATCGACTAAGCCATTTGCCAGCGCGAAATCGCGGATGACATCTTCGGTCATGTCGGTGGCGACTTTCGATGCTTTTTTAGGCCAGGAAATCCAGAGTGCGCCGTTAGCGACGAGCGCAGTTTTGAGCATGAAGTAAGCTTGGACAAAGGCGGCGCGTTCTTTGCTGAAATAGTGAATCAAGTCCAGCGGATGCTGCGGCGACTCGGCAAGAGCTATGTCCGGATGCAGATCACCGAGCAGCGTCAGATAATGTGGGGGCGCGTTGACGAAGCACACGCGCATCCCCGCTTTGATGCCGAGTTTTTTGAGGAGTGGTGTTCCGCTGTAGCCACTGGTCATTCGCCGAATTTATGTGCCGAATATGCGCTCGTGTTCGGTGCGGATGCAGATGTTTTGCGCGTAGTTCAAGCCTGCATTGAGGGCTTTCCGCTTGGCATCGTCATCCTCAACCTCTAACTGCGCCCAGACCGTTTTTGCGCCTACAGCAATCGCCTCATCGACGATTTTATCCAGATAGATCGACTTACGGAACACATTCACAATGTCGATTTCTGCCGGGACGTGTTCCAGCGATTCGTAACTTTTGTGTCCGTCCACTTCTTCGATGTTGGGATTCACCGGATAGACGATATAGCCTTTTTCGCGCAGATACGCCGCGACTTGATAACTGGTGTAGTAGTGATCGTCGGAATGGCCTACGAGCGCAATAATCTTGGAATTTTGCAGCACCTCGCGCCGTGCTTGTTCGTCGTGATTTAAATCCGCCATAAGGTTTAGTACTTCTTCACGATGGAGCGATAGACGGCGGGCTGGCGATTCTGGATGAATTGATATTCTTCACGGTAACGGCGGACGGCATCCAGATCAATGCGGGCAACGGTGAAGCCTTCCAGCGGTGCGCCTGTTTCCGGGTCGGTTTCGTCGGCGAGGGAGGCGTAAATTTGCCCACGCGGGCCTACGACCATGCTTTCGCCGCCGAAGTTGAGTGTTACGTCTTCGCCGACGCGGTTGGCGGCTGCCACATACACCGAGTTTTCATAAGCGCGGGCGCGGACGTAAGTCTTCCATTCGTCAATATTGGCGGCTTCCCAGTTCGCCATCACGATCAGCAGTTCCGCGCCATCTAGCGCGAGGCTGCGAGCGACTTCTGGGAAGGCCAGATCATAGCCGATCATCATGCCGATGGTGCCGATTTCAGTTTCGGCAACGGGCAGCTTAAAGCCTTCGCGGAAGGCCATGCGTTCTTCACCGCGCAGATGAATCTTGTTATAGACTTCCACCAAATCGCCCTCTGGGCCGATCAAGATGGCAGAGTTATAAAGAACGCTTTCGACGCGCTCTTTCGTCACCATGCCGAAGGCGACATAAATGCCGAATTCATTGGCACGCTGGGCCAACAGATTAATGGTGGGGCCGGGGACGCGCTGCGCCAATTCTGTAAAGCGGACACCGAGTTCGTAGCCGCTGGTAATCAATTCCGGGAAGACGATCAGATCGACTTTTTGCTGCGATGCAATCCGCGAGATCATCTCCGACATTTTGACGAGGTTTTCTTCGGCCTCGCCCAACCGGGGTTTCATCTGTACAGTGGCAATTGTTACTTCACGCATGGGTTTGTCCTTGTCGCGTTTGAAAAATTACAGGGTTATTTTAGCTTAATTAATGGCGATTAGCGATGAGTGATCAGCCGTCAGCAATCAGCGTCATGCTCAGCTATTGCCGGGAACGACACATAGGTCATTCCCTACAATTAAGCGCATAAGCGCATTTAATTCTGAATCGACATTCCAGCCGATTAAACTTAGCACTCTGTACTCAGAACTTTATTTACCGCATTTTCTCCATGATGTGGCTTAGGGCAACAGGCAGCGGCGATTCAAAGTGGAGTCGCTCGCCTGTGGTAGGATGCTCGAAGCTCAGTCGCGCCGCATGGAGGAAATTACGCTTGAGTTTGATGCGCTGCTTACGAAAGCCATACACGGTATCACCAACGACGGGACTACCGATAAAGGCGGCATGAACGCGAATCTGATGCGTGCGCCCGGTGAGTAAATTAAACTCGACCAGCGCTTGGCCTTCATGAAAATTATCATCAATCACGTTAAATTCGGTGATGGCGGGTTTGCCTTCGCGGGCGACAGCCATCCGTTTGCGCTGGCGTGGGTCGCGGCCTATGGGGGCTTCGATGCGTCCATTGAGTGTCTTGGGATTGCGTTCTACCAAAGCGATGTAAATTTTTTCGACGGTACGCGCTTGAAACTGTTTCATCAGATTCGCCAGCGCCGCATCGTTTTTGGCGATAATCATCAAGCCGCTGGTGTCTTTATCCAGTCGATGGACAATGCCGTGTCGTTGGTCAGGGTCTTGCATTTGGGCGATTTCCGGCCAAAGCGAAAGGATGGCATTTACCAGCGTGCCGGATTCGTTGCCTACACCGGGATGCACGACTAAGCCGGCGGGTTTTTCGATGACGGCGAGATCAGCATCTTCATAGAGGACTTTGATGGCGATGTCTTCAGCTTCGATAGTGATGATTTCGGTTTCGGGCAGTGTTACCGAGATGGTTTCTCCGCCGCGCAGTTTGATGCCGGGTTTGGCGGGTGCGCCGTTGACGGTGACGTGACCGTCTTTAATGAGGGTTTGTGCCTGCACTCTGGAAAAATTTTCCAACTGTGCGAGCAGGAGTTTGTCGAGGCGTTCCCCAGCCTCATCGACTGTGAACTGCACCTGTTTTTCGCTCATAGATGATACGCCTGTTCTAATATAGAACAGTCATCATACCACAAATTCTGCTAAATTTGAACGATAATTTGTGGGTAAAAATAATGCCTTTTGACCTCATCCCCAATCCCTCTCTAATTTGGAGAGGGGAGCAAGACTACACTTTTTGGTTATTCACGGGTTGAGGTGTTTTCCAAGGATGGATGCGGATTTATTGCGCGAGTTCCGTCAGTAAGTCTTCCATGTATGTAATTTCGGCAGTTTGGGCATCAATGATGTTTTGACAGAGCGTGAGTACCGACTCGGTTTCGGCTTTGGCAAGGCAGTCGTTTGCCATATCGAGCGCCATCTGATGATGATCGGTCATGCCTTCCAGAAAACGTAATTCAGCGCGGCCTTCCCGACCTTCAGTAGGGGCATCCGCTTGGGTGGATGAAATCGCCAGCGCTGAAAAGAGCAGACTCAGCAGCAATAGGATTAGTTTAAGTTTTCGCATTTTAGCCTCTAAACAACTTATCAATACCTTGAGTATAGACAACAGGAGGCCGGGTGTTATCCGCCAAATGGCGCATTTGTTTCAAATGGCGCATTTGTTTGGAGAGGACTTGTCAATAAAAAAGCGAGGGTGTCTATGCCTCGCTCTTTTACGTGTTAGTTGATAGATCGTTTTAGGCCAGCGCGGGGGCGTATTCGATCTCGGTCAGTTTTTCGGCGATCTGTTCCCAAGAGGCGGGGGTATCCCATTCGACAGTGACCATTTTGCTGTCCACGTCGCCATCGACACGTTTTACGCCGCTGATTTCACTGACTTCATTTTGAATGGTCTTGACGCAGCCATCGCAGCCAATGGCGGGGACTTGAAAAGTTTTGCGTTCCATGAGGTTTCTCCAAATTGATCTATAGACGAACGCCTTTATTCTAGCGCGATCTTGGGTTGTTGTGCATACGCCAAATGGCGGTGTTTGTTTGATTTAATGTTGCCATCATCATGGAAATCACAATCACAATGAAGCATAACAGTTAGTCAGTCGATTTTGTGATCTTTTAAGACCTTTTCTGGTCTCCAAAACCCCTTCACAGGACGAAAAAGCTGTGTTATAATGTTAAGAGAAGGACAAATAGAAATAACTCGCGGAGGCGTTTTCTGGACTCGTTAGACTTAGCTCGTGCTATTGTAGAAATTGTCGAAGATAATAAAGCGACAGACATTATCTTGCTTGATCTGCGCCCTGATGTGGTGATCGCAGATTTTTTTGTGATTTGCACTGGTAACAGTGAGCGCCAGCTTAAGGCGTTGGTTGATTATGTCCGTGAGGAAGTCAAAGAACGCTTTAAGGGTCAACTGCCTTATTCGACTGAAGGGGCTGGTGAAGGTGGTTGGGCGTTATTGGATTACAGCAGTGTGGTGGTGCATATCTTCCTTGAGGAAAAGCGACAATATTATAACCTTGAGGGGTTATGGAGCGCAGAAGCTAACGTGCTTTTGAGCATTCAATAAATTGATGCTGTAATGCGCTTTAGCAAGTCGTACATTGGTTGATAGAGGCACATTGATAGGTGTGATTGGTGCCGGGAACGACGCATAGGTCGTTCCCTACTGGTTATTTGTGCTTAACCCGTGTTACTGCGTCAAATTGGGCGAAATTTATGGCTTCTCGAAAATCCACTGGTCGGTTGCCCGTGACCAAGTGATGAGTTCCTCTGGTTGGAAGAAATTGGCGATTTCGATTGCACCATTTTCAGCGCTGTCTGAGCCGTGTACAAGGTTACGTCCGACTTCCAAAGCGAGGTCGCCGCGAATCGTGCCTGCGCCGGCTTCATGGGGGCGGGTCGCGCCGATGGTGTTGCGGGCGTTGAGGACGGCATTAGTGCCTTCTAAGGCGATGACAACGACTGGTGAAGACGTAATATACTCCACCAAACCCGCAAAGAAGGGGCGCTCCTTATGGATTTCATAATGCTTTTCGGCTAATTCCCGCGAAACCAACATAAACTTCATGCCGACGATTCGCAGGCCGCGTGCTTCAAAACGGCGGATGATTTCCCCGGTGAGGCCGCGTTGTACGCCGTCGGGCTTAACAATGATGAGTGTGTGTTCCAAGTTTTTCTTCCTTTTAGCTGACTGTTAGGCATGATAAGCGGGTCGTTGTAGACCCGCTTTTTCATTTGAGATTACCTGCTGATTATAGCAAGTTGAGCGCTTTACGATAAGTGTCCAGTGCTTCTTGCAAGCGTCCTTGCCGCATGAGGCCGTCGCCTAAAACACGATAGATGCCCGCATTGGCTTTATAGCCTTCTTGCTTAATCAGGCTGGTGAGATCGCCGACCACGGCATCCAGCGCAGTATTGGCGCGAACAATGGCTTCGTAATCCTGCAAAGCGCCGCTTACATCGCTGTTGACCTTGCCCCGCGCACTTTCGAGGGTGGCGGCCACGTCGATTTGACGGACTGGCATGGGAACAGGCGCAGGAGAGGCCGCAACCGGGATGGGCAGGAACGTTGGTGCTGGCGCTGGCATTGGTTCTGCCTCGCCGGCGAATTCTGGCTGTTCCACTTCCACCGTAATGGTGTCAATGAGCCAATCGGGGACGGTATCGGTTTTTTCGACACCGGCTTCTTTGAGCCAATCGGGAAGGTCTTCGGCAACGATGTCGAATGTTTCAGTCGCGTTATCCGGCACGTATTGTTCACGCAGCCAATCGGGGATGTCGCTAACCGCCTCGGATTCGGAGTCTTCCTCTTCATACTCGACTTCGAGTGTTTCATATTCATCATGGTCAGTGGACGACAGAGCCAGCCAATCTGGGAGGGCTTCTGGTTCACCTGCGGGAAGATCACGCTCCGGTGCAAAGAAAGCTTGTTCAAGCGCGGGTGCGACAGGCGCACTTAATTCACTGACAGGTTCGACCTGACGAGCCGCATATTCTAGTTCAAAGGCTTCTACCCAAGGATCGTTAACGTCTACATCGGGCAGTTCTGAACTGGCAGCGATGGCAGGCCGCGCAGATTCTTCTTCGGTGAAAGCAAAGATATTCTCAAACGTATTTTCTTCGGTACGCAGCCAATCGGGAATATCAATTGCTTCCGGCTCGACAATCTGGTCGATTAGGGCGGGTTGCTCTGGCTTGCGCGGCACGGTAACGGCTTCCGGTGGCGGCCCAACTTGATCGAGCAGCCAGTCGGGAATTTGGGCTTGAAGTTCCGGTTCGCCCGCTTCATCTTCGTCGTCTTCAATTAGGCCAATATCATCGCTGAGGTTCGCGCCTTTATCGAGCAGGTTGTCCATCCAGCCTTTAATGTCTTCGGGCGAGACGTTTTGTGCGCTGGAAAGCGCCTGCATCACGCGATCATTTTTCGCATCTTCCACAAGGGAAGTCGTCGCGGGTTCGAATGTTTCATCATGGATGAAGCTGGGTTTTTGCGCCGATGCCAGTTGATCGAGCCAAGATTGCGGGTCTTCTACATCTTCGGCATCGACCTCTTCTAAATCATCCAGATCGGGCAGGATGTTGGATGCGCCGAAGGATTCTTGTTCGAAGGTAAAGGCGGTATAACCGGGGGCAGGTGCGGTTTCTTCGGGCAGGGGGACATCAAGCCCGGCGCTGGTTGTAAATTCTTCTGGACGTGCGCCCTGCCGCTTTGCCAGACTTTCTAAGAATTCCATCGGATCTTCATCATCATCAGCGGAGGCAGCAGTCGGTTTACTGAAACGTTCCGCTGGGGGTGGCGTAGTTGCGGCGGGCGGCGTTGGTGAAAAGCTAAAGGGACTCTCTTCTTCTTGCGACAGCCCTTGCAGCCAATCAATAGGATTGGCTTCCGCTGCGGCGGGTGTAGTGAGCGATTCAAAACTACCGAGATCGAGCGAACCCGAAAGCGCATCCAGATCAAGCGGGGCAATATCGCTGCCGAGGCCGGATAAATCCATTTGTGGGAAGTCTGACCCGGAACCGGACGCGAGGCTTTCCAGCCATGCTAACCCATCACCACCGGATGAGGGGGTAATTTGCGTTGTGCCTTCCAAATCGAAATCGAAGCTCGGCAGCTCAAACTGAGGCTCGGCTGGCGGCAGCGGCACTTCTGCCATGATAGGCGGCGGTGCAATTGGCATCACCGGGGCTGGAGGGGGCGGCGCGGCAGCAGCTTTGGCGGCTTTTTTGGCGGCCTCATCGGCTTGCTTCTTTTCCCACTGTTCCTCAGACATGCCGTAGGGTATGTAGCCGGGGCCGGTATCTTTGGCCGTCGCTGGGTCGATTTCGGCAATATCGACTCGTTTGGTGGTGGTGAAGCCTTCGCTGGCGCCTTGTCGCTCGGCAAGGGTTTCCATCCAAGCCATGAGTTCTTCGGGCGACATCGAGTCGAAATCAGGTGT
>Ga0335394_10006909_pt1 | contig 12816 bp, 10 predicted proteins | sample MAT03_FD_205741 | JGI IMG/M metagenome (GOLD analysis project Ga0335394, IMG submission 205741) | Freshwater microbial communities from Lake Fryxell liftoff mats and glacier meltwater in Antarctica - MAT-03 (spades assembly) (version 2) ...
CACCCTTGCCGTGTCCAATCCCTGGGGACCGGCTCGGCGGTTTGCTTTCTGTGGCACTTTCCCTGGGGTCGCCCCCGCCGGCCATTAACCGGCACCGTATTTCCATGGAGCCCGGACTTTCCTCACCGGCAGCCTTTCGACTGTTGCTGGTGCGGCCGCCCGGCCGGCTGGCAACGCGTATAAAGGCGTTCGCAAGCCGAAAGGCAACAACAAAGCGCCGACGCGATTTACACGCCGCGGTCGAATTCGCGTTCGCCGGCAAGGTCGAGCATAACGGTTCGCGCGTCGGTGATATGGCGCTTCACCTTGGCGCAATAGTCCTTCGAGGTCGGGTTCATGCGTTTCGCCGAATGGCCCGCATTGTATTTGAGGATCGTCCCGCAGGTGGTGCCGTCGCCAAGACGCTGCGCCTTGCCGAGATATTTCATGCCGTATTTGATGTTGGTCTCGGGATCGAAGAGGCCGCTCGTGGAACCCGAATAGCCCATCATCGCGGCTGTCGTCGGCTTGATCTGCATCAGGCCGACTTCGCCCGCCTTGCCGAGCGAATAGACCTTGTAGTTGCTTTCCACGGTGATGACGGCATGGGCAAGCTCGATCGCGACGCCGTTTTCCGACGCATAACGTTCGATGATCGGCTTGAAGCGGTCCTCGGGTTTCACGGCGGCTGCTGCGGCATGAAACACCTCCTCGGCCGTCAGGCCGCGATCGGCGGCGATACCATCGTCATCCTTGGCGGCCCGGTCGGAACCGGGCGTGGCTGCCGAGATTTCGACATCCACCTTCGCCGAAAGCATCGAAACCTGCTGAGAACCCTCTTGCGCATTCGCGGCAAAAATCGTCACGCCGACAGCAAGAGCTGTCGCAAATACGGTCAGTATTTTCATGAGTCCCTGTTTTTATCCGGCCGCGCGCAGGAGTTGCGCACGACACCCTCATTCAGCCGGAACCGCGGATACCAGTTTCCGACAAGCGTCACGGCAGGTGGTGCCGGTCAACCTTGGGACAAAAAAGGCGGAGCAAGTCACAAAGCATTACAGGCTGTAACGCGGGCGTGCCGCCCGTCTTGCCCGTGCCGCCCCTACCGCTTGCGTTTCGGCAGTGCTTCGAGGAGGCGCTTGAGCGTATCGACAGTGGAGCGGTCGGCCAGTCCGTCGACGCGCCGGGGGCGGAAATGTCGTTGAAAAGCAGCGACGACCACCCCGGTCGGCTGGTCGAAGACGGCGCTGATGTCGATGCCGTAGCCATAAAGCGACAGCATCGATTGCAGCGTCTCGACCGCAACGCCACGGTCGCCTTCGCCGAGCACCGGTTTGCCGCCGGCGCGCGTCGGCGCGACAAAATGACCGATGCGCGACTCGGCGAGTTCACGCCACGGAAACTTCTCGCCGGGATCGACCTTGCGGCCCGGCGCGACGTCGGAATGGGCAAGCACGCGATGCGGCGCGATGCGGTGGCGGTCGATGATCCCGCGGCAGAGGCCAACTACCGCATCGATCTGCTTGCGCGGAAAGCCACGGTAGCCGAACGCATGTCCGGGATTGACGATCTCGATGCCGACCGAATGCGAGTTGATGTCGCTGACGCCCTGCCAGATACCCTTGCCGGCGTGCCATGCGCGGTCGCTCTCGCGCACCATCTGCACCACGCCGCCGTCCTCATGCACCAGATAGTGCGACGACACCTGCGATTCCGGTGCGCAGAGCCATGCCTCGGCTGCCTCGCCGGTCTTCATGCCTGTGTAGTGCAGGACGATCATGTCGGGGCGCGAAATCCCGACGCGCGGACCGAAGTTTGGCGAGACGCGAACCTCGGCGCCGACATGATCCGGCGAAAAACCGCTCATATGACCTTCAGGCCGCGCTCGATCATCTCGTACGCCGTGTTGATCGCGGCGATCCGGGTGGTGGCGATCTTGATGAACTCCTCCGGCAGGCCGCGCGCGAGCAGCTTATCGGGATGATTGGCGGCGACCAGCGTCCGATAGCGTCTTTTCACCTCGTCGAACGGACTGCCGCGCTTGATGCCGAGGATCAGCCAGGGATCGGCCTCGCCAAGATTGGCATGGCGCGCCAGTATGCTTTGGTAGTGGTTTTCCTCGATGCGGAATATCTCGGCCACCCGATGCAGGAAACGGCCTTCGCGCTCATGCAGCAGACCGTCCGCCTTGGCAATGTGGAACAGCCCATCGAGTATGTCTTCCAGCATCGCGCAGTTGGCCTTGCCCGACCCGCACAGGCCGGCCATGCGCTCGGCATAGGATTCGAAACCGGCGACGTCCTGCTTGGCGAGGTCGTAGAGCCGCGCGACGTTGCGACGTTCGACCGCCGGTATCTCGAATATCTGGTGGAAGGCCCGCACTTCGTCCTGCGTGACGATGCCGTCGGCCTTGGCCATCTTGGCCGACAGCGCGATCATCGCCACGGAAAACGCCACACGGCGGCGCAATTGCGGGTCGCCGCCAAAGACGGTGCGAACAGCCTCCACGAGGCCGCCGACGCCCGAGGCGGCCGATGAGGTCACGCGCTTGACGAATTGCCAGATCGACATGCGGCTTCAATACGGGGAAATGCGCTTGTTGGCGAGTGAACCGATTGCCGCAAGATCCATCAAAGACTGGCGGCAGCCCGCGCCGCCTGGTCGTACTGGCCTGACAGCGCCCGCATCAGCGCGGCAATGCGGCTCAAGTCCGCTTCGTCGAAGGCGAGGCCCTTGACGCTTGACGACAGCAGCGCCTCGCGCACCTCGCGGTAGCGGCTGCAGGCCTCGGCGCCGGCTTTGGTCACCCTCACCGTCTTTTCCTTGCCGCGCCGCCCGGTCGAGATCAGCTTCATTCCCTCGAGCTTCTTCAGCGCGTAGGCCACCACATGCGTATCCTCGACATTGAACATCATGCAGATGTCGGCCAGCGTCTTTTCGCGGTCGCGATGGTTGGCGGCGTGCAGCAGCAGTACGTCGATCGGAGCCAGCCCCGGAACGCCGGAAGCGCTCATGCACCGGATGGTCCAGCGCTGGAACGCGTTGGACAGAACGGTCAGCGCGAACTCCACCTCCGACAGCGCGGGAATCTGCCCGTCGGCGAGATGCGATGCCGAGACGACGGGACCGATTGAAGACGTTGATTTGGCCATGGCATACAACCACAATTTATCGATAAAACGTTGACGAAATGTCGGCGATCTGATTTGTACAGGGCTTCGCAAGAAAATCAAGCTGTTCGGGAGAACGCGCATGTCGGCGGGGAATTGGGACTTCTGGATCGATCGCGGCGGCACCTTCACCGACATCATCGGCCGCGACCCGGATGGCGCGCTGCATGCGCGCAAGCTTCTGTCGGAGAATCCCGAAGCCTACCGCGACGCCGCGATCCAGGGCATCCGCGACCTGCTTGGCGTGAAATCCGGCGCAGCCATTCCCGCCGGCGTCGTCGGCGAAATCAAGATGGGCACGACCGTCGCCACCAACGCGCTGCTGGAGCGCAAGGGCGACCGCGTGCTGCTGCTCATCACCAAGGGATTCCGCGACGCGCTGCGCATCGCCTATCAGGCTCGGCCCGATATCTTCGCCAAGGAGATCATTCTTCCCGAACAACTCTACGAGCGGGTCGTCGAAGTGCCGGAACGCGTGCGCGCCGACGGCACGGTGGAGAAACTTCTCGACCTGGAAGCGGTCAAGCCGGCGATCGACCAGGCACGCAGGGACGGCATCGACGCAGTCGCCATCGTCCTGATGCACGCCTGGAAGTTCCCGGATCACGAAAAGGCCGTCGCGAAGGTCTGCCGCAAGGCCGGCTTTGCGCAGGTTTCCGTCAGCCACGAGGTCTCGCCGCTGGTGAAACTCGTCGGCCGTGGCGACACGACGGTTGTGGACGCCTACCTGTCGCCGATCCTGTCGCGCTATGTGCAACGGGTGGCGGGGGAGTTGGGCGTTTCGACACCCCCCTCTGCCCTGCCGATCAGCCAGTCTTCGGCCGAAGGCCGCAAGCCCGACCGGGCGTCGGCCGGCCAGGCCGCCCTCGCGGAGGACAGCGAGCGAAGCGAGCGCTCGGCCGTGAGCGAAAACCCAAGACTCATGTTCATGATGTCGTCGGGCGGCATGACGGCCGCCGACATGTTCCAGGGCAAGGATGCGCTGCTGTCCGGCCCGGCCGGTGGCGTGGTGGGCATGGTCGAGACCGCGCGACTGGCAGGCTTCGATCAGGTCATCGGCTTCGACATGGGCGGCACCTCGACCGACGTCGCCCACTACGACGGCGAATATGAACGCGCTTTCGACACCGAGGTGGCTGGCGTGCGCGTGCGAGCGCCGATGATGCGCATCCATACGGTTGCGGCAGGCGGCGGCTCGATCCTGCATTTCGATGCGGGGCGGTTCCGCGTCGGGCCGGATTCGGCCGGCGCCAATCCCGGTCCGGCCTGCTACCGCCGTGGCGGGCCGCTGGCAGTCACCGACGCCAATGTCATGCTCGGCAAACTGCAGCCCGACTTCTTCCCGGCCATCTTCGGCCCCGGCCAAAACCAGCCGCTCGACACCGACATCGTGCAACAAAAATTCTCGGCCTTCGCCGAGGAGATCGGCGACGGGCGCTCGCCCGAGGCGGTCGCCGAAGGCTTCGTCACCATCGCGGTCGAAAACATGGCGAACGCCATCAAGAAGATCTCCGTGCAGCGCGGCTACGACGTGACGGGCTATCTGCTCAACTGCTTCGGCGGCGCCGGCGGCCAGCACGCCTGCCTCGTTGCCGACGCACTCGGCATGCAGTCGGTGCTGATCCACCCGTTTTCGGGCCTGCTCTCGGCCTACGGCATCGGCATGTCGGGCGTCTTCGCATCGCGCCAGCAGGGTTTCATCCGGCCGCTCGCCGACGAGAACGCCGCCGAAATCGCGGTGGCGGTCGACGCGCTGTGCAAACCCGTCTTCGCGGAACTGACCGCGCAGGGCGTGCCGGAGGACGACGTGTCATGGCGGCCGGTCCTGCACATCCGCTATGACGGCACCGACACCGCCCTCCCGGTCAATTATTCGGGCCTCTCGGTCGCTCAGGCGCGCATGGCATTCGAAGCCGACCACAAGGCACAGTTCGGCTTCACCTATCCCGACCGCACACTCATCATCGAGACTGTCGAAATCCAGGGCCATGACGGCCGCGTCTCCGGCCGCGATGAGACCGACCGGCCGCTCGAAGACTCGACGCCGGTGCAGGCCGAGACGCGCAAGCTTTTCTGCGGCGGCGAATGGCACGACGCTGCGATCTTCCGCCGCGCGTCGCTCAAGCCCGGCCACAGGATCGCCGGCCCGGCGCTGATCATCGAGAGCCACCAGACCATCGCGATCGAGCCCGGCTGGGGCGCGGAGATCACCGCCAAGGACCACGTTCTCTTGTCGCGCACGGAGCAGAAGAAGCGGCAGGCAGCGCTGGGCACCGAGGCCGATCCGGTGATGCTCGAAGTCTTCAACAACCTGTTCATGTCGATCGCAGAGCAGATGGGCGTGACGCTGCAGAACACGGCCTCATCGGTTAACATCAAGGAGCGGCTCGACTTCTCCTGCGCGGTGTTCGACCGCAACGGCGCACTGGTGGCCAATGCGCCGCACATGCCGGTGCATCTGGGATCCATGGACCGCTCGGTCGAGACGATCATCCGTCTCAACCAGGGCGACATCCACCCCGGCGACGTGTTTGCGCTGAACGCGCCCTACAATGGCGGAACGCATCTGCCCGACATCACCGTGGTGACGCCTGTCTTCGACGATTCCGGCAGGGAAATCCTCTTCTATTCGGCCTCGCGCGGCCATCACGCCGACGTCGGCGGCACCGCGCCGGGATCGATGACGCCGCTGGCAACGACCGTCGACGAGGAAGGCGTGCTGATCGACAATTTCCGCATCGTCGATCGCGGCACCTTCATGGAGAAGGAGTTGCACGCGCTCTTGACCGACCACCCCTACCCGGCGCGCAACGCCGCCCAGAACATCGCCGACCTCAAGGCGCAGATCGCCGCCAACGAGAAGGGCGTCGCGGAGTTGCGCAAGATGGTCGCGCATTTCGGGCTCGACGTGGTCGAGGCCTATATGGGCCACGTGCAGGACAACGCGGCCGAGAGCGTGCGCCGCGTGCTGGAGCGACTGCCCGACGCGTCGGAATACGCATATCCGACCGACACCGGCCAGGTCATCAAGGTGAAGATCACGGTCGACCGCGAGAAGCGCGAGGCGACCGTCGATTTCACCGGCACATCGGCGGTGATGAAGAACAATTTCAACGCGCCCGAACCTGTCGCTCGCGCCGCCGTCCTCTACGCTTTCCGTGTCATGGTCGAGGACATGATCCCGATGAACGCCGGGTGCCTGCGCCCGGTCAATATCATCATCCCCGACGGCTGCATGCTTAGGCCGGCCTACCCGGCGGCGGTGGTGGCCGGCAATGTCGAGACCTCGCAGCATGTCACCAACGCGATGTTCGGCGCCATGGGCGCGCTCGCCAACGCGCAAGGCACGATGAACAACCTCACCTACGGCAACGCGAAGTACCAGTACTATGAGACGATCTGCTCTGGCTCGCCGGCCGGCCAGATGAATGACGGGCGCGGCTTCAATGGCACCTCGGGCGTGCATACGCACATGACCAACTCGCGCCTGACCGACCCGGAAGTGCTGGAGCTGCGCTTCCCGGTGCTGCTGGAGGATTTCCACATCCGCGACAATTCCGGCGGCAAGGGCAAGTGGAATGCCGGCAACGGCACCAGGCGCACCATCCGCTTCCTCGAGCGCATGGAATGCGCGATCCTGTCGTCGCACCGCAACCGCCCGCCGGAAGGCGTGGCCGGCGGCGGCAACGGCGAGGTCGGCAAGACCGAGGTGCGCCGCGCCGACGGCACAATGCAGACACTGCGGGCTTGCGACCAGACCGTGCTCGAGCCCGGCGAGGCGGTGATAGTCACCACGCCGACGCCCGGAGGATTCGGACGGGCGTGAGAGCTACTCCAGGTCGGCCCGGATCCAGCGCGGCGAATGATGGATGTCGAGCGTCTGCAGCCGTCCCGGCCCGAAGTTGATGAACTTGTGCGGCAGGCTGCTGACAACCGGATTTCTAGACGGTGGGGACCGTCGTTCCATTGGTGAAATTGATCAGGTCGGCCATCGTGAAATGACCTGATGTTGCGCCTGGCAGCGTCGGCCGCCAGTTTGGCCATTGCGCCAGGAAGGAGAACCGGTCCTCCATGACCAGGCCTGAAAGCACTTCGGCAACGATCGTGCCCCCGACCTGGCCGAGATGCACCCCGTCGGCGACCAGCTCTGCCTCCCGAAGGATATAGAACCAGAGCGGGCAGTTATCCGCGAATCGGTTCTTCGCCTCTGCGAGCAAGGCCTGACGCGCGGCCGCGCGGTCGGCGTCCGCATGGTCGAACAACTGATCGTCCGACAGCGCATCGAGCCCCATCTTGCGCGCGACCGACTGCCCGGACGGCAGGCCCATGCGCCAGCCGCGCAGCAGGTTGAGCGCCGAGAGGGAACGTCGAGCACGGTTGGTTTCGCTCTGTCGGTCTGGCAGGCTGGTCAACGGATCGACGAGCGTCGTGTCGATCTTGTAGCTCGGCTGGGGAACTATCGAGCCGGCCGGCACTTCACCGTCGGAAGCGAGGCCATCGAAGAAGAACGCCCAGTCCATCGCCCAGAAGCCGGGAAGCTCCCGGAAGCCGTTGAGATTCGCCAGCGGTTTCTGCGTCAAATCGGTGAGCGAGAAGATCGGGATGCGGTGGAACTTGGCCCTTTTGCCGCCGAACGCCTGCTCCGTCGGATCGGCGCTCCGGACAATACGGTTGAGCGCGTAGCTCGGTCTCACCTGCGAATGGCCGAAGCGATAGGCCGCAACTGAAAACTCGACCGGGATGTAGGCATAGCGTCCCTTCGCGTCGTAGAAGCGGTGCGCAGGCATGCCCCCTCGGCCGCCGATGACTTCCTGATAGGTTGCAGGCCCGACGATGCGCGGGATGAAGTCGTGCAGCACGATCCACTGGTAGTGCCAGCGGACGATCTGCTGCGCGAGCGCGAAGTCGTCGCCAGCCTCCGTCTCGAGCACACGATTGTGGAAGCGCAGGAAGGTGGCGTGGAGCTGCGAGACGATGAGGTTCTCATCATTGCGCTTGTCGCCGATCAGCGCCCGCCTGGGGTCGGCAGTATTGCGGGGCAGATCGGGCCGCGCCTTCCTGGGATCGAAATCCTTGTCGTCGCCGAGCAAGAGATGCTTACCGTCGCTGTCATAAAGAAAGGGCTGGTCGTCGGGACCGGACCCATAGACGGAATCGAGATCTAGGCGCGGCGTCCGAAAGTCCTGCAGCGCGTCGGGATCGTTGAAGCGGTCGAGCGACGACATCGGGTCGAAGGTGATGTCGTGATCGATGAACTGACCGAGATAGGTATAGCCTGACGGGATGGACGGATTCTCGTCGGCGGGCTCCGCCTGATCGAGGGGCGTATCCACCTCGACGCCCGCCTCGATGCGTTCGGCGAACTCGCCATGCGAAATCGTGTCGGCAAGCGCGACAAGGGCAGCCTCGGGGAAATCCGCCGCAGGCAGGTAGCGGAACATGCGCCCGAAACGCTGGTCGCGGATGCTTGAATGCGGGACGTTGTCCATTCCGCGCACGGCGGAACCATGCCTGGATGTAGCCACGAATACCCTCCTGTCGTGAACATCTGGGTCCGGCAGGAAGCAGTCGCACCACAACCTTCCGTTGCGTAACATTAGGACTGCACTTTTAAATTGTAAACTGGCGCGAAAGCTATTTTGGGTTGTAGCGCACTTTCCGATGTCACGCGGCTGTCACGCCGTCGCGATACCCGCTTGCGGAATGCCCAAACGCGGAGATTCGCCTGTCATGACCGACCTTTCCAGCGAACTCGGGTTTCGCAGGAACCGCCAGCTCGGCAAGGCCGTCTACCAGAACCGGGCGCTGTCGCGGGCCGGCCTTTCGGAAAGGCTTTTCGCGCTTCTCTTCAGCGGCCTGGTCTACCCTCAGATCTGGGAGGACCCCGACGTCGACATGCAGGCAATGGACCTGCTTGAGGGTCATCGCATCGTCACCATTGCGTCGGGCGGATGCAATGTGCTCGCCTACCTGACACGGTCCCCGGCCCATATCGACGCTGTCGACCTCAACACCGCGCATGTCGCGCTGAACCGCCTGAAGCTTGCCGCCGTGGAGCATCTGCCGGCGCAGGCAGACCTTTTTCGCTTCTTCGGCGAGGCCGGCAACCAGACCAATTCGGCTGCCTACGACCGCTTTCTCGCGCCCCACCTGGACACCGCGACGCGCCGCTACTGGGAAAAGCGCAACTGGCGCGGCCGCCGGCGCATCGAGACCTTCAACGCAAATTTCTACCAGACCGGGCTGCTTGGTCTGTTCATCGCGGCGGGTCACCGGACCGCTCGGCTCTATGGCGTCGACCCGGCGGGCATCCTCAAGACAAGCGACATCGGCAGCCAGCGCCGTTTCTTCAAGGAACAGCTCGCGCCGGTGTTCGATGCACGGCTCATGAAACTTGTACTGTCGCGCAAGTCGTCGCTGTTCGGCCTCGGCATCCCGCCGGCGCAGTATGACTCCCTGATCACCTCCGGCGACGGCACGATGGCCAATGTGCTGAAGGCACGGCTGGAGAAGCTCGCCTGCGACTTCCCGCTGAAGGACAACTATTTTGCCTGGCAGGCATTCGCGCGGCGCTATCCCGCGCCAGGCGAAGGCGCCCTGCCCGCCTACCTCGACAAGACGAACTACGCGACGCTCAAGGCAAACATCGGCCGCGTCGGTGTCCACCACATCAACTTCACGGAGCTGCTGGCCAAGAAGCCGGCATCGTCGGTCGATCGCTTCGTGCTGCTCGACGCGCAGGACTGGATGACAGACGAGCAGCTCAACGCGCTGTGGACGGAGATCTGCCGCACGGCGGCGCCGGGCGCGCGCGTCATCTTCCGGACGGCGGCCGCCGAAAGCGTGCTGCCAGGCCGTATCTCCGACGCCCTGCTTGCGCAATGGCGCTATGCCGAAGAAGATTCGCGCCGCCATCTCGCACGCGACCGCTCGGCGATCTATGGCGGCTTCCATCTCTATCAGAAGGCCGCCTGATGAGCGCCGTCGGCCATTCGCATGCGGAGCTGATGGACGGCGTCTATCGCTACCAGCGGCATGTCTATGATCTCAGCCGCAAATATTACCTGCTCGGACGCGACAGGCTGATCGACGGGCTAAATGTACCGTCAGGCGGAACCGTTCTGGAACTCGGCTGTGGCACGGGGCGCAACCTCGTGCAGGCAGCGCGGACTTTCCCCCAGGCCCGGTTCTGCGGGCTCGACATCTCCGCCGGCATGCTGGAGACCGCGCAGGTGGCGGTAGGCCGACGCGATCTGTCAGGAAGGGTCAAGCTTGCGCAGGGCGACGCTTCCGATTTCGATGCCGAGGCGCTTTTCGGGCGTCACGGCTTTAGTCGCGTGTTCATCTCCTACGCGCTGTCGATGATCCCCGAATGGCAGCGGACGGTAGCCGCCGCCCTCGACGCGGTCGACGACGGCGGTTCGCTGCACATCGTCGATTTCGGCAGGCAGGAGCGCCTGCCGGCGTGGTTCAAGTCCGCGCTGCGCGCCTGGCTGGCGAAATTCCACGTCAGTCCGCGTGATTCCCTGCGCGAAGTGCTTGAATCGGAATGTCGGCGCGTCGGCGCAAGCCTCCGGTTCGACTCTGTTTTTCGCGGCTATGCCGTACACGTGGTGCTGACGAAGCAGTGATGCCGGGCGGGGCCGACCGCCATTCTTCCGCCATGGAATTGCCGACATTGACGCCTGTATCTCGAGGCCTCACGGTCGCGCCGTCAACGAAAAATAAACCATGATGGCCGATCAAGGGGTGCAGGGCCGCGTTGGCCTGCATGACGGATTGGGGACGGATGCCCGACAGGCGGTTCGACAGTGCTTTGGCTTCGGCCCGCAAGCAGGCTCCCGGCTCGCGCGGCATGTCGCGGCTTGCCGGCGCGTTCCTGCTCCTTGCGCTGGCAGGCTGCTCTGCGATGGATTCGATGATGCCGACGATGGCGCCGTCGTCGCCGGTATCCACGCAGGGTGCCGCAGGCAACCCCCGCTTCGCCGACAGCGATCCGCACGAGTGGGAAGGCGGCGCGCCCTGGCATTACGCGATCCACGGCACCGACGTGTCGAAATACCAGACCTCGGTCGACTGGCGCAGCGCCAGGGCGAGCGGCGTGTCCTTCGCCTTCATCAAGGCGACCGAGGGCGGCGACCGCGTCGACGACTATTTCGCCGAGCACTGGCGCATGACCAAGGCGGCAGGCGTGCCGCGTTCGGCCTATCACTTCTACTACTTCTGCCGCCCGGCGGCCGAGCAGGCGCGCTGGTTCATCCAGAACGTGCCGAGGGAACGCGATGCACTGCCGCCGGTGCTCGACATGGAGTGGAACCACCTGTCACCGAGCTGCAAGCTGCGGCCCGACCCCGCCGTCGTGCGCAAGGAGATGAAGATCTTCCTCGACATGGTCGAGAAGCACTACGGCAAGAAGCCCATCATCTACACGTCGATCGACTTCTTCGACGACAACGAGTTGTCGCGCTTCCACGGCTATCCCTATTGGCTGCGCTCCGTCGCCGGCCACCCCACCGAGAAATACGGCGAGCACCCGTTCACCTTCTGGCAGTATACCGGCACCGGCGTCATTCCCGGCATCCGGGGCAATGCCGACATCAACGTCTTCAACGGCGACGCCGCCGCTTGGAAGCGGTGGCTGAAGCGGAACACGACTTGAGGGAGTGGCTAGCAGCGCCGTCCTCTAGTCCAACTCCACCTCGTAAACCTTGCCCCAGTAGGGTGCGTTGGCTGTATCGTCCACGCTCATGACGAAGATGGCCTTCCCATCGGGAGAAAAGGCGAGGTTCGGAGCGGTGGCGGATGGCACATCGATTGCCTTGACCAAAGTCCCCTCCGGCGAAACCACCACGATGCGGCCTTTCGAATACTGACCGATGTAAAGATTGCCGTCCGGCCCCAGCTTGATGCCGTCCGGGTATGCGCCGATGCCTGACGCCTCGTCGACAACCCCGACCCGCACGAACAGCCGGCGGTCGGAAAGCGAACCGTCCTCGGCAACCGCGAAGGAGATCACCCGCCCGGCTTCCGACTCGTTGACAAACAAGCGCTTGCCGTCCTTCGAGAGCGCAATTCCGTTGGCATAGTGAAGATCGTTGGCGACCTCGCGGATGGCTCCATCGGCCGTCAGGTGAAAGACCTTGCCGACGATCGGGCCCGATTCCCAAGGGCCGGATGCCGTGAAATACACGCCGCCCTTGCCGTCGGCCGTCAGGTCGTTCGGCCCCTGCAGCGTCGTGCCGTCGGCTGCCTTGTCATATGCCGCGACTGTCTTGCCGTCCCTCGAGATTCTGGCGATCGTTCCATTGTCGTAGCAGGTCACCGCAAGGTCTGCTCCAAGCGGCAGAACCGCGGAGGGTCCGCAGCCCGCCTGCTCCCATAGCTTGGCGTTCGCCGCGCCGTCCCAGACAAGCACGGTGTTGCCACCATACTCGACGTAGTGCAGTTTGCCATCGATGAAGGCGGGCCCTTCAGGGAAGGCTGCCTTCTCGTTGATGACCTTGATTTCGCCAGCACCGGCAACTGCAGCAGACAGCACCAAAGCCAGACCTGCGATTGTTATTCTCATTGAACGCCTCCCCAATCATCGCGTCGACTTGCCCAACCGCGAGTATGGACCAACGTGTCGCGCGGACAAGCCCCCCCCGCGCCAGAAGCATAAGGGTCA
>Ga0335394_10006910_pt1 | contig 12816 bp, 8 predicted proteins | sample MAT03_FD_205741 | JGI IMG/M metagenome (GOLD analysis project Ga0335394, IMG submission 205741) | Freshwater microbial communities from Lake Fryxell liftoff mats and glacier meltwater in Antarctica - MAT-03 (spades assembly) (version 2) ...
ACGAGACTTGATACGATCAGAATTAGTATAAACTTTCTCATTACTTGAGTTGCTTTTTCTTAGGTTTAAACACATTGATTACATACGAACCCGTAATGGCAAGTGATGAAATTTTAAAAATGGAATCGGGGAGGCCTTGATTCCAGACAAGGTCTTGATTATCGTAAACTGTTTCGGAAGAATTGACATTAGTTAAGCCATGCAGGTACCGAACTTCCGCAACAAAAAAACCACCGCCTATTTTTAGTTTAACGCCTGCTGCAAGTAAGGCACTAATATTTATTGGATTGCGCTGAGATTTCACATCGTAAGTGGCCTCTTGCACAGAGGTAACCCCATCACGAAGTCGCTGCGACCGCAGTTTACTGCTTAAAAGGTAATCGACAGCAACACCACCCGCCACATACGGATTATAAGCTTTATCCAAAAATTTATATTCAAAACTTATTGGCAACGAAAGCCAGTTTTGCGTTTCAAATCCTAGCAATGAATTGGCGAGTGGTGTTCCATCTGAGGAAACGCCCCGATCTACTTTCTGATCAATCTCGAATTTTTTCTGCCAGTACAATAACTCGCCATGCAAGGTCATTTTATCATTAAGGGGCACATCTACCGCACCGCCAAATAAAATGGCAAAGGAATATTTATATTCACTATCCGGTGCCAACTCCACACTTGTTACAGAGTTGGCGACATTCGCGCGACTAGCGTTCACACCTAATTTAGCACCAATCCTATAGATCGGTTTTGTTCTAAACGTATTATAAAGGGCAACAAATTCGGCAGGATCAACGGCCGGGTTAGTTGCAAAGTAATGATCTGTTTCCAATAGCTTTAGCATCGAAGCATCTGCCTTTTCGGGTTCTTCTAAATAAATGTAGGCGAGCGTAAGCAGCTTTTGTAAGCTTACTTGATCCGCTTTTACACAGTCACCTTTATCCAGTTGCTTATTAATGATATCTTCCAATTCGTGCAACCGACCTTGATCATAAATGGATTGCGCAAGGCGCAAAGTTTGTGCGCATGAAGAAGTTTGCGCAAACCCTTTACAAGCAATAAAAGTAAAGAGCACAAGTATGTAGAGTTTCTTCATATTTATTTACCAGGTTTTTTGTTAGGAACTTTCGTGCTGGATTGAATACCTGGATAGTTATCACACGTTTTCTCATACGGCACATCTTCAGCTACATTAAGTTCCCATTCTTCTTTTGTCAAATTTCGTTGGGTTTTCTCACACAGGATATTCGCCATTACTTCAAAGTTAGTTGGGTATGCATGGATGCTTTGATCAACTCCTTTTACAGTTTCTCTTATGCCATTGATGCCAACAAGTAACTGGGAGTCATCAGGTGTAAACGTAACATCCCACACCCAGTCATGGTCTGTCATGATCATGGGCTGTTCATTCAATTTTCTGAAATTCCAAAGCCGAACTGTGTAATCTTTACTTGCTGATGCCATAAATGTGCCTGCGTGGTTGAACTTAATATCTTCAATCTGCCCAGAGTGACCAGACAACTCCCGAATAACGAACCCATTATTTACAATTCGAAGCACCCCATCGCGGTCACCCGCAATAATTTGACGACCATCGGGAGCGAAACAGACAGCAGAAAGGCTTTTAGCAATTAGGGTTTTGGTTACTGCGAAATTTTTTGCGATGTCCCATACATAGAGATTCCCTTCCGATCCTGCACCTGCCAGCAGAGTTCCATTTTCATTGATATCTAAGCTAACAATTTTCTCTGGTGTGGAAATCACCTCTTTTACGGTGGTCATATCGGAATACTTAATGCTATGCCCGGAATTATCGCGCGCATAAAAGCCCTTACCATCCGGAGCGAAATGAATGTTTTCGATATCCGATTTGAAACCATAGATTTTCTTTGCTGGCGCTGATGGTTTACTTAGATCGTATAGTTCAGCATAGTTTGCATCCCGATTAGTTGGGTATAAGCCACCTGCAACTAACCAATTTCCGTCAAGACTTGTGTCAAGTGTATATACCAGATAAGGTTCTGTTCGAGTGGTTTCATCTACCAATATTTGTGCATTCCATTGATTGTTTGCATAATTCCATTGGATGATTCGACCATCGCTACCACCGGAGTATACGTGGTTTCCCTTGCCATGAGTTTCCATAGCACGCGTTGCACCATTCTTATGGCCTTCCAGACTTTTAGTTAGTGGATGCTCATAATTTTTTAACGCGGTATACAGCCCGCCATAAACATCGCTGTTGTATGGATAGCCATTATATTTTTTGTTGAAAATATAGGCTTGCTGCGCCACTAAGCCTTCCAAGGCAATACTGTTTCCTAGTTCTTTTGATTTTATAGCCATTGCTTTGGCAAGGGAGAGATAGCGTTCGCGCTCTGCGCGTTCAGCGTTTTGAGTGGCGATTATCGTTTGCCGTTGCGCCTCTTTTTCACTTGCCACAGCAAGCTTTTCATTTGTTTCGGCTTTACTTTTTTGAATCAAGGCTTCGGCTTTGGCTGCTTCGGCTTCCATTCTTCTTAATTCAGCTTGTTGCTTTTGAAGTTCTTCGGCTTTTCTTGCATCCTCAGCTTCAATTCTCGCACGATCAGCAAGATCTCTTTGATCTAATGCTATCTTTTCTTGCTTTTTAGCTTCAGCTTCATTGGCTTTTGCTTTTGCCTCGTTCTCAATAGCTAATTTTAAGTTATTCTTAGCAATACCCTGTTGCACAAAGGCATAAACAAATGCAACTAATGCAACAGCTGCAAGTGTACCGAATACAATTGCAGTTATTCGTGCCCGTTGCAGCTTGCGTTTCTGTTCGAGTTCTTTTATTCGCTGCTCGGTATCGAATTCTTTTTTGGAGTATTCCAAAAAGATGAGCGTACGTTCAAACGCAGGGTGGTAGCGCTGCCCCCATACTAAAGTAGGCTTATGTTTCGCCTGCCAGTTAAGTGCTAATTGTAAATCGGGCGGGCGCCATAAGCCAGCCTTGCCTACCTGATATTGACCAGCTGCTTCAGCCAAACGCAAATACATTTGAACTGCTTCACTTTCATCATCCACCCAGTTTTTTAATCGAACCCAAATCCGCATCAAACTTTCATGCGAAATATCGATCATCGATTTTGATCCAAGTTCAATACCATAGGCAGGAGTAAGCAATGAGCGACCAGGCTCCCTGAATTTTTCAATTACTTCCACTACATCTGCTTCTGATACATCGGCAATGGATGCAATTTCATTTAAGCGAGTAGGCCTGCGTATTCCAAAGTTCTCGCCTCGTTTTTCAGTGATTGCCTTAAATAGAATTTCGCAAATTCGTTTTTGATCTTCATCCAATTCGTCATAAGCTTCGTTCGCGTGTTGCGACAAAGCTTCTGACATGGTGCCAATGGCTTCGTAATGTTTTAAGTCAACGGGTTCGCCATCATAATCTTTAAAGCGCGACCAATAACTCCACGTGCGCATAAGCGCGTGCTGAAGAATAGGAAGTTGATCTGGATTGTCACCTAAGTCGTTTAGTAATTGCTGAACAAGTCGTGGGGTAATCTTTGCATTTCCAACAGCAACAGGTCCTTCCACCGCTCTGCGCTTTTGATCGCGCGTCATTTGTGGAATCAGGTAGTGACTATCATTAATCTTACGAGTTAACTCAGGAAACTGAGCACAATCCCCAATAAAATCCGACCGCATAGTTACGGCCACATAAATAGGAGAGTCCTCGTAGTTAACTGCTTCCATCAAAAGGTTGATGAACGCAAGCGATTCGTTTACCGAGTTAGGATCGGTGCTGTCTTTAAACCGGAATAGTTCTTCAAACTGATCCACAAGGATCAGGTAGTTAATATCTTCTTTTCTTCGCGATTGTTGAATCGCTTCAACTAATCCTAAGGAGCTACTTCGCAATAGCGTAGAAACGATTGTGCGTTTTATCTTTTTATCTTCGACATCGGCCGTGTTGTAATCTTTAACTGTTTTCAACAGCGACTCCGCAAGGTTATCAATAGGGCCGGCACCCGGGCGCGTTACAATTACTTCCCAGTTAGGACTTGAATCGGTAAGGAACCCTCCATAAAGAATTGGTAGAACCCCACAATAAATGAAGGAGGACTTACCACTTCCTGAAGGACCAATCACACCAACAAACCGACTTTTCGAAAGTTTGAGTAGCACTTCGTCACTCTGGCCTTCGCGACCAAAGAACAAATGACTCTCTTCAATCTTAAACGGCCTTAATCCCGGAAAGGGATTGCTGATGTCTGTCAGTGTTGTTACTGACTGTTCGTCTATTTGGCTCATAATTTTTTAGTCTATTGTTCTTAGTTCTAAGTCTTAGTATTGAGTCTTTAGTCTTTTGCTCCAGGGTTTGAAAATTTAACTATGGACTATTTACCCTCGACTAATTACTAATTACTAATTAAATTCTTTTAAAAAGTTTTTCAAGGTCTCTAGCGAACGGTTCTTTTCGCCAGAGATCAAAGTCATATTCTGATTTTTATAATTATCTAAGTTTACATTTTCAGGTGCTACCAATGCTTTTCCCAGAATTGGTTTTCGTCTTCCGAAACCTGGAGCTTTCAATAGATCCAACACCTTCATGCGCACCCATTGATCGTTTACCTTCCCTTTAAAGATGATAGCGCCATCAAAGTTTCTTAGATTTTCAATGTGCTGTTTACGAACTTCCAATAATTCGCCTTCAAAAGCAGGCATCAAAACCTTGAATCCAGACTTTTCAATTACATCGCGGAATAATTTTACTTCATTCTCATCAATTTTATCGTGAACCAAATAAATTGACTTGCCACCGCTCTCATCAGGCTTCGCTCTTTCCTGAGCTTCCAGAAGTTCCTCACGCATAATGTTCTTGAAATCTTCCAACGGGTTTTGAAGTATTTCTGCACCTTCCTGCGCTTCTGTGTCGCGCTTTATTGTATCGATAAAAGATTTTTGTTTGTCGCTGGCATTTTTAAGATTCTGGGAAATCCAGATCAAGCGCGAGAAGTCTTGCTTGCTTTGCTTCTTTGAAAGCGCTGTTTCTGCTGCTAATCGATTTTGAATGTCGACAATTGAACGGTCAGATCCTTCCGGAATTTCGCCATAAGCACTTCCTATCAAGTGAATTGACAAACTGCATTCTTCCAGGTCGCGTTTGGCCTCGCGTTCAACGTCCTTTACGTTGGCCGGTAAGGTATTTTTTGGTAGAACAATGTATCCGTGGCGTTGTAGTTCGCGCTTTATAATATTGCGCTGAACTGAAATATCGTGTCCGGTCTCTGCCAGGTAAATTGATTTTCTTTTATAGATGTTTTTTACTTCTGATTTGATGTCCCCTTGATTTAAAATCATTAAGGCATCATGAATATCGTAGGCAAGGTCAACAAGCTTCATCCAATATTGCTTCTCAGCTTCCTGACTAAAGAAATCTGAGTATTCTTTTTCCATGCCGGTTTCTGTATCGAGTTGATACATGTCGTATCCAATCAAATCGCGCAAGCGCGGAGCCTGTTCCTGAAGTGTAAGGGGTGCCTTTAATACTTTAAACACCCGGTTAATTTTGGAAGCCTCAGTTGCCTTATGGAAGGTCTCGACATTATCTAAACACCGACCCGATTCAACAAATTCCTTTGTTAATATGGCCACAAGAATAGCCGCGTTATTGAGGGCAGGGGCGGTGGCTGTATCAAATTCTGACTTCAGTACAATGTTCGGCTTGGAACCCAATACTTGCAAAAGCATTAACTCTAGAAATTTTTTGAATTGCGACACCCAACCCAATTCACTTTTTTGAGCTGCTTCATTATCCTTTTCAGCAAACGTGATTAGTACATCAATATCAAAAGCCATATTCAAAAAAATTAAATTGCGGGTTGGTTTTGTTTTTCGGTAATGTTATGAATTAGTCCTTGCGCCAATTCGTGATGGCTTGCAAGAACAAAGTAGAAATCGACTAAGTTGATTTTGAAAATAACAGTACGCTCGCGAGCAAGTACTTCAGTGATAGTAGGAGTTGGGCCTTCCTGAAAAAGGTCACCAAACACACTGCCCGATTTCATCTCCATCACCTCTGTTTCTCCGTTCTTCAATAGGGCTTCGCCATGTGCCATAATGAGAATGGGCATTTCTTCATCTGTAAAAGCAAAGCGTTCGTTTGGTTTTAATGTAATCGGTAAAATCTTATCAGCTAAATCACTCAATACCTTTCCCTGAATATGATTGAATACAGGAATCTTTTTGATAAGCATAACCATCTCTATAAATAGAAAGAATCCATCATCTAATCCGTCAAGTAATTGATTGTTTTCTATCGATGAGTCAAGAAAGCGTTTGTCTTTGTAGGGTAAGCGCTCAGAAATAGCATGGTAGTCGGTTTTACTCTTATTATAGACAACCCACGCTGTGGTTTCTTGTAACAGCTTATCGTTATTGAACATTTGACTGATTAATCCACGGCTTACTCTGAATTTTGGAATGAAAGCAGTTGCATATACAGCACAAACCTTTGTCCATCGGTTGTTATAATTAAAATCGCGATTCAATATGTAGTTGATCACCTGAATCGGGTTATAGCTTTCGCGAGGGAAATAGATTTGAAGATTCTCTAATTTTTTTGACGTGTTCGAATCGTCCAACAATGGAATGAGTTTTGGTTTTAGGTCCTGATCAACAAATAAGTCCAAGAGTTCTAATGCATACTGAACACTATCAGGAGTTCCCAATTCAACATTTTCTCTAACCAGCTGAACTGACTCGGGATCGTATAATAAAGAAAGCAATAATGTAATTTGATCATAGTTATCGCGAATCTCTTCACGCAATGCGCCCTTCAGATAATCGTATTGATCTTCATCGGTGAGTTCATGAAGCGCGGCAAGATTCCAAAGAGTTTTGCCCATTTCAACGTCAAGTAAATCCTTTATTTCCAGCGCTTCGCGGCCTGTTGCTCTATAGTTAATATACCGGAGAGAATATAAAATTTGGTTTACAACACGCTTGTCCGGATAGTCAATTTTTTTCCAAAGCATTTTCAAACTTTCCTGCCCCGGAATATGACCCATAATTTGAATAAGCTTGAGCATGATCAAATCATTTTGTCCGGACTTATGAAATGCTGTTTCCAGAATGTTTAGCACCTGCGGTCCTGCTTCTTTAAGAGCTGAGGCAGCCTGATGGGCATAGCGCGGTGATGAAAGCAGTTCAATCAGCACGTTCCAGGTTTCGGGGCGTTTTACTTTTCTCGCTGTTAACAAGGCCTCCGTTCTTACTTTCGGATCGGCATCGCGCATTAGCTCCAATAAAATAAAAATCGTTTTCTGATTAGTGAGCTTGCGCATGAGCTTAGCAGCCAGCAACCGATCGGGTTGCTTTACGGACTTACTCAACTTCATCAACTTCTCAACAGGTATTGACAATAAATCACTGTCTTCGGCCATGTTAGCCGCTTGAGCAGCTAATCCACGGATTTCGTTATTGCCAGCTTGAATTCCAAGATCCTGGATTTTCTTTTGGGCAAACTGAGCAATCTTTTTTGATTTGCTATCAGCTAATTGAAGTAGCGAAGTCTCAAATAATGCTGGCTCTAATTTTTCCATGAGCTTAAGGCCATAGATTATCTTTTCTTCAGCGGTACTTTGTACCTCCTTTTCAAGAACACTGTCCATAGTATATTCCTTCACCATGTTTTTCTTTACTGCCGATTTATTCTTCATTAAAGAATTCTGAAGCGTCTCGCGATAACCGTGGTACATGCGGTTAGTTACCCAATACCAGATTGCCAACACGGGCAAAGCAAAAAGTGTAATGGATAAAACGGTGAATCCTTTGAATTGATTAATTAGTACAATCAATCCTCCGGCTAGCGCAGCGGCAAGCGCTGTAACAAATCCTTCTATCTTAGTCTGCGCATCTATGTTTATTTCCTTATCTATCGGCACATAATAGAATTTGAAAGTTGGGTTATCGAGCGCATCACGCAGCGAGTTTACGAATAGCTTACTCATTGCAATGGCAATAAAGAAGAAGATGATGGTGCTACTTTCTCCTGTACTAAGGTCGTAGCCGAAGAATGAACCAAGGGCAAATGCGGAGATTGTAAAAAGAATTAGCAGCAGGGGGTTGATCAGAAGCGACACCCGCAATCCATAATCTTGGTTGATTCGATCCGTAATAAATGTTGTGAAAAGAAAACCAAAGATCACAATAGTCATTTCAAAATAACTCAAGAAGACCGCAAGTCCCTCAGCATCCGTAAACTGAATAGTTGCAGCGTTATAAAAAGAGTAATCCACAAACTGCAGCGATACGATCGATACAATCACAAATAGCGAGAGCATCATGATGTATTTATTACCAATGAATTGGCCAATAGACAGCTTTTTAATATCGGACTCTGACTTAATAATGGCGCGACCTTTTACCAGGTATTTGCTCGCCAATAGGCTGAATAGAATTACAAAAGCGGTAATACTGACAAGGCCAATAGTATAAAGAGTAATAATATCTACGCCTAAACCCAAGAGAATCGGAATTGAGAAGAAGGATAGGATGGCGGCAATATCAGTCCCCACATCCACACTACCCACAAGCCTTTTGGCAACGCGAACGTTAAACATGCGGTTAAAGGAACCCCAAAAAACAAGTTGCACTAAGAAAGTAAAGGGAAGGATGAGCATGAATCCAAACCGATACAGATTATCTTTATCGGCAATAAAACTGTCTCCGAATTCAAGAAATCCTGTTAAGCCGGTTATTAGCAACAAACACAAGATAGCCAATGCGGTAAAGGGTATCCGGCCTTGCAAGAAATTGTAAAGCATGGTTACCGCCATGCCCATTACCCCTGAGATGGCTATGGCGACAGGAAGGTCAAATTTCTCGTCAAACCTATTTAAGAAAAGGGTTTGCGAGGCAACCGCCACGGTAGCCAGAAACAAGCCCATTAAGAAACTCAGAATCAATAAAAGTGATACTCGCTCGGTTTCTTCGGGCTCAACATCCAACATTTTCCAAAGCCTGGCAAGCATAATTTTGGGGATTAGCTCCTAAATTTTACACATTTCATCGAAATTTCCTATTCAATCATGAGTTCATTTAGCAATAGTTATGCACTGAATGATAGCTAGTTGAGGTTTACTTTGGTAAAGTACCAATGTAATTCATCGTTGAAATCAACAATTTGTTAATCTTTCCAAACCGAATCTGGTAAGCAGAATGAGTTCAATTTTTTGCTTTGAAGAGCAGCGAGCTATCGCCATAGCTGAGAAATCGGTATTCGTTATCGAGTGCTTCTTGGTAGATTTTCTTCCAGTTAAGACCCACAAAAGCTGCCACTAAGAGAATCAATGTAGAACCAGGTTGGTGGAAATTTGTAATTAGAAAATCGACCACTCTATAGTTATAACCGGGCATAGCATATATGGCGGTTTCTCCAAACAAGGTATCGGAGCCATCCTTTTCAAGCTTTAAAAGAAGTCGCTCAACTGCTTTTTGTCGGCTGTGGTGGCCAGGAAGAAGGTAAGGCTCGTTTTGAGAAATCAGGAAAGGCTGATCGCCTTCTTCTATAAGTTTAACGCCATACCAATAGAGGCTTTCTAATGTTCGCAGCGAGGTAGTTCCCACTGCCCCGATCGATTTTGCTGTGAGTATTGCTTCGACATTTTTCTTAGTAACCACTACTTGCTCGCCATGCATGGCATGCTCGGCCGCCTTTTCAACTTTCACAGGCTGGAAGGTTCCTGCGCTGACATGCAAGGTCAGAAATTCGGTTGAATGACCTTTCGCTTGAAGATTATCTAAAACCGCATTTGTAAAATGAAGTCCGGCAGTTGGGGCTGCTACCGCGCCTTCGTGGTGGGAGTAAACAGTTTGGTAAGTTTCTAAATCGCCTTTTTCGGCCTCTCTATTTAGATAGGGTGGTAAGGGAATAAATCCCGTGGCGGAAATTATTTCGGCAAAGCTTTTTGATTTAGGCTGCCACGAAAACCCGACAAGAGTTTGTTCACGATCAATTAAGTCGGCTTTAATCACTATGTCGCCAACCTGTTTTGTTAACACGGTCTTTGATGGCCAGCGTTTCAAATTGCCGATAGCGCAATGCCATGTTGCATGGCTGGTAGCTCCCATAGCTAACTGCACCAAGGTTGAGGGTGCAATAGGGTTTAACAAAAAGATTTCAATAGTTGCCCCAGTCTCTTTTTGGAAGCGAAGCCTGGCAGGAATTACTTTGGTGTCATTAAAGAACAACACGCTCTGTGGCGGAAGTAAATCGGGCAAACTGGTAAATCGATCGTGTTTTATTTCTCCATCCTTGTAAAAAAGTAATTTAGATTGATCTCGCTGAGCCAATGGATATTGAGCAATCCGATTTTCGGGTAACTCGTAGGTATAATCTTTAATGAGAATTGACTTATCCATTGTTTCTGCAAAGAAGCATAAGAAATGCAGGACTCGCAAAGCCCTATGCTGATTGAAGTATTTCATTAATTTTAAACTTGATCAAGGTTACCGAATGCCGCTAAAAGCCAGATTACAGAAACGAGTTTTTGAATTTTCATTTAACGCACGCACGTCACGCGGAGCTATGAAAGATAAAATTTCCTGGTTTGTTCATCTCTGGGATGATGCAGATACTGAAGTAGTTGGGATAGGCGAATGTGGTCCGTTACCGGGATTAAGTTCGGAACATACGCCTGAGTTGGAGGCAACTCTTAATTATCTGGTCGAAAAGATCAATAACATCTCAGCAGAATTACCTATGGAAATGGAACTTGACGGTCTGAATAAGTTAATAACACAATTTATTGGTGCCGAACAGGTATCACAGTATCCATCTTTTGTCTTTGCTTTAGAGACCGCTTTGCTCGATCTACAGAACGGGGGCGATAAAATAATTTTCAAGAACAAATTTCTGGAAGGACATCCAATCCCAATCAATGGCCTTATCTGGATGGGTGGTCTTGACTTCATGCTGCAGCAGATTGAGATAAAAATCCGGGATGGATTTACCTGTCTGAAATTGAAAGTGGGTGGCCACGATTTTGAGAAGGAGTGCGATGTGCTGCAATACATCCGTAGAAAATATTTTCGAAACAACATTACAATCCGCCTTGACGCGAACGGTGCTTTCAAGAAAGACGAGGCTCTATTTAAGTTAAAAGAACTGGCCCGGTTTAACATTCATTCCATCGAACAACCTGTAAAAGCAGGTCTGGCGGAAATGGCTGAGTTGTGCAGGCAATCGCCAATACCTATTGCCTTAGATGAAGAATTGATTGGGGTTTATGGTAGCGCTGCCAAACTCGATTTGCTTACGCGGATTAAACCACAGTTTATAATCTTAAAACCAACCCTGCATGGCGGGCTTTACGGATGCGCGGAGTGGATTCGACTCGCAGAACAATTGGGTATTGGTTGGTGGATTACTTCGGCTCTAGAAAGTAATATTGGATTAAATGCTATTGCCCAATTTACCGCCCAATATCCGGTGCAAATCCCGCAAGGTTTAGGAACCGGCATGATCTATAACAACAACGTTGAGTCCCCGCTAACCATACAGAAAGAGCATCTGACTTACGATGACGGTCTTATTTGGGGTTTCTTGTGAGGCGCCAGACCGATTTGAGCGATCGGACGCCTTAAATAACCCGCTAAACAGCTTTTAACTAAATAATTTAGTTTTATTTTGGCATTTTGGATTACAATCCTTTATTTAGCTAAAATTATTAGTTATGGAGGCCAGCAAATTCAGAATTGAGAGTAGAAAGTTAGATTCAGGTCGCTTTCAGGTTAATTTTTCGACAAGTGATGTAGTAGCCGGTGGTTTTTACGGATATCTGCTGGCCGAACCAAAAACTTCGGTCTCTGAAATCTTAGATAAGATACAACGGCACGTGGAGGCAATGAATAATTCTGAACGCTACTTGCAGCGCAATCTTTTCTCCTTAGGAAAAAGGAAAATGAACTCTGGACGGATCTTAATTTTTAAAAAATAAGTGATGGTTAAACTCAACGAAAACATCCGCATTCTGCGCAAGCGGTTATCCTTTACACAAGATCAATTTGCACAACAACTTGGCGTGAAGCGGTCATTGGTTGGTGCGTATGAAGAAGGGCGTGCGGAGCCGCGCCTGGAGTTGCTACAAAAAATGGCCGAAGTATTTTCAATTTCAGTTGATCAATTGATTAGGATTGATTTTTCAACTGAATCAATTAACTCAACGCCTAACTATGTGCGCGGCAAGGAAGTGGTAGTGGTTACAGTAGATTCATCTGATCGACAGAATATTGAATTTGTTCCGCATAAAGCAGCGGCCGGATATCTCAATGGGTTTGCCGATGCGGAATATGTTAAAGAATTGCCGCACTTCAATTTGCCTAATCTTAAACAAGGCACCTATCGTGCATTTGAAATTAGTGGTGATTCTATGTTGCCGTTAATGCCGGGCTCTATTGTTATTGGGGAATATGTGGATGATTTGCGAAATATAAAAAGCGGAAAAACCTATGTACTGGTAACGCAGCGCGAGGGAGTTGTTTATAAGAGAGTGTTCAATTACCTCGAAGATAACGGGAGTCTTTTCCTTGTTTCCGACAACAGACATTATGCACCATTTCAACTTAGTGGTTCTGATGTACTGGAAGTTTGGTCAGCAAAAGCATATATCAGTGTTCAGTTTCCTGACGTGAGCGAGAAGTCAGATGTTTCAGTAGAACAGTTGGCTAGTGTTGTGCTCGATTTACAAAAGGAGATACTTCAATTGAAGTCAAAGAAATAAACTTAGCGGTTTGGCCTTGCCCGATCTCTTCCTGTATCAGGAGGAGGCGGGAGAGGTGTTA
>Ga0335394_10006911_pt1 | contig 12814 bp, 14 predicted proteins | sample MAT03_FD_205741 | JGI IMG/M metagenome (GOLD analysis project Ga0335394, IMG submission 205741) | Freshwater microbial communities from Lake Fryxell liftoff mats and glacier meltwater in Antarctica - MAT-03 (spades assembly) (version 2) ...
TGGGCGGCGCGCTATTGTGCGCTATTCACGGTGCAACCGTGGAAAACACCCTGTTTGAAGATGGCGAAGGTGCAAACACTTTCCCAGCTTTTAACCCAACTCAATCTGAAGAAACCTATTCGATGGTGACAGCTAACCGTTTTTGGTCGCAAATCTTCGGAATTGCGTTCTCCAACAAGCGTTGGTTGCACTTCTTCATGCTGTTCGTCCCCGTCACAGGCTTGTGGATGAGCTCATTGGGTATCGTCGGTTTAGCATTAAACCTGCGTGCCTATGACTTCGTTTCTCAAGAATTACGCGCGGCCGAAGATCCTGAGTTTGAAACGTTCTACACTAAGAACATTCTGTTGAACGAAGGTATTCGTGCTTGGATGGCTCCAACTGACCAACCACACGAAAACTTCATCTTCCCTGAAGAAGTTCTGCCTCGTGGTAACGCACTTTAAAAAAATCAGGATTTGGATTTCAGATGAATTTTTTTAAAGTGAAATTGAAATCCAAATCCCCATTCCCCGGTGCAGACTCCGGTACTCCTGTGCCTGCACAGGGGAACAAAAAAACCCAAAATCCAAAACCTAAAATCGTTGGAGGTTCTACCGCGTGGTAACGCTCTCTAATTCCTATGCAAGCGGTCGCGACCAAGAATCCTCTGGGTTCGCTTGGTGGTCTGGCAACGCTCGTTTAATCAATCTCTCAGGCAAACTGCTGGGCGCACACGTCGCTCACGCTGGTCTGATCGTTTTCTGGGCCGGAGCAATGACTTTGTTTGAAGTCGCTCACTTTATCCCAGAAAAACCAATGTACGAACAGGGCTTAATCTTGATGCCCCACGTCGCTACTTTGGGTTGGGGCGTCGGCCCCGGCGGTGAAGTCACTGATATCTTCCCGTTCTTCGTTGTCGGCGTTCTGCACTTGATTTCATCTGCTGTTCTCGGTTTGGGCGGCATTTATCATGCTGTTCGCGGCCCAGAAGTTCTCGAAGAATACTCTTCGTTCTTCGGCTACGACTGGAAAGACAAAAACCAGATGACCAACATCATCGGCTATCACCTGATTTTATTGGGTGGCGGCTGCTTTCTGCTGGTTGCTAAAGCCATGTTCTTCGGCGGTGTCTATGACACTTGGGCTCCGGGCGGCGGCGACGTGCGTATGATCACGAACCCCACTCTCAACCCTGCTGTGATTTTTGGCTACTTGGTTCGCTCTCCTTGGGGTGGCGAAGGCTGGATTGTCAGCGTCAACAACATGGAAGACATCATCGGCGGTCACATCTGGCTAGGCCTGATTTGTATCGGTGGCGGTGTTTGGCACATTTTGACCAAGCCTTTCGGCTGGGCTCGTCGCGCCTTAATCTGGTCTGGCGAAGCTTACCTGTCTTACAGCTTGGGCGCTTTGTCCCTGATGGGCTTCATCGCTTGCTGCTTTGTCTGGTTCAACAACACTGCTTACCCTAGCGAATTCTACGGCCCGACGGGCCCGGAAGCTTCTCAAGCGCAAGCTTTGACCTTCCTGATCCGCGACCAACGCTTGGGTGCTAACGTCGGTTCTGCACAAGGCCCGACTGGTCTGGGTAAGTACCTGATGCGCTCTCCTACTGGCGAAATTATTTTCGGCGGTGAAACGATGCGTTTCTGGGATTTCCAAGGCCCTTGGTTGGAACCTTTGCGTGGTACTAACGGTTTGGACTTGAACAAAATCAAGAATGACATTCAGCCTTGGCAAGCTCGCCGCGCGGCTGAATACATGACTCACGCTCCTTTGGGTTCTTTGAACTCTGTGGGCGGCGTGGCAACTGAAGTTAACTCGTTTAACTTTACGTCTCCTCGTTCTTGGCTGTCTTGTTTCCACTTTGTGATGGGTTTCTTCTTCTTTATCGGCCACTTGTGGCACGCGGGTCGCGCTCGCGCGGCTGTCGCTGGTTTTGAAAGAGGTATCAATCGCGAAAACGAAGCGGTACTTTCTATGCCTGATTTGGACTAATCGATCGCATTTAATGTTGATTTGATTGTCTAATCGAAAAAGGCTCCTGCTTAACGGCGGGAGCTTTTTTTACTGCCGATTAACTCAAATTATGAATATTAAAAATAGCAGCTATAGCCCAATACGGTTTACTTAACATATTTATGCCCCGGAGATCCCCCTAAATCCCCCTTAAGAAGGGGGACTTTGAGGACATTCTTGTCCCACCCCCTACTCCCCTTTTTAAGGGGTGTGCCAGGGAGATCGGTCTTAAGTGAACCGTATTGAGCTATAATCACTGGGAAACAGTCAATTAAGTTGATGGAGATCCTTACTATGGAATTAGCACTGCCTGATTTGTCTCAAAGCTTTGAAAAAACAAAAGGATTTGTGACGGAACAAGTCGGAAAAGCAGTTAATTCTACTTCAGAAACAACAGCCCAAGCTAAATCTTCTCTATACGAATCTGCGGACAAGGCAAAAGAAGCTCTCACTCAACTCAAACAAACTACGAATTCTGCCGTTAATGCTGTTAATCGAGCTACGAATAATGCTTTAGGTAATGTAGCGGAGACAACTAAAAAAGCAAGTAATTCTCTATCGGAAGCCGCGAATCAAGCAGTTACTCGTGTTAGTGAAACTACCGACAAAGCTGTTGATGCTGTTTCTAACTCTGCTATAACTGCTAAAGAAACTCTTACTCAAACTACTAACTCTGCGGTCAATACTCTGAATCAAACAACTAGCCAAGCTGTAGAGAGTGTAACTCAAGCAACAGAAAAGGCTAAGGCTTCATTACAAGATAGCATTGACAAGGCTGAAAATATTAGCGGTGCGGCTTCAGATGCCATTAAAAGTGCGATGCTACGGTCAAAAATTGGATTGATTCTCATCCTGCAATCTTCTGGTTGGTGAGTCATCCGTTGATAGGCTTAGCAATGCTGCTGCTATTTATATTCATTATATTCGGTTTGTTCCAGGCTTTAGGTAGCTTTTTTGCAGAAGGATGGTTATCTATTTTGCAAATCCCTGGAAAATTTATACAAGGGGTTTTTAGTGTCGGCTCTAAATCTGCAAGCAATCTCGGCGGAGTGGCTGTAAACTCATTGGTTTCAAGGACTCCGGGATCGAATGATAATTCAGCTTTACAATTGAGGGGAGTTGAATCAAACAGTTTGGAGTCTCAAGAACGATTTGCTAATATTTTGACAAGGTTAGAGGCAATTCGACAAGAGCAGAATCAGCTTTTACAAGAAGCGGCGACTATTTTAGGCAAGTAGTTGAATACAGAGTGAGAAGGTGTGGCCCGATCGCACTTATGGTAAATTTAAGATATCCAGGCTTTGGATCAAAGCCAGATAAATAAAGGCTTGCAGTCGATCGACCAATACGCCATGCCCGATTCCGAATTTAATGCTGATTTGATTGTCTAACAATCAAAAGGCTCCTGTTTAACTGCAGGAGCCTTTTTATTTAGGCTATTTATCAGAAAATTGGGTTGAAAACCCCTTCTTTAGTGGCCGGCTTTAATTCAAGTAAGTCGGTAAAGCTTTAAATCATTGAAATATTAAGGATTGCGACAATTCTTGAATCAAGTAGGTTTTTAGTTTAGAATAAAACCAGTTTACAAGCTGCGTCCAAATCAAACGCAAGATTTAAAAATAAAGATTGAGTATCTAGCTGCAAAGCAAGGAAAAATCGTAATTAAAGTCAATCCTAAACACTCAAGCCAAGAATGCAGAAATTGTGGACACATTGACAAGTCTAACAGAGATGGTAAAAAGTTCAGGAGTGTCAAGCTAATACAATGATATCGGATTGATTTAACCGCAGAGACCGCAGAGACCGCAGAGGAAGAGAAGAGAGAGATGAATAATTTTGATACCAAGGGATTTGAGGTGAATCGTCAAGCTTGGTTGACTTCATTAAAGGCGCATCGGGCGATCGCAGTTATTCGTTCTTCCGACAAAGAAATGGCTTTCCAGATGGCAAAAGCTGTAGCGAAAGGAGGAATTCAGTTTATTGAGATAACTTGGAATACCAAAAAAGCCGCTGAATTAATTTCCCAACTCCGCTCCGAATTGCCTACTTTTAGTATTGGTACTGGCACACTATTAAACTTACAACAGTTGCAGGAAGCGATAGATTGTGGCGCTCAATTCCTGTTTACTCCTCACACGGATGTAGCTATGATTAAAGTAGCGGTTGATGCGGGAGTGCCGATCGCCCCTGGTGCTTTTTCTCCGACGGAAATTGTGACTGCGTGGCAAGCGGGCGCTAGCTGTGTTAAGGTGTTTCCGATATCGGGTTTGGGAGGTGCGGCTTACCTGAAAGCCCTCCAAGGCCCGCTGGGTGATATTCCTTTGATTCCCACCAATGGGGTGACGCTGGAAAATGCAAAGGTATTTATTGATGCTGGGGCGATCGCCGTTGGTTTAGCAGGAGACTTATTTCCCAAACACTTAGTGGCTAATGGAGATTGGGAGGCGATCGCCCAAATTGCTCGAATTCTCACCCAAAACTTAACAACTTCTGAATCCTCTTTCCCCATCTAAAATTTCAAATCGCCAATCTCAAATGATATAAGGTGTGAGGCATGAAAAACAATATGAACTCAACTTACTTGCGCCGGCTTGGAACTTTTTGTGCTGGTTGCGCCTTGACAATTGCAGCCTTATCTGGCGGCTCAACTGCTGCAATTGCCGGCGAAAAACGCAACACAATTGCCTATAGAATTATGGAGTTGCAACAATCCACTCAGCGTTGGATTGAAATTGATTTATCAAGACAAAAGTTAATAGCTTGGGAAGGAAATAAATCAGTTTACGCGGTGTTTATTTCCAGCGGTAAATCATCGACTCCCACCCGCACGGGAACTTTTGCGATTCAAACCAAACATCCCATTGCTAGGATGACTGGGCCGGACTATGATGTGCCGGACGTTCCTTATACAATGTATTACGATGGGGGAATGGCAATCCACGGCGCTTACTGGCACAATTTGTTTGGTACTCCTGTTAGTCATGGTTGTACAAATGTAGCGGTAAATCACGCTAAATGGCTGTTCAATTGGGCATCGGTGGGGACGGCGGTGGTGGTACACAAATCGGAAATTTAACTGACTAAGGACTTACTCAGCCGTTCTATAAGACCTACCCAAAACTACCTACCTCTAGACTTAACTGGACATTGGTGGTTTCAATGCTTACTTCCTGTTTCAACGCAGTCTCAAGATGACTCTTGAGAGGTTTGTCTGCTCCACAAGCAATAAGAGTAGAACTTACCGTTTGATCCGAACGAATCGGAATGTGAATTCCTTCAAACCATCGCTCGATATTTTTAGCTGCGTTCAAATCTCTGTCTTCAGTGTGTCTGCACTCAGGACAATGATAGACACGGTTTTTAAGTGGCATTTTGTGACGATGCACATGGCAACCGGAACAGATTTGAGAGCTAGGAAAGAAACGATCAACTAGAATTAATTGGCTAGAAAACTTCTCAGTCTTGTACTCTAGTTGACGTTTGAATTCGTACATTCCACAATCTGCAATAGCGCCTGCCAACTTATGGTTTTTCAAGAAAGCTTTGACACTCAAGTCTTCAATCTTCACAACCCTGTGGCTTTTAGCGAGATGATTCGTGAGCTTATGAATCGCGTCCTTGCGAATATTGGCAACGGTTGCATGATGTCTTGCTAGTAATCGAATCGCCTTCAACCGATTTTTAGAGCCTTTGACCTTGCAACTGACAGAACGCTGTAGACGCTTCGTCTTCTTGCTCATTTTTCGGTAAGCTTTGGGATTTGAAAACACCTTGCCATCAATGGTTACAGCCAATTCTTTGATACCGATATCAACACCTACCGTAGGTCGATTTGTAGCCACTACAGGCTTTTCGATTTCATACTTGATGGCAATAAACCAGCGATCACCTGTGCGACTAATCACACAGTTATGAACTGAAGTTACAGGCAACGCCTCTGTCAATCTCACCCAACCGATTTTAGGAAGCTTGACTCGCTTACCATCGTTGCGAATTCCTGGTTTAGCTTTGGTTCCTTGCTCTAAATAAAAAGAATCGTGTGAACGTTCTTTCTTCTTGAAGCGAGGTTGCTTAGACATTTTCTTGAAGCATCTATCCCAGGCTGTACGCAACTCTGCTAAGGCTTGCTGAGGCGATGCCTTGGAAACTTGATAATACCAGGGATTCTCAGGTTTAACCTCAGCAACTAGACGTTTATGTAAGTCAATCGAGCTAGGCACTTTAATCGATTTATCGGTTTCTCTGAGTTCGAGAATCTCCCGAATTACTGCATTACCCCAATTGTAGGCATGACGAGCAACGCCGCAATGCCGACGAAACGCTGTTACCTGTTTGTTATTTAGGACTAATGCCGTTTTGAATGAAATAAGCATCGTTTCGACCTCCGATGTATTTGCTTTGCTATTACTGATTATGGACGATTGAGGAGTTTTGTCTAGATTTGTCTAGAAATTAATTACCATACAGCTCTTAACCCTCGGTTCGTGCGTTCAATACGCACATATTGCTTGGTTGAGGATGAGCTTTACCGCAGTGAAATCTGCTTCTGTTAGTCGTTTCTCTCGTTGACGATCGCAGTCAGGGCAATTACTAATTACTAATTAGCAATTACCCATTGCCCAATCTTACATTTCTTGCATCAAGCGCAAATAATTTTGCCGCATCTGCGTCATATTTTCCATCATTCTATTAGCCATATCTTTCTCAACATCGCTCATTTGTTGCCAAAACAAGGCCGATCGCCTAGCCATGATAGCTTCTTCCCACAGCATCTCCAAAAGTTGCGCCGCCATCGGATTTTCAGCATCGATAATCCCGCACAATTGCTCGAAAGCTCGGGTAGCTTCGGCGTGGCTACCAACATCCTGAGCCAGCATCAGGCATTTTTTCAGTTGTACGATCGGGTTTTCAGAAGAGTAAGCCATAATTTGATTGAGATAAGTGACAAAATTTACCGAAAAATTGGGTTTAAAGCCTCGTCCTTCTAGGACGACTTTTCGAGAGTGTTCTGATAAGTTCGCGAACAATATCGGATTTGGTTCGACTATTCTGTTTGGCGTATTCCTCAAGCATATCCATCTCAGCCCCTGATACTCTGATGTGCAATTGTTTCTCTGCCATTTTGTGTACTGACGTGGTACACTAATTATAGTGGATAGGGTAATCAACCACTTAAAAAACCCAGTCGCCGAGAGGCACACTGAACCTTGAAAATTGAATCTATGCGGTTCTACTGCATTTTTCTAGACTCCACCTCGCAGTAGGTAAAAGATTCAGAGGAGCTAGACGAACAGTTTTTTGAGACATATCGTTTCAAATTAAAAAAGAACTTGGAGCAATCCAACTAGGGTAGGGCTATCCCGAAGTCGCAAGGGCGTGAGTCCCACCTCGCTTGCTAGACACTGCAAGGTATCTAGGTTAAGTGGTCTCGTTGAGCCAAGAATCCCCGTACCTTAAGGTCGGGGAGTGTCAATTGAATGTAGATACAGCCGTACAGTTCCCAATATACCAACGCCAAGGCAAATCAATCCCTTGCGAAATCCCGATCCGCGTAGTTTGCACAATATTAGTCGTACCTGACTCGATCGCCTCCTGAAATTGGGGACTCCGGTGTTCCAACCTGAGCAGTTGGCCTGCATCCAAAGGTAAAGCGTTTAAAGTTCGATCGATCTCAAGTACCTTGCACAGTTTCCCTGGCCCAGAAGCGAGGCGCGATCGTTTTTTTTCAGGGAGATGAGAAAACCCTTTGGGAACACTATCTAGCTTTGACACTCCCCAGCTATCGAGGCGTGGGGATTCTTGGTTCAATCAGTCAAACTTATCTCTGTTTTGTCACCACCAATGAGTAGAGATCGTTCTGTCCCCAAGCGTTAATTTCGGTGTGCCCCACCGTATTCAAAGTGATTCCTGCCTGTTTCAGCCCCTTCGCCAAAATATTCAGCGCAGCATTGTGGTCGCGGTCTAATACCGCACCGCATCCACAGATATGCGTCCTAACCGACAGCGACTTCTTGACTCTGTTTCCACAGACTGAGCAATCTTGGGATGTGTACTGAGGAGCAACAGCAATTACTGTTTTACCGTACACTTTGCCAAAATATTGCAACCACTGAGCAAACTGACTCCAAGCTGCATCACTAATCGACTTAGCAAGCTTATGGTTCTTCACCATATTCTTCACCTGCAAGTCTTCGTAGGCTACAAAATCGCTAGATTTCACTACGCACAACGCCGTCTTTATGGCGAAGTCTTTACGCTGCCTACTAACCTTGAGGTGTTTTCTTCCTAACTTGTTAATCGCTTTTTTGCGATTACTGGAGCCTTTCTTTTTTCGGGAAACTCGTTTCTGCGCTCGCTTTAGGGCTTTTTCGCTTTTTCGTAAATAGCGAGGATTGGGAACTGTTTCGCTATTACTATCGGTATAGAAATGGTTTAATCCGACATCTATTCCAATGGCTTTACCTGTTGGGCTAATTTCCTCCGATCGTTCTACGTTGATGCAAAACTGAACATAGTAGCCATCAGCCCGACGTACAACCCTAACTCGTTTAATTTCGCTAGGAGCGTAGAAGTGTAAATCTCGACTACCAACCAGCTTGAAAGTACCCGCAGCAAAACCATCCGTAAATGTCAAACATCTTTTATCAGCAGAAAGCTTCCATCCTGATGTCTTGTATTCTACTGAGCGAGTGTGTTTCTTGAACTGCGGGTATCCTTTCTTTCCAGGCTTCTTCGCTTTACAATTAGCAAAGAAACGTTGAACAGCAAAAATGGCACGTTCAGCCGAAGCTTGACGTGCCATTGAGTTAAGTTTTTCTGCCCATTCAAACTCTTTTGCCATGATGGCGCATTGTTTGTAGAGATCAACTAGCTTAACTCCTTGATTGTCGATCCAGTATCTAAGAGCTTTGTTTCGGACAAACTGAGCAGTTCTGATCATGTCGTCGATGATCCGATATTGCTGTGCTTTGCCTTTTAACTTGTACTCTAGTGCTATCATACGAATAGCTTCTCATATTTATACGACTCTCTGCGTATAAACATGATAAATCTTTACACTGTACGGAAGAATTAAAGCCGTCCTAGAAGGACGGGGCTTTTACCCAGTTTTTCGGTAAAGCCCTAATTAACACACCGCTAGCAACTCCGTCTGTATCCGTCACGACGTTGAAACAATGATACATCCCATAGATTAAGTAAACATAACTCATACCCGCAGGCCCGAACATCACGAGATTGCGGGGAGTGCGACGCCCGTAAGCGTGACAAGCGGGATCTCCCGGGCCATAAGCTTCAGTTTCGACAATCATTCCCCGAATCGTCTCCCCGTCAGGAAACTGTCGCACCAGCCAGCAACCAAGCAAATCTGACGCTACGGTAGTAGATGGCCGCGCCAGCCAAAAAGACTCTACAATCTGAGTATTTGCACTCAATAGGAGACACTAAATTATGGACGTTAAGTTAGTTTTAGCAGTTTTGACAGCAGTTTTCACCGTTTGCTGTTTGTTCTTCGGCACAAAAAACGGATTCTACGACAGCGACAAGTATCACGGTAACGGTTCTGCTCACTAATTTTAGACGATTGTTACTTGCTTAAAAAACCGCTGTCTGCTGTCGAGACAGCGGTTTTTTTTATGAACCGCAGAGGCCACAGAGGACACAGAGAAAGAGAAAATAGAGAGCAGAAAGAATGAAAAGCAACGGTAACGGTTCTGCTCACTAATTTTAGATGATTGTTACTTGCTTAAAAAACCGCTGTCTGCTATTGAGACAGCGGTTTTTTTTTATGAACCGCAGAGGCCACAGAGGACACAGAGAAAAAGAAAATAGAGAGCAGAAAGAATGAAAAGTAGTTGAAAAATGATGATACAGCAGGTTACTATATTTGCTGAAATTAAGGGTGAATGTTGCCATCGGGCATTTTAGTCTCCTGCAATTTAGCGTTCTCGAAGTCGGCGCATCCCGGCAGGTTGAAACGCATTGTGGTTCCTCGATCTGTTGATTTCATGTTGAAACCAGCTACTGCATTTTCTGGGTTATTCTTTTCGGGAACAGCACTGACTTTAAAATCCATATTTGCGGCTTTTTCATTTGTGTCAATATTGAAACTGATGCCACTACATCCCAAATCAGCTCCAGTCAGGTTCGCTTTGTTTAAGTTAGCATTTTTTAGGTTGGCATTCGCCAATTTTACTCCTGATAAGTCAGCACTTTCTAGGTTAGCTCCCTGCAAGTTAAATCCTTGTAAATCCATTCCCTTTAAGTTGACATTGCTGAGATTGCATTCGGGACACTGTTTGGTTTCTAGCAATTGCTTGACTTGGTTTTGTTGAATAGAATCAGGTATATATTTGGTCACAGCGAATACAACGGCGATCGACAATCCAACAGTAACTAAATTTTTAAATTTCATAAATATCCGAAAAGCTTCGGCGGCTTTCTCTTGCGGTTAATTATTAATACAGGAGTGCGATCGACCTCTCCAGAATTTCCACAAAAAAAATTGTCGCAATCTTCAGACAAGCAGGGATGCGCAATTAAATCCCGCCTCCTTGCTCTCGCTCAAAAGCTGCGAAAGGGTTTCGGACTTGCCTCCGTCTGCTTCACTTCGCTTATCTCAGTTCACAAACGGAATTTATTGGGATGCGAGGGCGCGCATTTGCATATACCTGCGGACTGAAATAACAGAAATTTTATTTATATCCATGGAATGAGTCAATCTTCGAGATATTTGAGGATGATTGAATAGAAAGGCAATATCTTACCTGCGCTGTTGTGAGTTCTCAGCAACTATTTATATCAAAATTGCTGCGATCGATTAATTTACTTACAAAACGGTTGGCAGCAGATCAGGTTCCTCAACCTCGCCAAAAACATACCCTGTAATTTGGACAATTCGGAGCGGTAATGAACACAATCAAACCCGAACCCAGAAGATCGCGCTTCATGGCTCTGCTGCTGACAACGCTGCTGACATTTCCGTTCTTGAGTGCTTGCGGTTCTAAGGAAAGTTCCGCCCCCCCGCCTCCTGTTGACGACACTCGCGCTGGAGGAGTGCAAACTAATCGCGGCCCGAGTCCTTCGCCACAAGCGAAAAAAGGACTGAGCAATGCTCAAAAAGTAGGGATTACTTTAGTAGGAGCAGCCGCCCTTTACTACATCTACAATCAGCACAAAAATAAACAAGAACAGGGGGCACAGGGAAAACATTACCTTTCCAAAAACGGTCGCGTTTATTATCGCGATGCCCAGAATCGCGCTCACTGGGTAACGCCGCCACCTGAAGGAATTAAAGTTCCGGAGTCCGAGGCAGCGCGTTACCGCGAATTCGAGGGGTACAACAACCAAACTACAGGTAAAGACCTCACTAGCTTGCCGGAAGCTAAAACTGCTGTTCCGGCACAGTAACCAAACCATTTGACATTTTAGATAGCCGGTTGGCTGATTTTTAATTAAATCTGGCATTCCGAATCTAAAACAGTCGCCTTTGAACCCATAAATGAAGAGGAACTCGATCGTGGTAGACAGTTTTTTGCGAAAAATAAAAGATGCGATCGTCGGGCAAGACAGCGAACAAGTCGATCCTGACACCAATTACGAAGATCCCTCAAATCCCGGACGATTCGGCAACGTGCGCCCGGCCAGCGAAGACCCCTACGGCGATCCGGCAGACTACGCAGATGCCGGACAGTTCGGCAACGTGCGCCCGGCCAGCGAAGACCCCTACGGCGACCCGGCAGACTACGCAGATGCCGGGCAGTTCGGCGATGTCAGCCCGGCTAGCGAAGACCCCTACGGAGATCCGGCTGACTCCTACGTAGCGGATGCCGGACAGTTCGGCGATGTCAGCCCGGCCAGCGAAGACCCCTACGGCGACCCAGCGGATGATGAGGAAGGGTTTAGTTGAGTCAGTTGGCTAGACAAACTATCTGGTAGGAAAAATCACCCCTGCGGGGGTGTTTTTTTTGTTGGGAACTCGCAGCAGTATGTTGTGCCATTTAGTTGAGAGTTTGAGCTAAAGATGAGCGGAAAACGGAACTCTTGAGAGGTTGCCGAATCTACAACCCTTAAGGAACAAGACAATTGTTAAACGGAGAGGGTGGGATTTGAACCCACGGTGACATTACTGCCACACCTGATTTCAAGTCGAGCAAGAGCCAACCTTACGAACCTTGCGCTCTAAGGGTTTATTAGCATGATCAATAAGCGTTTGACAAAATTTTAGACAAATGTGACCAAGCATTTCGCGTCAAAAGACGCTGGTTCCCATGCAAGCAACAAACAAGCACTACAAAGGCAAAGTAGGGATAGACGCAGACCAAGGAAAGTTGAGAATCAGCCTTCCCCGTCATCTTTTTGGAACAACCAAGTATATATAGCAATCCTAATTGATTTTCTATGTACCAGTAGGGACACGGCATCTTGAGTGTCCTTACTGATGGATTTTGGGAAAATCACATTTATGTTCGCGGTCGTTGAAGACGCTTAAGGAGCAGTATCCCGGGGTTTTGAGCGATCGAGAACCAAAGCGATTAATTTTTGTCAAAGAATCACAGGCAGGAGCGGCTAAGTTGGTAGAGTTCGATGGGGAGAAAGTAGTAGCAGCTTGGGCTGAGGGTAAGTTTGTTGTGTCGGTGTGGTTAGATGTGATTTATGGGCGATCGCGTAAGAGGGTGAAGGGGTAGAGTGCGATCGCTTCCCCAGATCACTGATGATAGCAAAACAGTTCTAAACACTTTCATACACTTTCAGCACTTCATCCCCGTAGTGGTTAATCACCTTAACCGCAATCTTTCCCGGTTTACCATTCTTG
>Ga0335394_10006912_pt1 | contig 12813 bp, 8 predicted proteins | sample MAT03_FD_205741 | JGI IMG/M metagenome (GOLD analysis project Ga0335394, IMG submission 205741) | Freshwater microbial communities from Lake Fryxell liftoff mats and glacier meltwater in Antarctica - MAT-03 (spades assembly) (version 2) ...
GCCGTACGCCATCTCCAGCGCCTCCGGGTGCCGCGCGCAGAGCTGGTGGACGATGTCGATCTGCTCCAGCGTGGTGCGGACCGCGACGCCCTTCTTGACGGTGTCCGTCGGCACGTAGGCCGACCAGAACTGCACCCCGACGTTCCCCTTCTTCAGTCGCTCGATGTCGGTGTGGAAGCGCGGCTGCGGACGGCCGATGTCGGTTGAGCGGAACGCGGGGCCGTCCTTCTGGCGCAGCTCCCACGGCAGGTCGTTGTGGCCGTCCACGAGGAGCGCGTCGCGGTGGATGGCACTTGCTTCCGGGGTGACGACGATGTCCTTGGGAGTGGCTTTCGGAGCGGGCTGCGCGGGGGCGATGCCGGCGGCGAGCGCGACGAGCAGGAGGGCGGGGCGCATGGGTTGTCTCGGCGGCGGGGAGGCAGGTTGAAGATACCGCCGCGGACGGCCGCGGGCACGCCGATTCGCGGCCGAAGCCGATCTTGCCGGCGGTGCGGGTCGTGGGTAAGATTCTGGTGTTGGGTCAGAACCGCTGGGGATTGGTGTAACGGTAGCACGACTGACTCTGACTCAGTTAGTCTAGGTTCGAATCCTAGATCCCCAACTCGGTGGGGCAAGGCCCGCGGCGAGGTGACTCGCCGCGGGCCTTCCGCTTTTGATGGGAATCCCTCCCACGTGCTGCTGTCGTCACAGGTCACGAATCCTCGAGCTCACCGCCGGCGTTAACGGATGTATACACGTTCGCGCGCCCGCCCCGTCGAAGTGCCAAGATTTCCGACGCTTTTTCTTGCACGCTCCCCATTCCTGCTCTAGTTTCCCGGCCCGCGGAGTGCGTATCCTGACGGCAGTCACCCGCCCGGGGAGCGACCGCACGATGGACCGCCGCACGTTCCTCAAGTCCGCCGTCGCCGCCGGGGTGGTCGGCCCGGTGGCGGGCGCCAGCTACGGCCTCTACGAGGCCGGCGCGGTCGTCGTCGAGCGCCCCGAGGTGGTCGTGCCCCGGCTGCCGGCGGCGTTCGACGGACTACGGGTCGCTTTCCTCGCCGACATCCACCACGGCCCTTACGTCGATCTGGATCACGTCGCCGCGATCGTCCGCACCACGCTGGCGCTGCAACCGGACGCGGTGATTCTCGGCGGCGACTACTCGACCGCGGATGCGCGGTACATCGGCCCGTGCTTCGAAGTGCTGACCGGGTTGAAGGCACCCCTGGGCGTGTACGGCGTGCTCGGCAACCACGACTACTGGCACGGCATCGCCGAGTCGCACGACGGATTCCGGGCGTCGCGGATCATGGAGCTGACGAACGCCGGCGTGTGGCTCGAACGCGGCAGCCACCGCCTCCGCCTCGCCGGCGTGGACGACCTGTGGTGCGGCCGGACGCACGTCGAGTCTGCCCTCGGCGACGCCCGCGCGGACGACGCCTGCGTGGTGGTGAGCCACAACCCCGACTTCGCCGAGAAACTGCGCGACCCGCGCGTCGGGCTTGTGCTCAGCGGCCACACCCACGGCGGGCAGCTGTACGTGCCGGGGTTCGGCGCCCCGATCGTGCCGAGCCGGTACGGGCAGAAGTACCTGAAGGGGTTGGTGCGGGCGCCCGCCACGCATGTCTACGTGTCGCGCGGGCTCGGCACCGTCGCGGCGCCGATGCGGTTCCGCAGCCCGCCCGAACTCACCGTCCTCACTCTCCGCTCCGCGTAGTCACGCCGTCCACGTCTGCCCCGTTCCCGAGTGTGTAACGACGATCGTCGGCCGCGGCGTCGCCGCCCGGAGGCAGAACGAGAAGGGAAGCGTACAACTGTCGAGCATTGCCGAAGTCTGGTTGTCCGACTGGCCGACCGACCGCAGTACTCCCCCGGTGAGTTGAAACATCTCCAAGCACCAAGGATCGCGGTCGATGACCAGCACCTCGCGGGTGCCGACCCGGGCGTAGAAGTCATTCTTCTGCTTTGGGTTCTCCCCCGGGCTGATGATCTCCACGAGAAAGTCCGGCCCGCCAACCCAATGCGTACCGTGGTTGACGGCCGGATTCGCGGTCAGATACACCACCACGTCGGGACCGCGGTAGTTCGACTTCCAGTCGGGGTGCCGGTCGGTCACGTTTACCCCGGCCCGGACCTTTCCCAACCCCGGAACGCCGATCACAGTCAGTAGCGGGAGCAACAAGTTGGCCTGAATCTCCTGGTGCTCGTCGTTCGGGAGTGATGGCATGACAAGCACCCCGTCCCAGACCTCGTTCCATTTGTCGCCGTCTACCCGCTCGCGCGACGCCCGGAGTTCCATACCCCAAACGGGGTCAGTAATCAGAACACTCATGGGCGGCCTCCCTTCGGTGCGGGGTCGCGCAGGCTGCTGAGGAACTCCACCAGGTCGCGCAACTCCCGGCGGGTCAGCTTCGGGTGGAGGTCATCCGGCATCGCGGACGGGCCGGTCCGCCGCGCCTCGATCTCGTCCGCGGGAATCACCAGCTCGCGGTTCTCGGGCGTCACGAGGCGGAGGTGCTTCTTCGTGTCCTCCTTCACGACGCCGCTCACGACGCGGCCGTCGGCGAGGGTCACGACCGCGGTCTCGAACCCCTTGGCGATCTGGGCCGACGGCAAGACGACGGCTTCGAGCAGGTAGCGGCGGTCCTTGCCGGGCTGGGCGGCGATGCCGTTCACCGGCGGTCCGACCTCGCCGCCCTGGCCGTCGAGTTGGTGGCAGCGCTGGCAGTACACCGCGTTGTTGTTGAGGAACACGCTTCGCCCGCGGGCCGCGTCGCCGCCGGCGAGCGTCTCGGCCCACGGGGCGAGCTTATCGGCCGACTTGGCGGCAGCCGCGCGGTAGGCCGCGGCATCCTGCTTCAGCGCGGCGTGGAGCTTGGCCTTCCCCTTCGCACGCGCCTCGGCCGCCTCCAACACGTCGAGGAGAATGTCCCCCTGTACGGTCCCCGCGGTCGCGTTCGACAACTGCTCGGCGAGGAGCTTGTCACCCTCGGCGAACTCGCCGGCCCGGCCGAGAATCGCCAGCGCCGCCTGCTTCTCGGCCACGCTCGCCTTCACGTCGCGGACGAGGCCGGGCACGTCCCGCAGAACGCCGGCCGGGTCGGCCTTCGCCTTCGCGGTCAGGCCGGCGGCGCGGAGTCGCGGCTCCGGCGCCGCCAACGCGTAGACGGTCATTTCGGACAGGTTCGCCGCCTTGACCGAGACGAGTGCCGCGAGCGCATCCGCACGGTCGGCTGGCGACGCCTTTTCGTCGCGGACGACGGCGGTCAGGAGCGGGCCGACCTCGGAGATGCCGAGCTTCGCCGTCACCTGGGTGGCCTCGGCGCGGACCGCGTCGGAGCCGGCGAAGACACCCGCCAGGACCGGTCGGAGCGCCGCGGCGACGGGCGCGGCTTCGCGTCGCGGCAGGTCGTGCGTGAGGCCGGTGATGGGGTCGCGGCGCGGCGGACTGGCCCAGTCGGCGAGGAGCTTCAGGGCGAACACCCGCTGGTGATCGGGCTCGGCGGACCGGGCCGCGAACCGGGCGACGCGGCCGACCGCCTCCGGGGTTCCGAGCACGTAGTTCGCGGCCAGCGCCCGGTACGTCACCGGGTCGGGAGCGCCGCGGTCGGCGAGCGCCGCCAGCGCGGGGAGCGCCGCGGCGACGCGCTCGTCGTAGACGCCGCGGGCGGCCTCGGTGGCGACCCTCGGGTCGGCGTCGATCAGGAAGTCGGCGAGTTCCGCGCCGCGATGCCGTCGGAGGGCGAGCACCACGCCGAGACGCACGGCCGGAACGTCGTAGCGGTCGCGCACCGTCATCCAGCTCGCCTTCAGTTCGCGTGCGTCCGCGGTCTGTCCCACGAGCCCCACGACGGCCGCGTGACGAAGGTACGCGTCGGCGTCGGCGTTGGCCTTCAGCACTTCAAGAAGGGGCACGATCCGCGCGGCGTCCGAGCCGGGCGTGACGATCACGACCGGACGGTCGAGCTTCGAGAACGCGGCGGCGGCGAAGGCACGGACCCGCGGCTCGGTGTCGGTGGTGCCGCGCACGAGCACGGCGGCGTGGTCGTTCGGCAGGTGAGCAAACGTGCCGAGGGTGCGGAACACCTGGGCGCGGATTTCTGCGTCGGCGTCGGCCGCCAGCTCGACGAGAGGCGTGGGGTCGTTCGGCCGCTTCCGCCCGGCGATCCCGAGCGCCCAAACGGCGTGAACACGCGCCAGCCGATCCTTCGACCCCGCGACCACGGCCGCGAGTGCCTTCGTCACCGACGGGTCCGTGCCGCGGCCGCCGAGTTCGATCCCGGCCTCGGTGCGGACCTGCTGGTGCGGGTGGCCGAGGAGTTTGAGCAGTTCGGTGGTGTCGCGCTTCTCGAACCCGGCGGCGAGCAGCGTCCTGGCTTCGGCGACGGCGGGGTTCTTCATCGCCTCGGGGTCGGTGACGCGGTAGATGCGCCCCTTCCCCGGCGGGTTCCAGCCGCCGGTCCAATCGGACCAGTAGAACGCCCCGTCCGGCCCGAACTCGCAGTCGGTCGGCACCGCACCGGCCACGAACGCCTTGTCCTGGAGTTTCACTTCGTAGCCGGCCCCCTTCGGCGTCACCGCCAGCGCCCAGATGCGGCTGCTCGTGTCCGCGCGGAAGTCGCAGGCGAAGAAGTGGTCGCGGTACTTGTCGTTCAGGCCGACGCCCGGGTAGTGGGTCAGGCCGGCGGGGCCGTTGCCGAAGTGGAGCAGCGGCGGCAGCACGTACGCCGGCGGCTCGCCGCCCGGCCCGGGAACGTGCCAGATTCTCTCGCCGTTCCACGGGCCGCGGTTCCCCTGCGGCGTGCCCGGCGGGTGGTACAGCGTGCCGTACTGGAAGCCGCCGCGCCAGCCGCTGTCGCCCCCCTCGGCGATCGCCACCCAGCGGGCGCGGTCGCCGCTGTCGGAGTTGTTGTCGAACGTGAACAGGTTGCCGAGGTCGTCGAACGCGATCTCCTGCGGGTTGCGGAGCCCGTAGTGGACGACCTCCAGCTTCGTCCCGTCCGGCTCGCAGCGGAGCACCGCCCCCGTGTTCGGGTAGTTCAACTGCGTCCCTTCCTTCGTCTTCACGCTGAAGCCGCGGTCGCCGATGCTGAAGTACAGCCGGCCGTCCGGCCCCATGCGCAGCCCGTGAAGGTCGTGGCCGATGAACTGCACCGTCGGGCCGAAGCCGGTGAGCAGGCTCTCTTTCACGTCCGCCGCGTTGGCGCCCGTCGTGTCCTTGAGGCGGTACAGGTCGGGGATGCAGGCGAGGTAGACGCTGCCGCGCCGGGCCAGCACGCCGGCGGCGAGGCCGTCCTGCGGCCGGTTGTAGCCGCCCGAGAAGACGTTGCTCTTGTCGGCGCGGCCATTCCCGCCGGCGTCCCACACCACGCGCAGCTGGTCGGAATACTTCTCGAACCCGCCGTATTTGTGCTTCTTGAACATCGCCAGCAGGTCGGCCGTGCTGCGGTTGGCGAGGTCGTCGTCGAGCCAGTGCATGTGGCTGCGCGTGTCCGGCACCCCCTTGTGCAACCGCGTGGACTCGGCGACGTAAGCGCGACCCTGCTCGTCGAACGCGAACGCCACCGGGTTCGCCAGCAGCGGCTCGGCGGCCCACACGCCGACCTTCAACCCCTTCTCGATCTGCACCGGAAGCAGCGCCTCCTCGGCCGAGCCCTTCGCGGGGGCCGCGGTCGGGCCGTCGATCTGCTCCGGCGGGACCGCGACGGCAGCGACGGCGAACAGGAACGCGAACGCGGCGGCGATCAGCCGGGCCGGCGGGGTCATCACGGAACTCCGGGACGGGGGCGTAAGGTGAGGCTATCGCAGACGCGGGGGGTGGGCAACGGCAACGAACAAGCCCGGGGACGGCCGTCCCCGGGCTTCGCGGGTTCAGCCGCTTCCTACTGGTCGTCCGCCGGCATCTCGCCTTCCTTGGTCACGACCGCCGTGCCGGTCTTCGTCGCCGCCCCGGCCTTGAGCGTCACCGTGTACTCGCCCGGCGGCGCGACCAGCGCCGCACGGTAGACGCCGACCGCCGGGGACTCGAACGCCTTCGACGCGACCGACTTCCCGGCCTTGTCCGTCAGCACGACCTCCGCCTTCGGTACGCCCTTGCCGAGGTAGAAGGTCACCGGCACGCCGGGCGGCGGGTTGGCCGCGCCGAACGCCTTGCCGACCGGCTCCGCCCCCTTCGCCGGCGCCGGCCGCGGCACCACCTTCACCGCCACCGACGGCTTCACCTCGAACAGGTGCGCCGGGGCCGACAGCACCTCCTCCGTCAGCTGCTCCAAGGGAGCGATGTCTATCACCCACACCCCGCGGCCGTGCGTGCCGATCACCAGCTCGCGCTCGCGCGGGTGGATCACCAGGTCGTCCACGCGCACACCCGGCGGCAGGCCGGTGCGGTTGAGGTGGTGCCAAGTCGCGCCGCCGTCCGGCGACGTGTACAGTCCCATCTCCGTGCCCGCGAACAGCAGCTTCGGGTTCTTCGACGACTGCCGCACCACGCCGACGACGGCGCCGTTCGGCAGCCCCTTCACGACCGGCTCCCACGTCTCGCCGTAGTCCGTCGTCTTGAAGATGTACGGCTTCGTGTCGTCGCTGCGGTGGCGGTCGATCGCCACGAACGCGGTCGCGGCGTCCTTGTGGTCGCACTCGATCTTCGAGATCGCGCGCTCGGGCGGCACGTCCTCCAGGTTCTTACCCACTTCGGTCCACTGGCCGCGGGTCTGCTTGCTCACCCAGATGTTGCCGTCGTCGGTTCCGGCCCACAGGATCAACCCCTTCACCGGCGACTCGGCCAGCGACAGCACCGTCCGGCCGTTCGCGGCGGCGCCCTTCACCCGGCTCAGGTCCGGGCTCAGCTTCGTCCACGTGTCGCCGCGGTTCGACGACCGCCACACGTACTGGCTGCCGAAGTAGAGCACCTTCGTGTCGTGCGGCGACAGGATGAACGGGGCGTTCCAGTTGAACCGGTTCGGCGCCGCCGGCTGCGGCGGCTGGCCCGGCATCGGCGGGTTCGTCGGCGGGCCGGGGCGGATCTTCTTCGTCGCGTCCCCCTTCGGCGCTTTCAGGTTGGTGCGGTTCAGGCCGCCGAACAGGATTTCGTGATAAATCGTGTCCGGGTCGTCGCGGTCCACCGCCACCTGGAACCCGTCGGCCGTGCCGCCGATCCGCTTCCAGTCGGCCACCGTCACGCCGTCCGCGAACGACGTGCTCACCGGGCCGCCCCAGGTGCCGTTGTCCTGGAGGCCGCCGTAGACGCGGTACGGCGTCCGGTTGTCCACCGCCACGCCGTAGAACTGGCCGATCACCAGGCCGCGCTTCATCGCCCAGCTCTTCCCCTGGTCCTTCGACACGTACAGCCCGCCGTCGGTGCCGAGGATCAGGTGCTTGGTGTCCTTCGGGTTCACCCACAGGGCGTGCAGGTCGCTGTGGACGCCGGGCGCCACGCTCGCGTTGAACGCCTTGCCGCCGTTGGTCGTGGAGAACAGCGACACGCCGAGCACGTACACCCGCTCCGGGTCTTCGGGATCGACCCGCACCTGCCCGTAGTAGAACGGCCGCGGCACCAACTGGTTCACCACCGCCCACGTCTTCCCCTTGTCGGTCGACTTGAACACGCCGCCGTTGTCCGCCGCGCCGCCCGCCTCGGCGACCTGGCCCGTGTTCGTCAGCGCCTTCGTCTTGTCGGTCTGAACCACGGCGTACAGAACGTTCGAGTCCTTCCGCGACACCGCGATGCCGCAGCGCCCGTAGGCCCGCTCGGGGAGGCCGCCGGTCATTTGGTCCCACGTCTTTCCGCCGTCCTGCGACTTGAACAGACCGCCCTTCCCGTTCGTCTGCTTCGCCGGGTTCGGGCCGCTGAAGGCGTCGCGGCGCACGCCCCACGCCGCCGCGTACAGCGTGTTCGGGTCGGCCGGGTCGAGCGCCACGTCCACCACGCCGGTGTTCTCGTCGATGTTCAGGCTGTGGGTCCACGTCTTGCCGCCGTCGGTCGTCTTGAACAGGCCGCGCTCGGGGTTCGGCCCCCAGAAGTGACCGACCGCCGCCACGTAGGCCGTGTCCGGGTCGGTCGGGTGAACGACGACGCGGCCGATGTGGTGTGTATTCTCCAGGCCGCACGCCTTCCACGTCTTGCCGCCGTCGCCGCTGCGGAACACGCCCTTCCCCCACGACACGCTGTTCCGCGGGTTCCCCTCGCCGGTGCCGACGTACACCACCTCCGGCTTCCCCTGACACACCGCCACCGCCCCGATGCACTGCGTCTGCTGCGCGTCGAAGACGGGGGCGAGCGTCTCGCCGCCGTCGGTGGTCTTCCACACGCCGCCGCCGGCGCTGGCGACGTAGAACGTGTCCGGGCTGCTCTCCACGACCGCCACGTCGGTGACGCGGCCGCCCATGTTCGCGGGGCCGATGCAGCGGGCCTTCAGGCCGTCGAGCACGGAGCGGTACGGCGTCGGCGGGGCGGTCGCGCCGGCGGGCTGCGAGCGGACGGCCGTATTGGCGAGCAGGACGCCGACGGCCGCGGCGACGGCGGCGGCTCGGATGAGCGGACGAACCATGACGGCTCCCGTTGCAAGGTGCCGCCAGCATACCGCCGCCCGCCCGAAGTGTCTCGCGCGAACTCGCGGTTCGTGACACGAGCCCGACAGCGTCGGAAGCCGGCTTCCCAATCCTCGGCGTCAGGCTTCCCAACTCCACGACTGGCGGGCGTCGGATGGTGACGGACTCCGACCCACCCGCACCACGGCGGTGCCGCGGATGAGCGTCGATTTTTGGGTTTTCGTGGGGGTTTGCCGCAGACGTGCGGCACTGGAAATGAAAAGAGGCGGGGCGCGGTTGTGGATCGTCGCCCATTCGATCCACACTCTCACGCCCCGCCCACCTCCTCTAATGCAGCCCCCGTGCCAATCGCCCGCAACTGACCTCCCCCGAACCCAGTTCGACGGAGATTATTGTTTCCGCCGCGCCCCCCACCGGGTCGCGGAAACATGTCACCGCGTCGCACCGACGCCCGTTCGGGAGTCTCCCATCATGTCGCACGTCGCCTACGCCCCCGTCCCGCTCGCCGCCATCGACTCCACCACCACGTCGCCCGTGGAGTGGGTGTGGAACGGCCTCCTCGCCCGCGGCGACATCACCCTCCTCACCAGCGCCTGGAAGTCCGGCAAGACCACCCTCGTCGCCGGCCTCCTCGACGCCCTCGACGCCGGCCGCCCCTTCCTCGGTCACGACACCGTCGCCGCCGACAGCGTGATCGTGTCCGAAGAAGCGCCGGTCCACTGGGCGGAGCGGCGGGCGGTCATTCCCGGCGGCCGTCGCGCCCGGCTGGTGTCGCGCCCCTTCCCCGGGATGCCGTCGCCCGCCGACTGGGACGCCCTGGTCGCCGCCGCGGAGGCCGGCCGGGCCGACGCGCCGCTCGACCTGTTCGTTGTGGACACGCTCGCCGCGTTCCTGCCCGGGGCGAGTGAGAGCCACGTCGGAACGATCCTGGCGTTCCTGCGCCCGCTCCGCCGCCTCGCGGCCGGGGGCACGGCCGTGCTCGTCCTCCACCACCCGCGGCGGAAGGCGACCGAGGCCGGGAGCACCGCCCGCGGCAGCGGCGCCCTGCTCGGCTATGTGGACGTGATCGCCGAGCTGGGGGGGTGCGGCCGGCTCGCGTCCGACGCCAACCGCCGCCGGCTGACGGTGCGGTCGCGGCACCCGTCGGCCCCGGAGGCGGTGGTGTACGAGTGGGGGGTGGGGACGCCGGAGTTCCGGGTGCTGGCCGACGGCGCCGACGCCCGCTTCCGGGAGAACTGGGAGGAGGTGTGTCGGCTGTTGGCCGACCGGCCGTCGGGGGCGACCGCGGCCGACCTGCTGACGTCGTGGCCGGAGGACCGTCCGGGGCCGTCGCAGCAGCAGTTGTACGGCTGGCTCCACCGGGCGGTGCGGGACGGGCTGGCGGACCGCCGCGGCCGCGGCACGAAGGGCGACCCGTACCGCTTCACCCTGCCGACGAAGCGCGGCGTGCTCGCCGACCTGCCGCCGCTGGCGCCGCTGTGAAGTGGGAATGGGCATACCGGTCGTCGTCGTAGGTGGTTCACCCCCTCACCCCGCGTGCTTCGCCGCGACCCTCTCCCCCGAGGGGAGAGGGTGGGCGTGGTTCGCGCCGCGCACGGGCGGGCATCAACACGCGGACGCAGGGGTGTGGTTCGCGCGACATCGTTGGTGGTTACCCGCCCGCGATGGGTGCCGGGTGCCTCCCACCCTCTCCCCTCGAGGGAGAGGGTCGCGGCGAAGCACGCGGGGTGAGGGGGTGAACCACCTACGCCGGAACCCGACCGCGCCCGCGTGCGAACACCCCGAAAAACCGCCGCCCGACTCTTCTGTCGCGGCGGCGGCCGTGATAGGCTGTCGGGCGTCCCCCGAACGTCCGCCGAGCCGCCCATGACCGCCCACCGCGTCCGACCCACTGATGCCGCGGTGAAGGCGTACCACGCCGCCCTCAAGCAGTATGCCGCGCACGGGGCCGTTCACGAAGGGGCCACCGAAACTGCCTTCTCCCGCCTACTGTCGGACACCGCCCGCCCCCACGGCTGGACCCTCATCCCCAAGAAGGGGATGAAGGTCGGCGGCAAGCAAATCTTCCCGGACGGCACCCTCCAGGACGGCAACTTCCTCCCCCGCGGCTACTGGGAGGCGAAGGACACCGCCGACGACCTCGACGCCGAGATTACGGCCAAGCGGAAGAAGGGCTACCCGCTCGGCAACATCATCTTCGAGGACACCCGCCGGGCGGTGCTGTACCAGAACGGGGCCGAGGCCGAGCGCTACCTGCTGGACGACCCCGGCCGCGTGGCCGACCTGCTCAACCGCTTCTACGACTTCGCCGAGCCGGACATCGAGGGGTTCGAGGCGGCGGTCACCGGGTTCCAGGAGCGCCGCCACTTTTCTGTAACGTCGGTCGAGGAGGGGAAACTGACCGACAGTTCGCTGTGATTGATCTTCACGCATCGATCCCGATCACCATCACCGGGATGTCGATGTTGGATACGCCTCGGCTCTCCAGATCCCAGACGAACTGCTCGAAGTATGAGACGCCGGTGGACATCTCGTCCGCAAAATCCTTGACGGGGACGATCTCGACTCCGTGCTCGATGAAGCCGAGCTTGTGGAAAATCGTCATCTTGGCGCAGACGTTGTACACCATAAACGCGTACTTACCGAACTGGACTTCGATACCCAGCTTGTTCTTGACGAAATCCATCTCGCGGAATGCGCCGCGGTTCTGCCTGCGCGGCGCATAACCTTCGAGGTAGTGTGTAGTGGGGTATTCACAGCTGACCCGGACGGAGACCCACCCCCGGGCTCCGAACGCGAGTTTGAATTCGTTGTTCAATGCCCGCGGGCTGTAGAGCATTCGGCCCGGCATCGTTTTCTCGGTACTCTCCTTCGTCTTGCACGCCGAGGCGTTGACCAGTTTGATGACCTCATTCACCTCGACGAGCAGGTCGGGGTAGAGCCTCGACACCGCCTCCGTACCGCCGTTGAAAGAGTACACGCCGGCCATCCTCATGACTGCTCCTCCGTGTCCTGCCGCCACTCAGGCGGGATCTGACTAACTTTCTCCCGCCCGGTCGGTTGATGGACCGGCTTGCCCAGTGGGCGATAACCCAATTCGCCCGAGTACAGGGACGCGATGCGCTTGCGTGCGACCGCGACGTATTGTGGGTCGCGCTCGCACCCGACGGCCCGGCGGCCGTGGCGGAGGGCCGCGAGGAGGGCCGACGCGACCCCGGAAAAGGGGTCGAGTACCAGATCGCCGGGGTCGGTCAGTGCGAGGACACACCGCTCGACCAGTTCGATCGGGAACTGACACGGGTGGATCGTCTTCTCCGGGTGATTACTCTTCACGTTGGGGATGCACCACAACCCGGTTTCCCACTCTCGCTCCAACAACTTCCAGATGTCCGAGGGGTTCTTGCCGAGCGGGTTTCCCGAAGGCTTACCGTAGTTCGGGCCGGGCTTGTAATTCGTCTTTCCCGGATACTTGGACGGAACCCGCACCTGGTCCAAGTTGAATGTGTATTCGTCACCCTTGGTGAACCACAGCAAGACTTCGTACCGACCGGAAAACCGCTTGGTCGCGTGCAACCCGTGGTCGAAGTGCCAGACGATCCGGTTCCGCAGCTTCAGGCCCAGACGCTTGAAAAACGGGTAGTAGAAGATGTCGAGCGGGAAGACTTCGGCGTCATCGACGTAGTTTCCTACCTGCCAGCAGAGCGACCCGTCGGGCGCGAGCACCCGAACGACTTGCTCGACGACGGGGAGTAGGTTCTGGAGGTACTCGTCGAGCCCTGTGGCCCGCTCATATGCCTTACCGATGTTGTAGGGCGGCGAGGTAATGACCAACTTCGCCGCACCCGCTGGCACCGCCGAAAGCGTTTCGGCGGCGTCGCCCACGAGCAGACAGGCTTCGGCGTTGGGATCGAATCCATCGGCGACTTCCGACTCCCAGAACGAGTGTTGCATGCGACTTTGCGAACCCGCGGTTGGCAGTGGAATGAACCCGGAAGGCGTATCGTACCAGACACGCCTGGAAGACGGTAGTGCGCTCTGCACCTTCCCGTTCTACGTCTACGACGAGGACGGCACGAATCGGCAGGAGAACATCACCGACTGGGCGCGGAAGCAGTTCCGCGACCGCTACGGGGACAAGAAGCTGACGAAGTGGGACGTCTTCCACTACGTCTACGGCGTGCTCCACCACCCGGGCTACCGGACGAAGTTCGCCGACAACCTCAAGAAGAGCCTCCCCCGCATCCCGTTCGCCCCGGACTTCCGGGCCTTCGCCGCCGCCGGGAA
>Ga0335394_10006914_pt1 | contig 12811 bp, 11 predicted proteins | sample MAT03_FD_205741 | JGI IMG/M metagenome (GOLD analysis project Ga0335394, IMG submission 205741) | Freshwater microbial communities from Lake Fryxell liftoff mats and glacier meltwater in Antarctica - MAT-03 (spades assembly) (version 2) ...
CAACTGCTTCGCGAACTCGCGGAAACCGTGCGATTTCGCATAAGCGGCATTCGCTGCGCAAAGACGATCACGCTCCGTGGGATTCGCGAGCATCCGGCGAATGGTTCCGGCCGTGGCCGCGGGATCGTCGAAGTCCGCGAACGCGATCCCGGCTCCGTCGTTTGCGACGCGTTCGATCGTCGGTTGCCGCGATGCCAGGATCGGAAGTGCGGCACTGATCAGGTGCCCCAAGCTGCTCGAGTGGTGGACCGAGCGGAACGGCACGAGGGCGAGATCGGTTCGCTTCAAAACGGATGACAGTTGACTGTCACTGAGCGAACCAGTGCGGATGAACCGATGCGCAACGCCGAGTTTCGCGGCCAAATCAACCAGTTCGCAACCGGCCGGTTCGGACGCTTTCGAATATCCCGCTTGCACGAGCACGCACTCCTCGGGCAGGTGCGTCAGGCACGCGATGGCACGGTCGAACCCTTTCGACGGCTGCGGGAACCCGAACACGAGCAAGGCGGTTTTCCCGGCGAGTCCGAACCGGGCGTCCACTTCGCGGGGCGTCCATTCCGGTTCGGCCAATCGGTAAACTGGGCCGGGAAGCAGGTGCCCGCGGTCGCGGGGGAGGAGCGATTCGGAATGCGTTACCACGGCATGGGCGAATGTGAATGGCCGCGTTCGCAAGTACCTTTCGTAATCCCTCGATCGCGTATTCACCGCCATCATCGCGAGGTGAGCGGCGCGGTAAAGTCCACGGTAAAGGAGCGAACCTTCGACTTCCGCCGGATCGCTGCGACCGGGCAATTCGTGGACGATGACCGTTGCCGGCGCTCGCAAAGCCGAGCAGAACGCGGGGAAGAAGTTCTCGCCGAGGCGGGAGCCGTTCCAGAATGTATCCGTGTAGTCCATCAGTACCGCATCGAACTTTGCCGAGCAACTGGCGAGCCGTTGGTAGAGCCGCCTCTGTTTTAGGATCGCGAGGAGGTTCACTCCGAGCACGCGGTCGTTCGGCAACCGCACCGTTTCGATGTCCGCGAACTCGGCGAGCGCTGAGGCGAGGTTGGCCTGGTACGACGCAACGCCGCAGGGCCAGCGGCCCGAAGTATACGACAGGATTCGCGGCCGACGGCTCACGATTTGGTTTTACGCTCGGCTCGAAAGCGGTCGATGAGCCCCCGCCACTTCGCGGCGTGGAGCAGCGCGTCGAGCCACGCCTCGTCCTTCGAGCCGCTCCGCAATTTCGCCTTGAAACTGGCGGCGAAGTACTTGTTCCATATCCACCGCGGCGCGCCGAACGAGCGGGGGGAATCGTCCTTCGCGAACGTTGCGTAACCCTGATAGGAGGCCCAGCGATAGAACTCGAAGACGTACCGTGGAGTCATTCGGTCTTCGGGAAGGAAGTGATCCACCGCCGCAGGGCCGACCCAAACGCCGTTCCAGCCGTCCTTGCGGATCTGGTCGATGACGCGGGTTTCATCCCCGCCGGTGAGGCGAGCCATCACGCGGCCATAGTCGGGGTCGAAGGGATACCTTCGCAACACGTCGGTTCGGAATGCGATGTTCGCGCCGAAGCAGTATTCCGCCGACGCGAGCCGGCGGACTTCCGGGCCGTGATCCAGCAAGGCCCAAACGGACGAAAGACGGGGCAAATGCCGCGTCAGCCATGCCGGTGGGGTGCGCTCGAACCACGGCCGTACGGGGCCGCCGAAGAACACCGCATCCGGGAACCTCGCCGCGGCGGCCGCGATGTCCGTCATCCAGTTCGGAGCGATCAGCACGTCGTCGTCGGTCCAGATCAGCAGCTTGCCCTTGGCTTCCGCCACAGCCTGGTTGCGAGCGTGGGAGTGGCCCTGCTTCGTTTCGATGAGTGCTTTCAACGGTAAGTGTCGAAGGTGTTTCGCGAGCACAGCCTGGGTGTCGTCCGTGCAGTTGTTATCGACGACGAGCAGTTCCCAACTCAGCCCAGCGGGCACCGCGATCTCGCGAAGGCGCACCAGAGTCTTGTCGAGCAGCGCGGCCCGATTCCAAGTGCAGATGGCAACCGTCACGTCCATGACTGGATGTCTCGATAGATCGTCAATTCGCCGTCGTTCCGCACGCTCGAACAACGGAACGGCTCGAACGCTTTTGCCACCGCGGCCTCGCACTCGGGGCCGTGCAATTCGATGGCGAGCGTGCGGACCTTCGCGAGCCACGCATCGGTGCCGGTGCGGAACACCTCGGCTTCCGCGGCTTCGATGTCCACCTTCAGCAGGTCGATTTGCGGGAAGCCCGAAGCCTCCAGTAAATCGACGATGGTGACCGCTCGAAAGTCGGGGCGTTCTCCCGGCTTCGCGATCCGCACCTGGAAGGACCACGCTTCGCCGTCGCGGTAGGTGCCGCGTTCGACGACCATCGGGGCTGATTCGGACCAGACCCCGGCCTGCACGAACTGCACGCGGTCGCGGAACGGGGCAAGGTTTTTCTTGCACACGGCCATGTTACCCGCGTCCGGTTCGACGACGACGGCCCGGGCGTTCGGGTACTTGTGCAGCAGGTAAAAGCTCGCGCTGCCGATGTTCGCTCCGCAATCGACGAGGAACCGCACGCCCGGTTCGCGGGCTACGCAGTCGTATTCGCCGTTGGCGAAGACTTGCAAAATCACCTGCGGGTCGCTCGTCCCCTCGCGGTAGTAGAAGGGGTAATCGAAGCCGCGCAGTCGAATCCTTCGGAGCGGCGATTTTGCGAGCGGACCGAAGAGCGGGGGCAAACTCAACGTGAGGTACGCGGGCCAGCCGAGGGCCGGAGTAAACCGGGCGCGGTCGCGAAAGGTGCGGCGGAGGTGCATCCACCGCCACTTCAGCCCGGCGATCATGACCCGCTCCCCGCATCCGCGATCGGCCGCCAGGAGTAATCGCAAACGACGACGCCTTGTTCGCCAGTCGTGGTCAGGTGGGCGTGGCGTTCGTCGCCGGAAATGTCTACGACGAGGGCGCGTTCGACCGAGTCGATCGTGCTCCCGTCGGCCATCCAGAGGTCAATCAGGGCGGTATGCCCCGGTCGAAGCCGGACGTTTTGGAAGCGGCATTCGTAAGTCTGCACGCCCGGCTTTAGGTCCACTCGCTCGCCGACTTCGCGGGTCCAACTCGTGATCACGCGCATCCCATAAAGGCTTTGAATGACCACCGCGAGGGCCACGTCCGAGATTGCCGTGGAGGCGTCGATCTCCATGCGGACGATGAGGTCGTCGCCCGAGAGGAACTGGTTCATCGGTCGGCCTTCGGGATCGACGAGGTAGCCGCGGATGAAGCGCGCGCGGCCGTCGCCGGTGCGAGGCTTGTCGCGCAAGTCCCCGGACCGCGTGTCGGTCAGCAAGCGATCCAGGTAAAGCTGCGTGACCGCGGAGGCATCGCCGACAGTGACGACCTGGCCGCGGTCTAGTAGCACGGCCCGCTGGCAGAGCCGGGGGATCAGTTGCATGTTGTGCGATACGAACAGGATCGTGCGGCCTTCCTGGGCGAGTTGCGTCATGCGGTCGATGCAGCGCCGCTGGAATGTGGCGTCGCCCACGGCGAGGACTTCGTCGACGATCAGGATTTCCGGTTCGAGGTGCGCTGCGACGGAGAACGCGAGGCGGACGTACATGCCGGAGGAGTACCGCTTCACGGGCGTATCGAGGAACTGGCCGATCTCGGCGAACTCGACGATCTTGTCGAACTTCGCCGCGATCTCCCGGCGGGTCATGCCGAGGATGCTGCCGTTCAGATAGACGTTTTCGCGGCCCGTGAGTTCGGGGTGGAACCCGGTGCCGACTTCGAGCAAGGACCCCATCCGTCCGCGAATGGAGATTCGCCCGGAGGTGGGGGCACTAATTCGGCTCAGCAGTTTTAACAAAGTGGACTTGCCCGCACCGTTGCGGCCGATGACGCCTACGACTTCGCCGGGAGCCACGTCGAACGAGACATCCTTGAGCGCCCAGTAACCCTCGTTCTCTGCCACGGAATCCGGCGTGGCGAGTTGTTTGAGTTTGCGCCAAGTCGAAGTCGCGATGGAGCCGAGGCGCTCCGTCAGGTTCAACCCGCCAGTGGGGGTCGTGCCGATGCGGAAGCACTTCGAGAGGTTTTCGATTCGGATCGCGGGGTTCATAAGGGTTCTTGATTTTGCGAGCGCGAAGCCGCGAGCGGCTTACATCGAGATTCGCCGGTGCAAATCGTCCACCACCCAGTGGAACGCCGCGAGGTGGAGCGTTTCGACGATGCCCATGTCGCTCAGGTCTACGTGCAATCCTTTGTGAGCGAGCCCGCGGAGCTTGCCGCCGGTGAAGCCGGTGCAGCCAAACGTGCTTAAGCCGTTGGCGTTGGCCCACTCGACCGAGTTGAGGATGTTCTTGCTGTTGCCGGAGCCGCTGATGGCGATCAGCAAATCTCCGGGCGAAGCGAGATTTTTCAACTGTTCGAGGAAGACGCGGTCGAAGCCTTCGTCGTTGCCCCAGGCCAGAATGTAAGGTGTGTTGTCCGTCAAACTCAGGATGCGGAATCGCTTCTTCGCGTCGTTCTTCATGTCTTCGGGGAGCTTGAGGGTGCCCTTGCCGATGTCTTCGGTGAAGTGCGAAGCGTTCGAGCCGCTGCCGCCGTTGCCGATGACGAAGATCATTTTGCCGGCGAGATACTTCTCGTGCATCAGGTCCGCGAGAGCCTGCACTTCGGCGGGGTCGAGGCGGAGCAGTTCGTCCGCCATGCGCTTGAGAAATGGCCCCGGGGGCATCTGGGTTCCGAGCATGTGGGTTCCTCCCGGGAGTTTCAAATCGTGTCCGCGAGCGTGTTCTGCACGCGGCGGAAGTACGTCAGTCCGAGCAGTAAGAATAGCAATCCGAGGCCCGCGGAGACGGCGAACGCGGGCCAGTCGAGTTCGGTGCCGAGCACGCAGGCACGGAAGTTGAGGATCAGCCCGTGGGCGGGGTTGACCGCGAGCCACAGCGAAGCGTCGGACCCGGCTTGGCCCGGGACGTAGATGCACGGCGTGGCAAATATCCAGAGTTGCACGCCAAAGGTGAGTACGTAGCGGAAGTCTCGCTGGGCACTGATGAGCGCGGCGAGCAGCGTGCCGAAGCCGAGGGCCGTGAGTCCGAAAACGAGCATGATGACGGGCACGAACACGAGCCGCCAAGTCGGAGTCGGGCCTGCGATGCCGGTCCAGACCGCAAGCAAGACGAGCCCGATGACGAAGTCGAACAGGGCAGCGCCGACGCTGGACATCGGGAGGAGCAGCCGTGGGAAGTACGTTTTAGTCACGAGCCGTTCGTTGCCGATGAGGCTGTTCGCCGCGTTCGTGAGTCCATTGGCGAAGAACGTCCAGGGCAGTACGCCGGCCATGACGAAGAGCATGTAGTTTTGGGCGCCTTCGGCGACCTTGCCCATGCGGCCGATGAAGAATGCGAACACGAGCATGGTGGCGACGGGCTGGAAGACCGACCAGCCGATGCCGAGGACGGTTTGCTTGTAGCGGAGTTTGATGTCGCGGAGCGTGAGGAAGTAGAAGAGTTCGCGGAACCGCCAAAGTTCGCGGCCGTCGTCCTTCGACCAGAACGACCGCGGTTCGATGATCGTGAGCGGCGGTCCGGATTCAGTTGGGTCGGGTTGCAACGGTGCGGTGCCTCGATCGGGTCGTTCTTGAAGCACTTTAGCTTACGCGGTCGAATGGGTCCGGAAAGGCGAGCCAATCGGGCGGGTCATCCGATTTTGTAAACGTTGACTGCTCCCGAACCGGAAGCCACAGCGAGCGCTTTGTCGTCCGGCGACCACGCGAGCGAGGAGGCGGCTTCGGGGAGGCGGTCGTCGCCGACGTGGGGATTCTTCTTGTTGGCCGGTTGCCAAACGCGCACGGTGCCGAGTTGGTTGCCGGAGGCGATGAGGAAACCGCGTCGCTGCCAGGCGAGGGCGGTGAGGGGTTTTTCGTCGCCGTCTTCGATGAGCGTTTGCGGCTTCGTGCCCGCGGGTCCGTCGCCGCCGCAATCCCAGACGCAGACCGCGGCGCTTCCGCCGGTGGCGAGGTAGCGGGAGGAGTTCTCCCAGGAGAGTTCGCGGACCTTCGTGGCGAAGCCGGACATTTGCAGGTCTTCGGCCGTGTCCGCGTACCAGAAGTGAACCGTGGCGTCCTGGTTGCCGTGGGCGAGGACTTCGCCGTTCGGGGACCACGCGAGTCGTAAGGGAGCACCCTTCCAGGCGAAGGTCTTGAGCGGGTCGGGCTGGGCGGGGTCGTAAAGGGTCACGCCGCCGTAAGCGGCAACGGCGAGCAGGTTCGACCGCGGCCTCCACGCGAGATCCGAGACGGTGGCAGGGTGATTCGCGTATTCGCAGAGCATGGTGCCCGCCGCGTCCCACAGGCGGACTTTCTTTCCGGCCGAGGTGGCGAGAGTCTTACCGTCCGCGGACCACGCAAGTCGTTCGACCCAACCGGCCCCGCCATCGAATGCGGCGGTTTCCTGGCCCGTGGTCGGGTTCCAAAGCCGGGCTTTGCCATCTTGCCCGACGGAGGCGAGCGATTGTCCGGAGGGGTGCCACTCGATCGCGCATGTGCCGAAGCCGTGGCCGGATAGCGAGTGGATCGTTTTGCCCGTTGAATCGAAGAGGACGATCGGCCCCGAGACCGCGGCCGCGGCGAGTCGCTGGCCGTCCGGCGACCACGCGACCGCGATGCAGTGGTCCGGCACCTCCGCAGTCCAGACCTTTCGCAGTCGGTTCTCGCGCTTTACGACAGGCATTTTTGGAACCCTTCGTTCAGCGCGGCCCGGTCGAGGTTACGGCCGATGAAGACGAGTTTGTTCACTTTCGGGGCCGTACCCCAGGGCTTGTCCGGCCCGGCATCGAGTTGCATGTGAACGCCCTGAAAGACGTACCGCAGCGGTTCGCCGCGGATCGCGAGCACGCCTTTCATGCGGTAGAGGTCCGGCCCGCGGGTCTGCATCAATTCGCTGAGCCAGCGGTTCAACTTCTTCGCATCGACTTCGCCGGGTGCGACGATGCCCACGGACGAGACTACTTCGTCGTGGCGGTGCTCGTGCTTGGGTACTTCGTGGTGGTGGTCGTGGCCGCAGTGCTCGTCGTGGACGTGCTCGGGTTCGTGATGTGCGTGCTGTTCGTCTTTGAGGAAGTCCGGTTCGAATTCGAGCACGCGGTCCAGATTGAACCCGCCGACGTCGAGGACTTTGTCCAGATCGACGTTCCCACGGGTGGTGCGGTAGAGCCGGGCCGCCGCGTTCATCCGCTTAAGGCGCGCTTCGAGTTTGTCCAACTCTTCGAGCGAAACTAAGTCGCACTTGTTGAGCAGGATCACGTCCGCGAAGGCGATTTGCTCGGTGACTTCCTTCGACCGTCCGAGTTGCACGCTGGCATGGAGTGCATCCACGACGGTGACGATCCCATCGAGACGCGTGCCGGCGCGAACGTCGTCGTCGGCGAAGAACGTCTGAGCGACCGGCCCCGGGTCCGCAACGCCGGTCGTCTCGACGAGGATCGCATCGAACTTGTCCCGCCGCTGCATCAGCGAGCCGAGGATCCGAATGAGGTCGCCGCGGACGGTGCAGCAGATGCAGCCGTTGTTCATCTCGAAGATTTCTTCGTCGGCCGAGATGACGAGGTCTTGATCGACGCCGACTTCGCCGAATTCGTTCTCGATGACGGCGATCCGCTTGCCGTGCTGGCCGGTGAGGATGTGGTTGAGCAGCGTCGTTTTGCCCGCCCCGAGGAAGCCGGTGAGCACGGTGACGGGAACGCGGGAGTCGGGCTTGGGCATGAAACAATCTCTCAAAGCCCACCCACGGCCGTGGGTGGGCTTTCGATCGTGGGTGGGCTTCAGGCTTGCATTCTATTCATGCGACAACCCCCTTGAAAAACGAGAACCCCCGGCCCGGCTTTGAACCCGAGTCGAGGGCCCCGTCAGCGGAACCGGGCAGAGCCACGAGCCCCACCCGCGGGGGAATGGCGAACTTGAGGGAAACTTGCGCAGTTCTGGAAAATACTTGGTGGAATTGCAATCGCGTTTCTCGCCTCACTTCTTTTGAAGTGCCACCAACCTGCGGACGACCTCTTCCACGGCTTTGCGACCGGGATCGCCGCCCTGGTTCGTCGCGACGAGGATCGCGAAATCGCTGCCCGGCTCCATGCGAATCGTCGCGTAGTTGAGAGTGTTGCTTCCGTTGTGCGAGTAAACCTCCGGACCGCCGCCCCAACCGCCGACGGCGTAGCCTTTCGAGGCGAACGGCGTGCTGAGCAACCTCGCGTAACTCATCGGTTTCAGACGAGCCTTCTCGCCGCGAGCCCCCTTGAGCATGTCCACGGCGTACGTGGACCAGTCCACGATCGAGACGTGAACGGTTCCGGCAGGCCCCATCAGTGGCGGGTTGTCTTCCGAGGGGCGGACCTCGCACTTCTCGTTGTGCCCGCGTGGCTGCGAGGCGGGGCCGGTCGTGGTTCCCGGCACGCCGAACCCGGCCGATTTCATGCCCAGCGGCTTGAAGATCTCGTCTTGCATGAGCACTTCCCAGTCTTTCCCGGCGGCCTTCTCCGAGACGATCCCGGCGATGACGTAGCTGATGTTCGAGTAAGCAAACTTTTCGCCCGGCTTCGCGACCGCCTTCTCTTTCAACAGTGCCTCCAAAGCCTGCGCCCGGAGTTGGGCTGCAGAGCCATTCTTCTGAAAGCTCCACCACCCCGCCGCGGGGTTGGTATCGAACCCGGCCTGATGGCTCGTCAGTTGCGCCAGCGTGATTTGCTTCTGCTCCGCGGACATGCTTTTCACGTCCTTCGGCAACAACTTCTCCAGCGGTGTGGTCCAATCCAGTTTCTTCTTCTCGACGAGCGTTGCCAGCACGTAAGCCGTCATCATCTTGGTGTTCGAGCCGATGTGGAATTTGTCGTCGAAGGTGATCGCTTCCGGTTTGCCCCGCTCGCGGACGCCGACCACTGCGACGGACTTCATTCCCTGGCTAGTCACGACCGCGGCGGCGATTGCCGGGAGATCGTGGTCCTTTCGGGCTTCTTCGAGGATTCTCAAAATGGCCGGGTCGTTCTTCAACGCTCCAGCTTTCGGAGGTTGAGCGAAGGCTGCGAACGGCGCCAGGAGCAGAACGAGAAGCGGGAACGCGGAGCGCATGGGCGAAGCCTTGGAATGTGGTGGATCGACGAGTCGCAGCCGAACAGCATTTAAGCAAAATCATCCGAGCCGCGACCGTGAGGAAGCGGTTCTGTAGGCCCGCTTCCTCACGGTCGAGGCTCGGTTTGCGCTTTGTCGCCTTTCGCTCCGCGAAAGGCGACGGTGCTTAAGTATGCCGCAGGGCTTCGATGGGGTCCAATCGCGCCGCACGCCACGCGGGGTAGAGGCCGAAGATGACGCCGACGACGATGGATACGCCGACAGAGAGGACGATGGACCGCCAGTCGAGCAGAGCGGGGAGCGAACTGCCGCTGACGAGTTTGTAGAGGGGCGGGGCGCCGAAGACGACGATGAGGCCGATGACCACGCCGGCGAGGCCGCCGATGGTGGTCTGGACTACGGCTTCGATGAGGAACTGGCTGATGATGTCCGCCCGCTTGGCGCCGAGCGCCCGGCGGATGCCGATTTCGCGGGTCCGCTCGGTCACGGTGGCGAGCATGATGTTCATGATCCCGATCCCGCCGACGACCAAGGAGATCGACGCGATCAGCACCAGCAAGCTCGTGAACCGCTCCTCTTCGCGCTCCGCGGCTTCGAGGCGGTCGAGCGGAACGGTCACGGTGTAGTCTTCTTTCAAGTGGTCTTCTTTCAGCATGTCTTTGATGCCTTCGCCCACGGCTTTGACGCGGGCGCGGCCTTCCTTCGTGTCGAAGTCCGCGTCCACGGTGATGGTGACTTGCGAGACGATCACCTTCTCGGCGCTGCGAGAGCCGGAACTGCGGATGTAAACGACCTCGCCGACGCGGGCGCGGGCGGTGCTGAAGGGGATGTACACGTCGCGGTTGTAGTCCTCGGCGGCCTGGCTGCCGCCGGATCCGCCGGTGGGCATCCGCTCCTTGCACAAACCGACGACGAGGAAGCGGTGGTTGCGAATCTGCACCGTTTTGTTCAGTGGTTCTTCGAAGGGAAAGAGCTTGTCTGCGAGGCCGGCGCCGAGCACGCAGTGGTTGGCCATCGTGCGCTCGTCCTGGTCCGTGAGGAAGCGGCCGCTGGCGAGTTCGAGCTGGTTGACGGACTGATAGTCGGGTGTCGTCGCGACGAGGCGGGCTTTGGGATCCATGCGATCGAGGTAGCGGACTTCCGACGGGAAGACCCGCATGGGGACGATCCGAACCAGCGAATCGTTGAACGTGGCAAAGCGCTCGAGGTCTTGCTGCTTGAGGCCGTAGGTGGAAACGGATGAGCGGTTGGCCGTGGCGGAGTCGTCCGAGGGCTTGACGCTGCGGACGATGATGTTGGTAGCGCCCTGGCGCTTGATGTCGTTGAGGGCGTCTTGCATCGAGCCTTTGCCGAAGGCCATGAGGGCGATGACGGCGCTGGTGCCGATGACGATGCCGAGCACGGAGAGCATGGCGCGGAGCTTGTGCAGCCAGAGGCTGCGCACGGCGAGGCCGACGGCGCGGAGCAGCTTCGTAATGTCGAGCATCCCGCTGCGGTGGGCGGCGGGCACGGGAGGGATGGCGTGGATGTCGATGTTCATGATGGATCAATCTTACACGGAGAGGTCGCAAAGCCGCTTGCGGCTCAGCCGAACAGCGCGTGGTCCTGCTTGTCGTTGCGAAGGTCGGATTCGACTTCGCCGTCCCGCAATCGCACCACGCGGCGGGCCCATTCGGCGATGTCGTTCTCGTGGGTCACCATGATGATCGTCTTTCCGGCCCGGTTGAGTTCCTGCAGCGTGCGCATGATTTCTTCGCTGGTGCGGCTGTCGAGGTTCCCGGTCGGTTCGTCCGCCAGAATCACTTCGGGGTCGTTGACCAGTGCGCGGGCGATGGCGACGCGCTGCTGCTGGCCGCCGGAGAGTTGCAAGGGGCGGTGGTCGAGGCGGTCGCCGAGGCCGACCATGCCCGCAAGGGCGATGCAGCGTTCCTTGGTCTCGTGGTTCAAGCGGATGCCCTGGTAGAGCAGGGGGATTTCGATGTTCTCGACGACCGTGTATTGGGGCAGGAGGTTGTAGGCCTGGAAGATGAAGCCGAGGTACGTGGAGCGGACGATCGAGAGTTCGTCGTCGGACATTTCGGAGACGTCTTGATCGCGGAGGATGTAGCGGCCGTCGGTCGGGCGGTCGAGGCAGCCCAAGATGTTCATCAGGGTCGATTTGCCGGAGCCCGAGGGACCCATGAGGGCGACGAAGTCGCCTTCGTCGAAAGTGAGGTTGATCCCGCGGAGGACGTTGACGGTCACGTCGCCCATGTAGTAATTTTTGACGAGATCGACGACGCGGACGAGAGCGGGCATAGGCGGGACCGAAGAAGATTCGGCCAGGGCGTGCGGTACGCCCGGGCCGACGAACGACAGATGCGAAACTACCGATTCATCGGTGCGTTACCCGTTGCGAAGAGCACGCCGTTCAGAACCAATCCGAGCACGCCGCCGACGAGGGCGATGAGGGCATTGCGCTTCGAGTCGGGGTTTTTGCAGGTCGCGGCACCGATCCCGCCGAGGATTAAGGAGACCAGCGGACAGCAGAACACGCCGATCAGGAAGAAGATGATCCCGACGGCGATGCTCTTGAAGAACTTGTCCAGGCCGGACAGTTCATCGCTTCCGCCACTACTCCGCCGGCGAGGGCGGTCGTCCTCGTCGTCGCGCATGTCGTCGTCGTCTCGGTCGCGGGCCATGGTGGTCCTTTCGTCTCAGTGGTCTCGAGTAAGCCCGTGAGCGGTCCGGGTTCGCGGTAAGGTAGCGTCTCGGAAAGCCCGCGTCATCAAGATTTTGGAGAAGTCGGCGAACCTGCGGGTGGGGCCTTGCCGCCGGGAGCGCCTTTGCCGCCCTTGCCCTTGTCGCCGCCGGCTTTGCCTTTATCTCCGCCCGCACCGCCGGGAGCGCCCCGGCGCCCGGCATTCGGGTCGGCCTCGTCTCGGGTTTTCGCCTTATCGCCGAGCAGGATTTTGGGGTTGAGCACGACGAGGTCGTCCACGCTCACCCCATCCTTAACCTCGGCCATGCGTTCGTTGAACAGGCCGAGGGTGATTTCCCGCTCTTCCGGCCCCGCCTGCGTGAGGACGAAAAGCCGCCGCTTCGCACCGCCTTCGGTCCCGCCCACGATCGCCTGGATCGGCACCGTGAGCACGGGCTCCTTGGCAGGGTCGACCTGGATCACCACTTCGGCGCTCATATCCGGCCGAATCTTATCGACCACTTCGTCGATGGTGACGTAGGTCTGGTAAACCTTGACGTCCGAGGAGAAGAAGTCTTGCTGGCTCGCCACGGCGGCAATGCTGCGGACGTGGCCCTGGAAAATCCGGTCCGGATAGGCGTCGACGCGGATCGACGCTCGCTGGCCCTCGCTGGCGAGGTAGTGCTCCTTGTCGCGGTTGCCTTCGCGCAGAGCGGTGAGGGACTCTTCGGATTGCAGGAAGAGCCGGGTGAGCGGGTCCGGGTTGACGAGCATTCCGGCTCGCAGGCTGTCCGTGTAGCCCGTGGATCGGCGGTCGTCGCCGCGGATTCGCCCGACGAGGGCTTCGTGGACGCGGGTGTTCACCTGCATCCGCCGCAGGTCCGGAATGCGGATGAGCTTCTGGCCTTCTTTGACCTGTTCGCCGACCTGGATGAGGCCTTGGGAACTGGAGGAGAACCGGCTCGAAGGGTCTTTGTAGTACACCACCATACCATCCTGGGGCGCGTAGAGCTT
>Ga0335394_10006916_pt1 | contig 12809 bp, 8 predicted proteins | sample MAT03_FD_205741 | JGI IMG/M metagenome (GOLD analysis project Ga0335394, IMG submission 205741) | Freshwater microbial communities from Lake Fryxell liftoff mats and glacier meltwater in Antarctica - MAT-03 (spades assembly) (version 2) ...
AAGAATGTATTTACAAATATATATTCATTAACACAATGAATATATTTATAAGAATGTATTTACAAATATATATTCATTAACACAATGAATATATTTATAAGAATGTATTTACAAATATATATTCATTAACACAATGAATATATTTATAAGAATGTATTTACAAATATATATTCATTGTGTTAATGAATATATATTTATAAATATATTTATAAGAATGTATTTACAAGTATATATTCATTAACACAATGAATATATTTATAAGGATATAATGGATAAGATTATATTTATGACACACGATGGATAAGAAGTCGTGTATTTGTCATTAATATTATTGTTTCATCTGGTTCAGGAACTAACCGAGCAGTTACTGTTTGATTTTTATGAACTGGAAGAATAGTTGGAAGACCCCTTAGCTCTAATCTTCCTTCACATTTTGGAACTGTAATTTCAGTAAAATTTTTCATATTATCTTGAAACGAATCACTATGGAATACTAATTTGACTTCAACATCAGAGAATGGAGAAGCTTCTCCATATATTTCGAATCTATATGATCCATCTTCATCAAATGTTATTTGATTACCAGTTTCATTAATATGAAGACCAGTGCCATCTAATACACCAGTACTAAAACGGATATCATACGATGTATCTTTGGTTAACATGATATTACCTTGTGTAGATAATATTATAGATGTAGGATTATATTTTATCTGTTGTTTTGATTTTGATAAATCATGTGTCAATGACTTATCTACAGGTACAAGCCCCTTGTCACTATATAACTTCTCAGATTTCTTTGAAACTTGCACATCATGATTAGATCCAGTATGTTTATGAGATTTAATATCTGCAACTAAAGATTTTGTTAATGTGTCACTTACAGGCCATATACTATTACTATGTGATACTGAGGTATTGGACCAGTGTTCTACATATCCATCAGGAAATTTTTCCCTCTTATCTGACACAATGCGATGTTTCTTATTCGATCTTGTATGTTGTTTATGATGATATCTGGTTGTGCTATCCATTTATATTAACAGTTACAATCGGTTGAATAATTCTTTTCCTCACATCTTATGATACTTTATAAAAATAATATGTATTGGAATAATTGTAAAGTAACCTTACTTAATATACCTTAATTATATATGTATATATCATATATAATATTATTAGTTATGTTTACTTGTCATGAACAATGACTAATCCTCCTTCGAATTCATGTTTAGAGCATTGATAATAGAAATAACGAGGAGTTGATTTATCAACCTTGAAACATACACAACCATGAGAAACTGGAGCAAACCCACCGTGAATTGGTATACTATGTGCTCCTCCTACAGGTGAATTGGTAAGTAAGAAACAGTGTTTAGATTCTGGGCATTCTAGAACACCTGCCTGTTCAACACAGAAGAAATAAGTGCATCCACGATAAAGATGAAGCACTGGACCATTCTTATCATTAATATGAATAGAATCAGAATCAGCATTGTAATCAACCAGTGGATGTCCCTCCTTTGGTCCAAAAGTTACAACAAATTTCTTTCCCTTGCTTGAACTAGAAGCCGAAGATTCTTTCTTGTCATCATCCTTCTTCTCATCATCTTTCTTATCATCGTCTTTCTTGTCATCTTTCTTGTCGTCCTTCTTGTCATCTTTCTTATCATCTTTCTTGTCTGAATGTTTATCAGAAGAATCTACATGTTTATAGAAGCATTTCTTCTTTTTGTCCTTAGCGATATCATCAAATCGTTCACAATCACTATAAGATGAACTGCCAAGTGAGTCAACTACACTTGATTTGGAATAATCACTGCATTCTTTGCAGCCGCATGATTTGCACTGTGAGCACTTATTGCATCTTTTGTCACAGCCACCACACTTTCGATAATCTATATGTTTCTCTTTCTTGAGTGATTCGTGAGATTCTTCATCAGAGGAATCATCATCTGATTCCTTAGATTTATCATCTGATTCCTTAGATTTATCATGGAGTTGTTTCTTTCCACAACAAATTTTTGGTTTATCTTCACAGAGATCGGAGAAATCGGGACAACTAGAATCAGATCCAACAGATGATGATTCGTATTTCTCTCTATAATCACATGGAGGACAAACAATACAAGGGTGGCATTGATCATTACCCTGATCATGAGCGTAACGATCAGATGTAGATGATTCACTATAATCACTTGAATTCTGTTTCTTGTGTTGGTGGTTATATGTCATTTATTCTGGTCATAAAAAAAATTCGTATAATTTTGTAGTATTACTACTATTATCACTATAACCAATATAGCTTGTTAACTATAACGTGATCTTAGATCACAAAACATCATTCCTTCGATTATAGTATGATATATTTTATCCCCAAACTATGCTATCTAAATCTAATATAAATATATAACATATATTATCTATAAATTAAAGTTAATATAACATATACTATTTATATAGTATCCTAATCTAATATAAGTAATATACTTATATTATTTACAACTTACATTATCCAAATCTAATATGCTTATATTGTTCATAATTTATTCCCATAATGTACCATATCTCTGATAAATATATATATATAACATAATTCCCCCAGATATATTTATATTTATATTATTCATAATATACCATATCTCTGATAAATATATATATATAACATAATTCCCCCAGATATATTTATATTTATATTATTCATAATATACCATATCTCTGATAAATATATATATATAACATAATTCCCCCAGATATACTTATATTATTCATAATATACCATATCTCTGATAAATATATATATAACATGATTCCCTAGATATATTTATACTTATATTATTCCCATAATGTACCACATATCTGATAAATATATTCTCTATTCAAGTATATGGGTAACATGATTTCCCCAGATATACTTATATTACAATATAAGTATATTATTTATATTGTTTTTTTTTGATTAACGATTTATGGTTATTTTTTTATTATTTCATAGTTAGAATATACTATTGCGACTAATCATACACATCTGCGAAATCTACATCAGTTCCTTCGTCCGCAAATTCTTCTACTTCTTCATCGAGGGCTGCATCTGCTTCAACCAGTTGTATTTCAATATCTTCGAGATTATTACCGACAACACCACGCTGATGGAATATCTTATCAGCATATTCATCAGAAGTAACAAACTCGGGACGGAGGAATATACCAATAGGCGCAAGTAGATGAATTAACAACTTATATGCATAAGGAATAGTACACCGTCCGAAATGTTTATCATCACCACATAAACGACATGGTTTATACATCCTCGTAGTCGCATCATTAATTGCAAATGTACTACAAGTCTTACAGAATGCTGTCTGATATGCATCTGATGCAAACATTAATCTTTCTCTGAGGAAAGAACTACCACCGTGAGATATACCCGCATCACGCTCCATTTCACCAAAACGTAACCCACCCCTGTTTCCACGACCTTTAGGTGGTTGTCTTGTCATTGGTTTGACAGGACCCTGACTACGAACTTGATTCTTATCTTCAACATGATGTTTGAGTGCCTGGAAAAATACTGGTCCCATATATATAAGAGCCTGCAACGGTTTCCCACTGGTTCCTGAACGCATTCTTTCATATCCAAATTCATGCATATTATATTGCACCATCGTCTGACGATATTCATTCATGTTAAACGGTTTGAAAGCACCTCCATTTATATGAACTCCACGCATTCCACCATGTTTAGAAGCAAATAACTCATTAATGTATGACATCGTCATACGACTGGGAATAGAATGTGGATTCACAATAATATCAGGCGTGATTCCATTTTCATCCGCCGGCAGATCAATATCACTCATAACTAAACCAATAGTACCTTTCTGAGCATTACGTGGCGCGAATTTATCACCTTCTTGTGGTACTCGCATTACCCTAAGTTTGACCGTAACTATAGTAGTCTTATTATCAGATGTAACAAGAACTTTATCAACAACACCCTTATCTCCAACACGCAGAATAACACTCTCATTACGTACATCCTTAGTTGCTGGTACATGTTGAATTTTACCAATAACACAATCTCCCTGTCTGAGTGGTGCACCTATCATAGGCAATCCATTCAGAGGACTATCAGGCTCTCCCATCTGTATATATTTGTATCTATCAGCTGGTTCTCCTGGACGAGGTTCTGGTCTCGTTAATTTCTCGATAACTTCACCTGAATGTTTGACTATAGTCTTATATGTTAGGTATTTGTAGATTCGGAACCCTCCACTATCTAAGAACTCTTTCTTGAAGACAAATGAATCTTCTTCGGTGAAGGGAAACGCCATAAAGGCTACGGTGACATTTTCACCCGGTCCTCTATCATTAAGTCCAATAATATCATACATTTCTGTTTCAACAACTGGACGATTGGGATATGCTAATATCTTTGTTTTACCATCAAAACGGTTGAGATGATTACTGTGATAAATACCCAAAGCCTGTTTACCCATGGAAACTTGATAAGTATTACGTGGAGCTTGATTATGGTTTGGCCATGGTATCAGGGCAGCTGCAACACCTAAAATTGCTTGAGGATCTAATTCACAATGAGTATATGGTTGATTTTTCCGAGCTTTCTCCAATCCTTCTGAAGCACTATCTAAACGTCTCTGAGCTTCATTGATATCCATATAAACTTTCTCTCCATCAACATCAATTGTAATTAGTTGACCATTTCTAACGGCCTCCAATTGAAAAGAAGCAACTCGATAAGTTTCATTAGCATCTTCTATCTGTTCTAGTCGTTTTCTGATAACATCAGTGGACGTTGCCACCTTGATATATTCCTGTTCCCATGATGACATGTACTCCATAGCTCCATTTGCTAATAATATACTATTAACCTGTCCTCTTAATCTGAGACGATCAAGCGCTAATTGTTGGTCAGGATCAACAATCAATAATGGTCGAACCAATCTAGAGGGGCCAATATCAATATACAACCAATCGTCTTCTTTAATGACAGACATATCATATGGAAGAGTGCCGGATCTACGTAATCCTACTAGAAAATCTTTAGTTTCTTGTGCTAGACACCATCCTAAGAACTTTCCGTTAACGATTATTTTATCTGGCCATTCATCACGCACAATTGGATTTGAGGACACCCGAATAGGAACTCCTTTACCAGTATCACCAATGAGCAGTCGAATAATATCATTATCGCTACGCTCAAGTGAAACTTTAGCCGTAATTGCAAGATTCTTGAGAATTCCTGCATTTTCACCTTCTGGAGTAGAAGCAGGATCTATAAGACCATATTGAGAGTTCTGAATTAAACGAAGCAGGTGTTGTCGATCAGTACGAGAGATTCCAACATCCACGGTATTGATGTGGGCAAATGTGGCAACGACACTATCACGTACTAGAGTTTGAGCTACATTATTTTTCATCTGAGTACCCTTTACACCCCAATTACTTGTGATGAAAGAATCATGAAAAGTATCAGTGATAACACTATAATGAATTTTCTCCGTTACACCTGTTAGATCTTTGACTGTACCTGTCATAATAGCTGCTTGTACGATACCCAGTGTCTTTCTCCATGCATTTCTGAAAAGTTGTTCCATCATACGACCAGCACCTTCTACTCTCTTATTCGACCAACTATCACGATCATCTAATTGTCGAAGTCCTGCAAGATGTTCCAAAAATCTCGCTATCATGATGGACAATAAGTAAATTTTGGCCTTACCAATGCGAATTTCATGATCAGCTACAGACTCATTATCAGGTCCTGGAAGATTATTAAGATGTGGGAACAAATCTGTATCTAAGACACGTCTGACTTCAATCATCTTCTCTTCAGGAGATAACTTACTCTTATCCATTTTGTTGGCCATAATCTCAACATCATCTGGGACTGTGACAAAATCAACTAGATTGCTACTTAATTTCAACATTGATTTCTTGACATTCTTTGATTTCATAAATAGACTGATAATGTTTTGGATCTGAACTGGATCTGAGATACCGTATATTCTGAATATACGTAAGACATTGAGACTCTTATATTTTTCTCCTTGTTTGGCACCACGCATAGATGGAAATCTTATCTTCATAATAGTACGTTTCTTGTTCATAGCAAGTTCGATGAGGGCAGTACCACGAGTAGTATTGGCTGTCATACGAGCAACTGTTGATCCCTTAGAATCCATATTCATTAGATAAATCTTATTGACAGCTAATTGTTCTTGAAGCAATACGACCTTCTCGACTCCAATACCAGGACTACCGATAATGAAATAACCACCTGGATCGTTAGGATCTTCACCAAGTTTGGCAAGTTCGAGGGGAGTTTTACCGTGAAGGATACAATTACGTGATTTCAACATGGTTGGTACTGTTCCGATACATATACCGACTTTACGATCGAGTTCTTCACCTGAGGAACTCCCTCTTTTCATTACAACATCAACATGCCAGTCACCACCATATGTAACTCCTTGTTCACGAGCTAATTTGGGAGTTAATGGATAGACTTTACCATCTCGGGTATAACGAGGAGGGAAGATTTGTAAGTTTTCGAAACAGACGACTCGTGCACTATCAGGAAATTGTAACATTCTATTATAAACATTTACCTTTGCAGATTTTGATATCCAATTATCGAATACTTCAATATGATGATCTCCGAACCCTTCATATTTGATATATTGTTTGAGTAATTCACCAGAGGGACTTAGTATCAATGCACCAGGAACATGTTTATTTGCATCGTTAACTGCGTCTAGCTCAAGTTTAAATGGCCAGGGAAGGACTCCTTCATCGATAATATGTTGAACTTGTTTGGGATCAATGAAGCCGGGTTCTACAATTTGTTCCTCATTATCAAGAGTGATTATCGTTTGGTCGGGTGTAGTCATGCTCTTTATAGAGCATCAAAGATATTTAGTACATTCTATAACATTCATATCAAATATTTTGACAAATAATTAGTTATATGCCCCCTTACAAGGTATAATTATCGTTGTATATATTAATATATATACACTACATCCCACATGGAATACTTTAACAACATGTATTAATTAAATATACATATATTATATGATAGAATACTTTAACAATATATATTAATTAAATATACATATATTATATGATAGAATACTTTAACAATATATATTAGTTAAATATACATATATTATATGATAGAATACTTTAACAATATATATTGATATACATATATTGGAATACTTTAACAATATATACATTTAATTAGTATATAGTATATATTATATTTCATGTATTTACGTGAAATAGTTTTTTGATGTTATGGTTATAATGAAATATGACTGTTTTTCTTGTCCTCTTTGATCAGGTTGTTAGTTACCATTAGTCTCAAAACAATGTTGTATATTTCATTATCAGAAGGATACTGTGTCATTAGTTCTGACATTAACTTATCAAGTCTAATTCCTTCACGTCGGTCTGATAATATTTTGTTGATGATAGAAATTCCCTTTAGAAATATTGCCCTTTTATTGTTAAAGAAGGTTTCCTTATCTTTACCGATTTGGTACACAATGTTTTCATAATCGATAATTAATTTTGCTTCTGTTATAATCCTATCATTATCTGATTTTGTACGACATTCTGAAAGATCATCATAAAAAGCCGTTCGAATATTATGCGGTGCCCCCACTTGATTAAGTATATATTCTACCGTTGATATCCTCTTCCATATATGTCCAGCAAAAGGAACTAATTCATTAAAATTGTCCTTAGTAGCAACACAAATTCTTAATTTCAATTGATCCAATCTTAAAAGGATACTTTCAATATCTGTATTTGGAAGTATATATACAACATAATCACGTCGCATAATTCCAATTCTTATCTTTGTCAATACAAACCCACATATTCCCCAGTTATTAACTGTCTCTGAATCCTTATTAAATTCATCAATGTCAGTGACAATTCTGAGACTAGGAACAACCGCAGTCGCCCTCTTCGGACGATCAAACACATTATTTGATTTAATGCGATTAAATGGATTATTACATTCAATCATTATTGTGATTTTATGAGCTAATAATCTAAGATCTGTGCCGAATAGAAAACCACGTGCACCGAATGATGGATATTTATTGGTCATAGAAGGCAATATATAGTCTTGATTTATTGCCATAATCCTAAGTTGTTTTGGTGTAACCCACAATATATCAAATAATTCATCAGTCAGAGTGAATGTTACACATCTACTAGATACAGGATGTAATATCGATACTGAATATTCAGACTTTACAACATAATTATTATATAATGCTTTCTCAGTTACGTTCTCCATATTCTTTCCAACTTCTTCGTTATATTCTCGAACAGCTGTCGATAATAAATCATGATCTGTTGGCTCATATGCACCACCGATAGTTGATATATTACCACTAAACCGATTCACACCCAATCCAATCCATCTCTGTTTTCCATCATCATAAATAGGAATAATGCCTGATCGGCTAATCTCCATATCAGCCCAATTGATCTCATGAACCTTTGTCATAACAACTATTATTAAACAATAGATGAATACTCAGAACAAACTGATATATCAGTTTGGTTGTGAACCAATCACGTTAGGTCATATGTTATCTATCAAATCTTTCGCTCACACTTCTGATCTAAAGCTCGATGACCCCTTGAATAATAAATCTGACATAAGATTAAACAGTTTGTGTAACTTAGAGGCCCTGTACCGTTCGAGTATGATAGTATCACATAGAGATTTAGATATTCTGCTTGAAGCAAATAGAAAAGGAGAGAAATTTTATATATACACAGGTAGAGGTCCTTCATCTGGTTCATTACATATTGGACATCTTATTCCATTCCTAACAGCCAAATATCTACAAGATATCTTTGATGTACCTGTTTATATTCAATTATCAACTGATGAAAAATATCTTCGAGACAACCTCACTCTTTCAAATGTCGAATCTATGGCAAGATCTAATGCCGCAGATATTATGTCACTGGGTTTCAATCCAAATAAAACAATAATACTATCCAATTTTGAAGCAATCAAACAATTATATCCAACAACTATGAATATCCTCCGACACACCACGTTAAAACAGATGATGGGCATATTTGGCGTTAATGATGGTGATAATGCTGGTAATTATTATTTCCCTGCTGTCGAAGCCGCTCCTGCTTTTCCATCATCTTTAAAGGGAATTATTGATAATCATCCACGATGCTTAGTGGTATTAGGTCTCGATCAAGATCCATATTTTAGAATGGCCAGAGATGTTGCCCATTGTTTAGGAGAACATAAGCCTGCTCTCATTCATACTAGCTTCGTCCCTGGCTTGAGATCAATAGAATCTAAAATGAGTTCCTCTGATCCAAACTTCGCTATATTCTTATCGGATGTACATCGAGAAATATCAGACAAGATTAAACGTCATGCTTTCTCGGGGGGAAAAGTCACCGCAGATGAGCAACGTATATTGGGAGCCGATATATCTATTGATGTATCATGTAAATATTTAGAAATTTTTGGTAGTTTCAAAGAGTTTACGCCAACCGCGGACATACAAGTGACACTTAATAATTATGCTTCTGGTCGAATACTAACAGGTGACATCAAACAAATCATAATCGATTTATTATATTCAATGGTAAAATTATACCGACAAAATAGAATAAAAGAAGATGTTTTAGATGAAGTAATGAGAATTCGTAATATATCATCATAATTATAACCTGTAAAAAAACTATATGACTTTATATTTATCGATATATCGAATAGCCATATATACAAACAGATGATTATTTGCACCAAAGATAGCGTTTATAGTGTAGTTATTTCCGTTGCAGGTAGGAGAGGACGAGCGGCCCGTAAAAGAAATACTAGGAGAAAAATTATCTTAGCATATTATGGTGTATATAGTGTTTCGATCGGTGTCAATCCATGTACATATATACGTGAGATCGATGTCGAATATTCGATAGAACAATTTATGAATCGTTTCAAATTCAATAATCTAAATGCCAAAGATTTAGTCAGAGGCCCAAAGGGCCTCCAACCGGGAGATCCCTTTGGGATCTCTAGGCAGAACATTTCATGAAAAATTTTGAATCTTGTGCTGATAACACAAATCTCAAGGATTCGATAGAACGATACATTAGATTTAGAGAGCTCGTAAAAAGTGAAAAACATGCGGGACCGATCATGTCATAAAAAACATACAATTAGTTGTATGTTTTGATAGAAGTTAAATGTACATTTACTTTAGTTAATATACAGTTACTTACTTCGATATACTTATATACACAGTAATATACTTACTTGAATTGATATAACGTATATACACAGTAATATACTTATACACACTAATATATTTCAGTGGATATATAGTAATATACTTCAATGGATATATAATAATATACTTCAGTGGATATATAGTAATATACTTCAGTGGATATATAGTAATATACTTCAGTGGATATATAGTAATATACTTCAGTGAATAATATACTTCAGTGGATAATATACTTCAGTGAATAATATACTTCAGTGGATAATATACTTCAGTGGATAATATACTTCAGTGGATAATATACTTCAGTGGATAATATACTTCAGTGGATAATATACTTCAGTGGATAATATACTTCAGTGGATAATATACTTCAGTGGATAATAGTAATATATTTAACGATATATATTGGAGATTACAACAAACATTATATAAATTTATCGAAAATAAATGTGAGATAAGTTACAGAGAGCTTTATTCTATGATTATATTGTGTATTCATTAAAGTTGTTGTGAGATAAATTACAGAACCGTGTTCTATAATTTTATTATATAATTGTGAAGTAGAATGATCAGACTAAATTAATTCCATATAAAATAATTATGGACCCTAGTGCATCCCTGTGTTTGTCATATGATAGCTTGAAGCAATCTCCTCCTTCAATACCACATGAAATTGTTACTCAATGGTATACGCAGGATAGTGGTGTATCTCTAACACCACGTTATGATGTTATATCTATTCGATCTGCACCATTACCAATATATTGTGATACCAATAGATATAGTATTCTACAGAAAGTAAAAGATGCATTCAATAATAAAGATTTTATTCAAGCCAGGGATGAGACAAATCCATTTGAACATATTGGAAGATCTATATTCATAAATCGAGCAGCCATTAAATTGGCTAACATCGATGCTGTTCATAATGTAACAGAAGATGTATTCACATTCGATCAAAAAGTATCCCCCAGACCATTCACATTTTGTGATATTGCTGCCGGACCCGGTGGATTTACTCAATATATGCAATATAGATTCCCTAATGCCAAAGGATATGGTATGACATTACGTAATGATAAATTAGATTGGAGCACAAAATTTATTGATATGACAAGGTTCACACCATTCTATGGTGCTGACAATACTGGTGACCTTTATACTAATTGGGATCAATTGATAGGATTTATGAGCATACAACAACCTACTGGTGTTGATTTGGTAACTGCCGATGGAGGGTTTGACCTTGAAGATACTACTGATAAAACACTGTTACATCAGCAAGAATTTCTATCTTCTCGTCTACTTCTTACACAAGCTTTAGTTGGAATTGCATGTTGTAAACTCGGAGGTAACTTTGTCCTCAAAGTTTTTGATACTGTGACTAAATTTTCTGCCCATGTACTATTCGTCTTATCCCTTTGTTTCGATCAAATTATCATATTCAAGCCTATAAGTTCTAGACCGGCTAATGCGGAAAGATATGTTATTTGTATTGGTCGTAAAGTGGAAGTACAAGGATATTTTCAACTATTAGCGGGTGCTGCCAGACTTTATGATGAAAATAATTATCTTGGTTCATTATTCGCAGAATCTGTTCCTTTGAAATTTGAACAATGGTTAACAAGGAATAATATATTCAGCATTGATACACAACTAGTAGCAGCTCAAAATATAATATTAACATTACAAGGATCAAAACCCGAAATTCCTAGATATAATGTTGATAAATTCTTAATAATATGGAATTTACCAGATACTCCACCTAATCCAAAACGAACTGCTATTAAGATTATATAAAAAAAAACATACATAATATTTAATTATGCATATTTGTACGTGAGTTAATATTTAACTCTTAATTTGTGGATTTTTATCGGGTTCATCATCTGAACTAGAAAATGGAGAGGCCCATTTACCAATTTTATCTGCAAATTCATCATTATCATCAGCTTTATGTTTAATTCTGAGTTTGATATGTTTTGTATCATCTGAATCTATGTGAGGTGATTCTACTTTTATTACTTGATTATTACATACTGGAGGAATAACATCGAGAAGATAGATAATACTACTCTCATATAAATCACTTAATTCCAATACGGCAGCGTTGTCAGTAGATTTATTAATAAGACTTGTTAGATCTCTGTCATAAGAACGCATAAACATGTAAAATAATCTCTCACGTTGAGGAAGTTTAGACAAAAACCGAATCATAGGTAACTCTATAGGCATATTTATATTATATACTGTAGGTTTTAATACATATATATTACTATAATAAATACCAGTTTACTGGTATTTATTGTAGCTATGTTCGATCAAAGATCGAACATAACTGAGATAAAGTTGTGCCTAGGCACAAGTTTATTGTAGCTATGTTCGATCAAAGATCGAACATAACTGAGATAAAGTTGTGCCTAGGCACAAGTTTATTGTAGCGAACAACCTTTAGGTTGTTCACAAAGATAAATACCAGTTTACTGGTATTTA
>Ga0335394_10006918_pt1 | contig 12807 bp, 11 predicted proteins | sample MAT03_FD_205741 | JGI IMG/M metagenome (GOLD analysis project Ga0335394, IMG submission 205741) | Freshwater microbial communities from Lake Fryxell liftoff mats and glacier meltwater in Antarctica - MAT-03 (spades assembly) (version 2) ...
ACGAACCTCGTTGGCCAAAAGTTGGCGAAAAAGAAATCACAACGGACAGGCGTATTTATGTTTCCACATATCCAACTATGTTGAATGTGATCCGTGATGAAAAGAAAGCATTAAGCCCGCACTTTTTTGATTTGATTGTTGTAGATGAAAGTCATCGTAGCATTTACAATACTTACGGAGAAATTTTAGATTACTTCAATACCATTACATTGGGATTGACAGCTACACCAACCGATGTAATCGATCACAACACTTTTAGATTATTTGAATGTGAAGAAGGTGTTCCGACTTATGCATACTCGTATGATGAAGCAGTAAATAATATCCCTCCTTACTTGAGTAATTTTCAAGTAATGAAAATTAAAACAAAGTTTCAGGAAGAAGGAATTAATAAGCGAACGGTTTCATTACAAGATCAAAAAGAATTGATTTTGGATGGAAAAGAAATTGCAGAGATAAATTACGAAGGAACCGATTTAGAAAAATCGGTTATCAACAAAGGCACAAACGCTTTGATTGTTCGGGAATTTATGGAGGAATCCATTAAAGACGATAGCGGTGTGTTGCCGGGCAAAACTATTTTCTTTTGTGCCACAATGAAACACGCCCGAAGAATGGAAGAATTGTTTGATGCTTTTTATCCGGAATACAAAGGCGAATTAGCAAAAGTAATAGTGAGTGACGATCCCCGTGTTTATGGAAATGGTGGATTGTTAGATCAATTTAAAAATAACGATATGCCTCGCATTGCAATTAGCGTGGATATGTTAGACACCGGAATTGATATTCGTGAATTGGTAAACTTAGTTTTTGCAAAGCCGGTTTATTCCTACACAAAGTTTTGGCAAATGATTGGGCGTGGTACACGTTTGTTAGAGCCAACAAAAATGAAGTCATGGTGTACCAAGAAAGATAATTTTCTGATCTTAGATTGTTGGGATAATTTTGAATACTTTAAATTGAACCCACGTGGAATGCAAGCAAGTACTACCATTCCATTACCGGTGCGTTTGTTTGGTGTTCGTTTAGATAAAATTGAAAAAGCGCAGGAGTTAAATAAAGCAGAACTCGTTACGAAAGAAATTACAAAGTTGCGAAAGCAAATCGCAACACTACCTCATAATTCAATTGTTATTTTAGATGCCAAGCATGAATTACAAAGATTGGATGATGAAAATTTTTGGAACAATTTAACTCACGATAAATTAGAATTTTTAAAAACAGTTGTAAAACCATTGTTCAGAACGGTTTCTGATGCTGATTTTAAAGCAATGCGTTTTGAAAAAGATATTTTAGAAGTTTCATTAGCATTTTTAAATGAAGAAAAAGAAAAGTTCGAGGCTCTAAAAGACAGCATTGTTGAAGAGATTGGCGAATTACCTACATCCATAAACATAGTTGCAAAAGAATCGGATATTATTCGCCAAAGTCAAACAAATAATTATTGGGCTACCGTTACAGAAGAAAAATTTGATGAATTGATAACAAAGCTTTCTCCATTAATGAAATTTAGAGAGGCTATTGTTCCGCTTGGCCCTGCTAAATTTAATTTTAAAGATGAGTTGTATGCAAAGGAGTTTGTTGAATTTGGCCCCGAACATGAAGCTTTAAGCATTGCAAAATACAGGGAATTGGTAGAGCATAAAATAAATGAATTAGTTGCAGAGAATCCAATCCTTCAAAAATTAAAAAAAGGCGAAGAAATTACCAAAGAAGAAGCAGATCAATTAGCAGAAGCCTTGCATGATGAACATCCACACATTACTGTAGATTTATTGCGTAGAGTATATCATCACCGTAAGGCACAGTTAGTTCAATTCATTAAACATATTTTAGGAATACAAGTTTTAGAAACGTTTCCCGAAACGGTATCTAATGCGTTTAACGAATTTTTAAAGGCGCACACTTATTTAACTGCTCGCCAATTGCAGTTTTTAGACTTATTAAAAAAATACATTTTGGATAAAGGCGAATTAAGTAAACGCAATTTAATTGAATCGCCTTTTACAATGTTGCATCCCGAAGGGATACGTGGTGTGTTTAAGCCAAATGAGATTGAAGAAATTTTAGAACTAACTAGTAAATTACTGGCGGCTTAACTCATTATGGTTGATTTTCAGGTTATTAACATAAAAATGCTTAAAAAAGTGATCAATTCCTTGATTGGTATTCATCAAATAGCATATATTTGTATCAACATGTCCACTCCGCTTCCCGTAAGATCAGCGCGCTTAGAGTGGACTTTTTATTTATATATATATGAGTAAAGTGCCCTATTCAAAGCTGGTGCTTTCTTACACCGATCAGTTAGCCCAATTAAAAGTACGAGGTCTTCAGGTAGAAGATGATGCTAAAGCCTTTCATCTTTTAGAAGTCATTAGCTATTACCGTTTAAGTGGTTATTGGTATCCTTTATTAGCAGATAAAAAAAATCATCAATTCAAACCTGAGGCTACCTTTAACACTGCCTTTAAATTATATTGTTTTGATAGAGAGCTAAGGCAAATGGTGTTGGCTGAATTAGAGAAAATTGAAGTAGCTATTCGTGCTAAAATGACTTATGTGCTTTCGCAAAAACATGGCGCATTTTGGTTTCAGCAGGCATCTATTTTTACTGACCCTGTAAAACACGCTAACTCATTAAGTAAAATTGGCGAGGAGTTTAAAAGAAGCGATGAGGATTTTATCAATGCATTTCGTAATAAATATTCAGACCCTTTACCTCCGAGTTGGATAGCAGCAGAGATAACTTCTTTTGGAGCCTTATCCATGCTTTATAAAAATTTAAAACCAGGTAGAGAAAAAAGAGACATTGCTCATTATTTTGGATTATCAGATTCTGTTTTCGAAACTTGGTTACATAGCATTGTGTATTTAAGAAATGTATGCGCCCATCACACACGCCTTTGGAACAGAGCGATGAGTATCAGACCTCAGATTCCAAAAAGCCCTCGAAAACCTTGGCTTAATAGCAATAATATTATAAATAACAGAAGCTTTTTTATTTTAAGCATGATTAACTATTTACTACAAACGGTTAATCCAAAAAATACCTTTAGAATACGATTCAAAAATTTACTGACTAAATACCCCAATGTTGATGTAAGAGCACTTGGTTTTCCTGAAAACTGGGAACAAGAACCTTTATGGCAACAAACTAATTAATATACCATGTTACAAAGTAACCCTGCATTAAAAGCCTTAATTGACCGACTTTGGAATAACTTCTGGAGCGGTGGCATTAGCAATCCTTTGACAGCCATTGAACAAATCACCTATTTGTTGTTTATGAAACAGATGGATGATTTAGAAGCCAAGCGTGAGCGTGATGCTGAATTTACGAAGGAAAAATACGTTTCTAAATTTTCCGGTAAATACAAAGTACCCGGAAGTACCGAAACAGTTGACAAGCAAGATTTACGGTGGCGCAATTTTAAACGCATGCCTGCCGAACAAATGTTGTTGCACGTACAAACAAAAGTATTTCCATTTTTAAAAGAGTTTGAAGGAGGTAGCAAGTTTACACACGCTATGGCTAATGCAGTGTTCATCATGCCAAAGCCAAGTTTGTTGGTAGAAGCCATAAACATAATTGAGTTAATTTTTACGGAGATTGAAAAAGATGCTACCGAAGGTGGACAAGCTTTTCAGGATATACAAGGTGATGTATATGAAATGCTTTTGGGTGCTATTGCAAGTGCTGGAAAAAATGGACAGTTTAGAACGCCACGACACATTATAAAATTAATGAACGATTTGGTGCAACCTAAATTAGGGCAACGTATTGCCGATCCCAGTTGTGGCACAGGAGGTTTTTTATTAGGCGCACACCAATATATTTTAACCGACTTGGTAAAAAAAGATAATCCTGATTCTATAATGCCCGATGAAGATGGCTTTTTAAGAGCCACTATTTCAGCAACCTTGAATGATAAATTAAAAGGCATTGTAGAAAAATCATTATGGGGTTTCGATATTGATACTACCATGGTGCGCTTGGGTTTAATGAATTTAATGATGCATGGCATTGAACAACCCAATATTGATTACAAAGATACGTTGAGCAAAAGTTTTAATGAAGATGCACAATTTGATATTGTGCTTGCAAACCCACCATTTACGGGCAATATAGACAAAGGCGACATTAACGAAAGTTTAAAATTAGGCACAACAAAAACAGAATTGTTATTTATTGAGCGCATTTACACCATGCTAAAAATGGGAGGTACTTGTGCGGTAGTTGTGCCGCAAGGTGTATTGTTTGGCAGTGGTAAAGCTTTTGTAGAAGCCCGCAAAATAATGGTAGAACGCAGCGAATTAAAAGCCGTAATTACCATGCCAAGTGGCGTATTTAAACCTTATGCAGGTGTAAGTACTTCTATTTTAATTTTTACCAAAGGTGGCGAAACCAACAATGTGTGGTTTTATGAAATGCAAAACGATGGCTACAGTTTAGACGACAAACGAAACAAAATTGATAAAAGCGATTTACAAGACATCATCAAACAATACCATTCCCGAAGTACGATGCCTGAGGCGCTCGAAGGCAAGCGTGAGGGCCACCATTTTACTGTACCCAAACAAGAAATCATTGCTAACGATTACGACCTAAGCCTAAGCAAATACAAACAAGAAATATATGAAGAAGTTACTTACCAAAAACCAAAGCTTATTTTTGAAAAATTGGAAAGTATAGAAGCTAACATTAGTAAGGGATTAAAAGAACTTAAAGAATTGGTGTAATGAAGTTGGTAAAATCTATATTAGGTAACATTACTCTTGAATTTAAAACAGGAAAGACTCCCCCTACTTCAAATCCAGAGTATTTTGGCGATGAAATTAATTGGTATACTCCAACAGATTTAGACAGGGAAAAAATACTTGGAAAATCGGTAAGAGGAATAACACAAAAAGCTATTGATGATAAAAAAGTTGTAGTACTAAAACCCAACACGATTTTACTTGGTTGTATTGGCGATATAGGGAAAATCGGATTGATAAAGAACAGTGCAAGTTCGAATCAACAAATTACAGGGATTTTACCGAAAGAAGATATTGTAAATAGTGAGTTTTTATACTACTGGCTAAAAAATAATAAGAACAGACTAAAAGATACATCAACAAGTGCCATTGTTCCCATTTTAAATAACAAACAACTTGCTTCTGTAAAAATTGAATATCCTGAAAAACTCTCCGACCAAATCCGTATTGCAGAAATACTAAGTCAAGCCGAAGCCTTAATAGCACAGCGAAAACAAAGCATTAGCCTTTTAGATGAATTATTAAAATCTACTTTTTTGGAGATGTTTGGGGATTACAATAAATTGCAATCTTCAAAAGTGCAACAATTAGGAGATAATATTTCGTATTTAACTAGTGGCTCAAGAGGATGGGCTCAATATTATTCAGAAACTGGCGCGAAATTTTTAAGGATTCAAAATGTTGGTGGTGGTGTTATAAGAACAGATAATTTAATATATGTTAAAGTCCCCAGCTCAGCAGAGGCAGAAAGAACAAAGGTTCAAGAAGGCGATTTAGTAATCTCGATCACTGCCGATTTAGGACGAACTTCAGTTATACCTAAGGATTTTGGAGAGGGTTATATAAACCAACATTTAGCATTGATTAGATTAAATAAAAACATAAATCCAGTTTACGCAGCCTATTTTTACAATATGCCCTTTGGAAATAACGGTATTCAGAAAAAAAATAGATCCGCAGTAAAAGCAGGATTAAATTTTAATGATATCAGATCCTTCCCAATTGTTATTCCTGACTTTTCAATACAAACCAAATTCGCTAACGTTGTAGAAAAAGTAGAAGTCTTAAAAACTCAATACCAACAAAGCCTAACAGAATTGCAAAATATTTACGGGGTGTTAAGTCAAAAGGCGTTTAAGGGCGAGTTGAATATTAAAGAAGTTAAAATAAAGGAGAAGGCATGAACTCATTTATATTTACCTTTGTATTACATCTATAAATAAAATGGCAGATAAAGCCTTCATAACACCAAAAGTACTTAAATGGGCAAGAGAATCGGCTCGCATGTCGCTAGAATCGGCAGCGGGAAAGGTTAATATTGCTGTTGAGAAACTAGAGGCTTGGGAAGATGGCGAACAGCAACCTACTATTAAGCAAGCAGAAACATTAGCAAAAGCATATAGAAGACCATTTGCATTATTCTTCTTGCCGGAAATTCCATACGATTTTCAACCCTTACAGGATTTTAGAAAAAAAGATTCTAAACCATTGGGTACTGCATCAACTTTTATTATTCGTGAAATTCAACAAAAGCAAAATTGGTTAAGTGATGTTTACAAAGAGAATGGCGAGAAACCATTATCTTTTGTAGGTAGGTTTTCACTTAAATCAAATCCGGCATTAGTTGCTAAGAATATTTTAGAAACACTTAATATTGATCCAAATAATTATGCAACTGAAAATCCGATTAGAGAGTGGATAGAAGGTGCAGAAGCAAATGGAATTTTTATTTCGAGAACAAGTTTTATTCATTCTCGCTTAAAGTTAGATAGCGAAGAGATTCAAGGATTTACTATTGCTGATAAATTTGCGCCATTTGTGTTTGTAAATTCAGACGACTGGAATGCTCCTCAGCTTTTTACTTTAGTGCATGAAATTGCTCATATATGGATTGCTGAATCCGGAATTTCAAACGATGTTGAGCCGGAAATCAAACACAAGGATAAATTTCACCCGGTAGAATTATTCTGCAATGAAGTAGCTGCAAATGCACTTATGCCGAAAGAATTAATTGATTCTCTAGAAAAAAATGTATTCGATTCAGGGAAAGAAGTTTTTAAAGTGTCAAAAAAATTAGGTGTGAGTTCTTTTGCTTTATTAGTTAGAGCATTAAACTTGCAAAAAATTTCAGCAGATAAGTACCGAAAATTAAAACAGGAAGCTGATACAGAGTTTAAGGCATTCGTTTCACGAGAAGAGTCGAAAAAACTGAAACAAAAAGATAAAGAGAAAAAAGGTGGGCCAAATTATTATACGCTATTAGTAAATAAAAATAGTCATTCATTTACAAGAGTTGTAATGGATGCGTTTAGAGGAGGTTTTATTCAACCTACGCTTGCGAGTACTTTGCTCAATACGCAGGTAAATAATTTTTCTAAGCTAGAGACCTTTCTTTATAAATGAGCAAGCAGCAGCAAAGATATTGCTTAGATGCTAACGTGCTCATCCAAGCTTGGCAGAAATATTATTCACCAAAACTTTGTCCAAGTTATTGGGCGGCGCTAAATAAGTTGGGTAAAGAGGATAGAATATTTCTTCCACAAATGGTTTATGATGAAATAACCAGAACGGACGATGATTTATCAGAATGGCTTAAAGCAAGTCATATTCCAAAACGAAAACTCGATGGTACAATAACTGAGTGCTGGAAAAATATACTAGCTGCTAATCCTTTGCATCAATATTTAGTTGACAATACAAAAAATCGTTCGTTAGCCGATCCTTGGGTAATTGCTCACGCTTTAAGTGAAAATGCTTGTGTTGTAACAAAAGAAGAAAAAGTAACCGCTCCGAATTCAAATAAAATAAAAATCCCTAACGTATGCGATAATATGGGTGTTAGATGGATTAACGATTTTGAATTTATTGAAGAACTCAACTTCAAGTTTACTTGCGAACTAACTAAGTAATACTGCGCTCAACAGTTCTATTATTGCTTAAAAGTGATTTTAGCATTTTCTTCGTCTTAGTATTTCCATATTGCATAACAGCATGTTTCAATTTTTGAAAAGGCATTTGCGATGCTTTAGCGAGTAATTTATTCAATACACTATCGCGATCTTCAGCTAAGTTATTTAAATTATTTGCTAAATCTACCAACAAAAATTCTTCTGTCATCTTTGAAGGAAAATGATGTTTCAATTGAAACTCAAAATCTCTATTTCCTAATTTAAATGTTCCGTGGCGTTTATGATTGTAAACAACCTTTTTATTATACAACTGAGTTGTTCCAACTCCAAGACTATTATAAAAATTTGGTGAAACCAAAAGAAAGCGATTATCCTTTAAAAAACTGCGCACCAAAACTTCTTCATCAGGCGGAACTTTTCCAAATGCAGAAGTTTTAGGAACATAATATAATCCCTGAGAGAGTTTTTCTAAAACTCCTTCCTTCAGCAATTCATCAAGGTGCCTATCAACTGAATTAGACCATTCGGATAGTTCATTCCTGCGATAAACTTTGCCGCTCTTTAAGTGCTTTTTAAACTCATTTAAACGTGTCATATTTATATTCCTCCTCTACAAAGATAATAAATTATCAATTATAATGCAAGTATTTTCATTTAAAATTCATGCAAAACAATCTATTATACATTTAATTATCAACTAGATAACGTATTTATATAATAAATAAATTTCTTTATTATTTGGGTGATCGCAGAATCAAACAAAAGCCACTATTCACCCAAAAGTGGCTTTTGTTTGTTAAAATATCCGGGTGATGAGTGCGGAAATATGCTTATTCACTAAAATTAAGTGTTCACGTAATCGTGAGCAAAGCAAAAGTGAACACTAGTGAGTAATTCCGATTCCGCAGACAACGTCTGCGGAATCTTATTCGTAATCCCCAAAGTACCCCCCCAAGTCTCCCCCGATTAATCCCGGAATAATCCCCTAATAAATCCGCAAAAAACTGAAAGAATCTGAAAGCTCCCACGGTCGCCCCCATATCACCCCGGAATAATCCCGGAGTATTTTCAGACAAACATTCCATTAAAAAAGGGCTGAGAAATATAATTTTCTCAGCCCTATGCTCCCCACTCACACATCCCACTAATTTACCTCGTACTCTTCACACATCTATCTCTTAGGAGAGCATTGCATCATTAAGCATTTTGTAAAGTAATTCCTTTTGAAAAACTTTTCTTCCATACTGTGTAAATAAAAGGAGCAAACAATTTTAAACCACCTTTAGCATAGGCGTTTTGTTTAGCCCTAAGAATTTGCCAACGAAAATTTCTTAAATAGACGTTTGATTTTTCGGAAAACTCTTCGGGTGGTATAGATTGAAAATATTCAGCGATACAATTTTTTAAAAAACCTTCCTCCTCTACGCTGAATGTTTGTCTTTTCCAATACACCTTAACCATAAACTCCCAAGACTGATTCACTAAATTTTTTACAGCTTCGGGATGAATGCTAATTTTTGTTTTTTGTGACTCTTCCATTTATAATGATTTGCTGAGACAAAAGTATGTTACGAGAATAAACTCATTTCCGGTTTGGGCTACTTTGGGATGAATTCTGTTTGAATTAGCGAGTTTGTGCTTGTTTCTTTTCTGAATTTCTATTTTACAAATTTGCGTTTTCACGCAGAAACCTACAGAAAGTTGCAATAAATAACTTTGTTTTTCACTTTGTAACCGCAATTGGAAACGTGCAGTAAAACATTTTAGACTTTTGCGCTTCAAACTAAAAACAAAAAATATGGATGCAGTAAAAGGAATTGAAGTTAGACCTTACATGGTAAATGAGTTAAGCACATTATATTCAATAAGCGAACCCACCATGATGAACTGGATAAAATCCATAAATAATAAAATTGGTGAGAAAGTTGGCCGGTATTATAATGTAAGACAAGTAAAGGAAATGTTCGATAATTTTGGAGTTCCATTTGTTATTGAATTCTCGGATACAGATCCGCTAAATTTTTAGATAATTTACAAAAAGAAACAAACGGCATATCTTTAAATATTACCGTTTGTTTCAAAACTAATTAATTCAGGAAAATAGTATCGGGTAAACCGAGTTTTTCAAAAATTAATTTAATTTGTTTGGGTGTGAAATACCTTCCGTTCTTCTTTCCTATGTCGTTTTGAAAGGGATTTAACCAAGTCTTAAATGTTCTTTCACTTACATCATACAATTCAGCCATTTCCCCTAGGGAATATGCCTTAAGCTGAATTTTTGCCGGCATAGTTTCATTTTGTTTCATATATATTTTTGATTTAGGTGGCAAAAATCTGCCTAAAGTTCTTTGTTTACACCAAACACTCAATTTCCCGGAATGCCCCCAAATCCCCCGGAGTACTTCACGGTAATCCCCGATAAAATTCAGCCTTTCCGAGCTCAACCCGGAGTCTCCCCCGATTCCCCCCGGATAATCCCCGAATAAATCCGATATAAATCCCCAGCCCAAATGTGCCCGAATATGCCCAAATAAGGCGGAACGCAAAGCCGTAGTCTGATCCATCGGGTATTCCCTGAAATCTAAAAATCCGGTAGGAAAAGGCAAAAAAAAGGGGGCGAAAAGCGCCCCTTGATAAATAGTTTTTTAATCAAATTTTTGTTCCTTTACATCGTGAAAATAAATTTTGGTTTCAAGAGGAAAAAGGTCTCTAAATTTTTGGATTATTTAGACTCGGTATTTTTAGGAAGACTTTATCCTTTCCATTAATTCCGGTTCATGCTCCAAGACTCCCATAAAGTCGAGAATTAGCTCTAAATGTTCGTTAAATTTGTTAGCAGTTTCACCTGTTGGTTCCACAGAAGTCTGACAGAAATGTAAGACTTTTTTGTTTTACGCATGTTTTCTATTTGCATATTATACTCCCCTATAAAAAACGGATTAGGCTCTAAAGTTGTGAGGAGAAAATAAAGTTTAATTTTTACGGGCTTTATATTTCATGAACACTCAAACTAATGATCAGACTCAAAAAGTTATAATCTATTGATTTTAATCTCCTCTACCACCGCCGGGTCAAGCAATGTAGAGAGATCGCCAATGTTTGCCAAATCGTTTTCGGCAATCTTCCTTAAAATCCGGCGCATGATTTTCCCACTCCGGGTTTTTGGCAGGCCTTTCACAAACTGGATCTTATCTGGCTTGGCGATGGGGCCTATGATCCGCGAAACCGTCTCTAGGATGTTCTGCCGCAACAGATTGCTGTCAACCATATCTTTATCATAAATAACGTAAGCATAAATGCCCTGCCCTTTAAGATCGTGAGGATAACCAACAACAGCACTTTCAATTACGCCTGTATGCATGTTAATTGCATTTTCCACTTCAGCAGTACCAATGCGGTGGCCACTCACGTTTAATACGTCATCCACACGGCCAGTAATTTTATAGTTGCCTTTATCATCACGCATCGCACCATCGCCGGTAAAGTACATGTTTTCATACGTCGCAAAATACGTCAGCCTGCAGCGCTCATGATCATTATAAGTTGTGCGGATGATGGACGGCCACGGCTGTTTGATGCAAAGATTCCCGCTTACATTATCACCTACAATTTCTTTACCGTTTTCGTCAACCAGACAGGGAAGAATTCCAGGCATTGGCAGTGTAGCCCACGAGGGCTCTGCTGGCGTAACCCCCGCAAGGTTGGTAATTAAAATACCACCCGTTTCTGTTTGCCACCAGGTATCTACGATCGGGCACTCATTTTTACCAATTTTGTCGTCATACCAATGCCAGGCCTCTTCATTAATCGGCTCTCCCACTGTGCCAAGAATTTTGAGCGTAGAAAGATTTTTCCCCTTGAGCGGATCCAGGCCAAAACCCATCAGGCTGCGAATGGCTGTGGGCGCAGTATAAAGAATATTAATTTTATGTTTATCAATCGTCTCCCATAAACGACCCGCATCAGGATATGTAGGAATGCCTTCAAAAATAACGGTAGTAGCGCCAGCACTCAATGGTCCGTATACAATATAACTGTGGCCTGTGATCCAACCTATGTCGGCAGTACAAAAGAAAATTTCACCGGGTGTGTATTGAAAGGTATTTACAAACGTATAATTGGTATAAATCATATACCCGGCGACAGAATGCACAACACCTTTTGGTTTGCCTGTAGAACCTGAAGTATAGAGAATAAACAAAGGATCTTCGGCATCCATTACTTCAGGTTCATAGTGCTTCAGTCCTAGTGTTTCAATCGTTTTAATTTCATCTTCCCACCACACATCCCTGCCTTTGATCATGCTAACAGGAATTCTTGTGCGGGTTGCCACAATTACACGTTTCACAAAAGGACACGCGATCAGGGCATCATCGATTACGCTTTTTAAAGGAATATCTTTTGCACCACGAAAAGCGCCGTCGCAGGTGATGATGAATTCTGCCCGCGCATCTATTAAACGATCGGCGATACTCTGCGCTGAGAAGCCGCCAAAAACAACGGAATGCACCGCACCAACGCGCGCGCAAGCTAACACAGCGATCGCCAGCTCAGCAATCATACCCATGTAAATAATTACCGGATCTCCTTTTTTAACGCCATTGTTTTTTAATACGTGTGAAAACTGACATACTTTACGGTACAAATCTTTATACGTTAAGATGCGGTGATGTTCGTCTTTATCATTCGGCTCAAAAATAATTGCAGGAGAATTTCCGAATTCTTCCAGGTGACGGTCAAGACAATTTTCAGTAATATTTAATTTACCGCCTTTAAACCACTCTACCTTTGGCTCTTTAAAATTCCATTCTAAAACTTTATCCCACTTTTTTTTCCAGGTGAAATTTTCCGCAATGGGTCCCCAAAAATTTTGCGGGTCTTCAATACTTTTTTTATACTCTGTTTTGTATTGATCCAATGAAGTGATCTGATAAGGATATTTTTTCATGATATTTTATTATGACGTTTTAATTTTTGCTGTTGCTAATACCCCGAATTCCTCCACTTCTGTTAGGCAACCAAATGCCAACACGGCCGTCTTTTGTAGACTAAGCACCATTTGGCTTTTGGCAAACAAGGTGGCCAACGAAAAAAAATCAACTATAAGTCGTGCGGTAATTTTGTGCTACACGTACCA
>Ga0335394_10006920_pt1 | contig 12805 bp, 12 predicted proteins | sample MAT03_FD_205741 | JGI IMG/M metagenome (GOLD analysis project Ga0335394, IMG submission 205741) | Freshwater microbial communities from Lake Fryxell liftoff mats and glacier meltwater in Antarctica - MAT-03 (spades assembly) (version 2) ...
AATGAATATGATTAGGCATCCCGATAGCTATCGGGACAACGCCCCTACTTTTACTTCACCCCGACTAACTCTAAACTTCAATGCATCAATTACTAGTTGCTTATAATCATCCTCTGCTAGCAACTTTTGCCAATCATTACAGACTGCTGTAAAAAACTGAACCGCGTGCCGCGCATATTCCATTTATTGAAGATAAGAATACTAAAGTCAAAAGCTTCACAAGACAGATAAAAAGAATGTTGGTCAGGCGACCAACATTAACTGGAGAATTTATCGCTTTTTATTAGGTTAGTTGTTCATCTTTTTCATTTCAAGATAGTATTTGATTATTCCGGGAAGTGTGACCTAGGTATTCCGCTAACTGTTTGACCCCCCTGTTTTGTAAGAGAATTTGATGTGATAAAGGTATTAGTTTTTTGTTGAGTTAGTAGTTGATTTTTTACGTAGCGATTCACCCTTCAATTCGAAGCGGTTTGCGTTGGTTAAGAGACGATCCATAATGGCATCGGCCAGCGTTGGTTCGGCAATGTATTCGTGCCACTTTCCAATGGGTAGTTGTGAGGCAATAATGATTGACTTTTTAGCATATCGGTCTTCCAGGATTTGGAGTAAAGCAAGTCGGGTATTCTGATCCATGGGAGCCAATCCGAAGTCATCGAGGATTAGTAAGCTGACCCGTTCTAATTGATTGAGTAATTTGACGAACGATCCGTCTAGCTTGGCCATCATAATTTTTTCAGTAAACCGATTCAGGTTCAGGTAAAGAGATTTATATCCCATCACACAAGCTTGATGACCCAGTGCACAGGCCAGAAAACTTTTACCCGAACCAGTCGCACCACTGATCAGTATATTTTCGGCACGATCCAGATAAGAACAATCCGAGAGTTGAAGGAGTTGTTCTTTAGACAAGTTCCGTTCTTTGCCACAGGAGATTTCTTCCAACAAAGCCGTGTAGCGCAGTTTACTCAGCTTGAGATAAATCTGTGTTTTGTACTGAATACGATTTTGCTTTTCAGCTTGCGTAAGATGGGCGATGAGTGCATGGGCTTCAGGGTGCTGGTTGAGGGGCGTTTGTAATATCGCCTGATAGCTACGCGCCATACCGGCCAGTTTCAGATCGTTGAGTTGTTCAAGTGTTGCAGTCGTGTTCATAATTGTTTTTCAGGTTTAGTAAAAGAATAGTTATTGATAGAAGTCTGCTCCCCGTATTTGATGGTGATAAGGAATTGGTGAGACGGGTTCAGTAATAGAAACTTTGTCGAGATTACATTTTAAAATATTGGCGATCATTCCGTAATTAATAATCGGTGCAGCAAGTGCACGTTGACATGCGGCTTCCAGACGGTCTTTGCTATATTGTTTCCCAAGCCGAAGGATACCTAAGCAACTGTGATAGGTTTGCTGATAAAATATTTTTGATTCAAGAACCTTGCGGATTACCTGTAGCGTAGCTTGACCTACAAGACTAGCTTGTTGTTCAAAGTAGTCTCCATTCCAACCGCGTTGCTCGTTAATATGCTGATGGTTAACAGGCATGTGTTCGGCCAACGTAGTGTAGTCATTCTTTTTATAGTTGCGCACATGGAGTGCTACTCGCTTTAAATCATGATAGATCTCTACGGTCTGTGTGGTGTAAACGATCTTCAAGCGTTTACCGATCAACGTAAAGGGCACACTATATTGATGACGATCTTCTCCCAATATTACATGGTAGTTGCGTTGCACTTTGCTATACGTCACATGCTTAATTTCATAGGGGGTGCTAGGGAGTGGCTTGAGCTTTGGCTTTTCATCCGATTCAAACCATTGTTTACGAGAACCTGATTTGTTTTTAAATGGCCGCTCATGGAACAACTCTAATTGTTGGAGGAAGGCAGCATTGATTTGTTCAAGGCTATGGAAGGTTTGATCGCGTAAGGGAGCATAGATACGTTTGTACGTTAAATCAACTCCTTTCTCCACGCTACTTTTGTCACGCGGCTTGCGTACACGGGCTGCGAGTATAGTCGTACCGTAGTGGGCGGCTATATGTTCCATGGCTTCCGTGAACTTAGGCTCGTAGCGATTAGCACGCACCACTGCTGTTTTCATATTGTCACATTTTATACTGGCCGGAACACCTTGTAGGTAATGCAAGGCATTGGTTAATCCACCAATAAAATCATCTTGCTTCTGAGAGCGTAGCGCTTCAACGTACATGTAATTGCTATACGGCATGGTGCAGACCAGCACTTCGCAAGGCTTCCATTCTCCGGTAGTGATATCTACGTACCCAAACTTATCGCCAGCAAAATCTACCTGCATTTGTTCGCCTGCCTGATGGATAAAGCGCATCACTGCTTGATGCTTTTGAGTATGCACCCGCAGGTATTCACAGAATTGTGAATACGCGTAGCCTTCTGCATGTTCTTTCCGATATTCCTCCCACAGCAACTGGCGCGTCACACCACGTCTGGTGAGTTCACTGCAATACCGATCTAAGTTTTTCGCTATGGTTTGGTAACGCTTATCTGCTTTTCGACCGCCATGACTCTGTTCAAAACCATCTCTATAAACAATCGGAGCCAGAGCGTCTTCATCCAGTGACAGCAATTCGGCAGCGCTTAATCCACTACCTTGAATTCTTCTTAAGTATTCTCGCACGGTATTGCGCGATAGGCCAGTCAACCGCTTGGTCTCCCAGATACTGCGGCCTTCCTGATAGAGTTCGATAATTCGTTTAATCTGATGCATGCGTAAGGGGTTTGACATTTCATTCGTTTTTAAGTTTTATCCGATAAACATCGGCCTTAAAACGAAATCACTTTTGCATCAAATCCTAGTACAAAGGGGGGTCAAACCATTAGCGGAATCCTTGCCTTTATTCAGCAAATGCCTAGGTCAACAGTTAGCGCAATGACTAGGTCAAACCATTGTCGGAATACCTGGGTCAAGCCATTAGCAGAATCCCTAGGTCAAGTATTAGCGGTAGCATGGGTCAGACCTTTCCGGAATATTCAGATCCAACATAAATCTGAAATAATTCGAATAATAGTTCTTATTTAAAACTCAAATAGTGAAGATAGAAGTGAATAATTCAGCGACTGTTGTGATTCGTTCAAGACGAATATGGAATGAAACTGAAATTGAAATTCAGAAGCATGAGGAATACGTGTTTGAAGCGGATGGTCTTTGGAGAGACCTAACAATTAGCTGTGACGCTGATGGATATACGAATTCGTATATGATGAGATTGTTCGATCGATTTAAGCGATCGCAAAGTGGTACCTGGTTTGCCCTTATAGGCAGCATGGATAAAGACAATGATTTTCTTATTGGAAAAAAGAAGTGGATCGTTTTTCAACAAAGTGGTCTCCTCTTTTGCTACGCAAATGATGTAAAGGGATTCTATTGGAACAATTCCGGGGAGGTTTCATTGAAAATTACACGGCTGAGGTAATTTTAGAAAGCAAGAGCAAGAATAGAAGGAATGGCAACGCGGGTAATACTAATGGTTCGGATGATGGCAGCATTATTGTTTGCGAAACTAAATGTTCGTGGGAACATTCAGTTTCAAAATTTAAAAGCTAACTCACGATTGGGAAACCCTTTCTTCTTCTCTGTATTCTAAATGATCTGTGTTCGTATAGTCTTTGTCGCCACGGTAAAAGTGATATAGATAAATACCCTTCATAAGCCCAACTTTATAGGAGGTCTTGAGCACCGCTACATGCATAAGATTATCAACGCCGAGACAACCTTCCGAAAACCCACCCGTCAGCTTCCAAACTTCTTTACTGATCATCATCATACATCCACTCAAAGGCAGTTTTGGGTTATCCAGCAACGCTAGTTGTAGTCTGTTTTTATCAATGTTTTCTGCAGCTAGTTTCCTATGATAAAGTATGTCATGATTACTATCAATACTCCCGGACAATAGCTGATAACTCTGGTAGACCCTATTCGTCATACATGTCCACAAGCCAACCTCAGGATAGGTTTTAATGTACTCGTCCAGATACATGCCGTACTCACTGAGGAGATGAAGTGTGTCTCCATCGGTAAAACACGCCCAATCTTCATCAGGAATGAGGTTCATGAAATTATTATAATATTTGCCAATATTTCTATCGGTGCTAAAGGGTTGAGAATACCAAATCATTTATATAGAATTGTTTGTTACGGGACGAAAGAAGGCATTGAAATGTATTGGTTCATTCTTTTTGATACGATTTGATCAATATCAAAATAGTCACTGCCCTTCTGCTTATACTGCTTGTGAAAAAAACGATGTTCGGGTGTTTCAAGATACTGCGCGGAATAATAAGGAAAGTCATTGCTGATTTTTTGTATTGCCTCCGCGATGGAATTGATGTCTTCTTTGGTAGAGTACAACCCCAGGCTTGCTCGCACCATACCCTGATAAGAAAGTATTTCTTCTTCTTCTATATCCCAAAATGTCGACATCAAACACTCCCGTACGAACGGATGAGCACAAAAACAATCATTTCTAACAGCAATACCAAAATAGTCATTTAATATAAGAGCCAGTAGCTCATGTGGAATTCCTTTTATATTAAAACTGACTACACCTATTCTTTTTCCATAAATTCCTTCCGGATATATCTTCACTCCTGGAATAGAAGCGAGTCGATGCAGTAAATGCTTAGTTAATGACTGTTCCTTGGCTAATATATTGCTCATTCCTACGCGGTCAAGGAAATCTACAGCAATTGCAACCGACAAAATTCCAGGTACATTTAATGTCCCGGCGTGTTCCCTGTCAAAAATATTTGATGATATTTTGAAATCGTATGAAGACACGGCCTCGACCATTCCACCTCCATAGAACGATGGGATCATTTTATTCAATATATCGTTCCTTCCTACTAACACACCCGGAGATCCTGGCGCATACACTTTATGACCAGAAAAGATGAAAAAATCAATTGAACATAGGGGATCACGTTGTACAAGGGAAACCGGAGCGTGCGCTACTAACTGTGCTCCATCTACGACAATGTAAGCATCATACTGGTGAGCTAGGTTTGCGAGTTCATAAATTGGGGTTATCTGACCAGATACATTGCTGGCACCCGTAATCGCAATGTAGTTCACCTTTCCATTATGCTTCTCAAGAAGACGCTTGACCTGCAGTAGATCGATACCGGTATATTCACCATTTTCATTTGTAACCTGTAGGTATTCTACAACATTATTATGGTTTCGATGTGGCAGATCATTGGAATGGTGTTCCATAATCGAAGCCAGAATAACGTTCTTTGAGGGTCTTAATTTGTTCAAACCCTCTGCGACTCTGTTAAGTGCTAGGGTAGATCCGCTGCCAAGAAAAACAGTAGTATAGTTATCATCCGCTCCGATAAATTTTCTGATTCTTTCTTCTGCCCACCGAACAACTTCAGAACTAATTTTGGCAGTTAAATGAACGGAACTATGTGTGTTAGAATAGTATTTAAGAAATTGCTGAGAAATTTCTTGCGCTGGTCTTAAGGCTAATGTTGACGCTGCAGAGTCAAGATAAATTCTATTAGTAGTCTTGGCATCAGCAGTTATATATCGTAGTCCAATTCCGTCGAAGGCGTCTCTGATTTGTTTTAAATCCATCTTCTAGTTACTAAAAATTTTCACTATAAATTTCCTGCCCATCTACAAAACAATTTATGAATCTTGAGTTAAGGTTGTAAACGTTTCGGGCAACGTGAATTCCTAACCGGATACGTTCAATATAAATGTCATTAAATATATTCAAAAAAAGTGCACCTTCATTTCCTTTTTCAAGTGTTGCAAATAACGTGGCTAGAATCAAATTGCATTTTGGATGTGGTCCTTCTTTCATTACCAGAGGTTCCCCTTTATCAGTTAAGATTGTATACGCCTTAACATTTTCAATTATAGGGCACTCCTCAACGGGGTCGATGCACCTTACCAGATTTGCATCGCTATTGTCCATTATCTGGAACTTTTCTGGAGTCCGTTTGTATATTTTCCGAAACCATACTGAGGCCTTGTTTCGCATTGTGGTCTCAAATAATATTTCGACATCTTGTATTGAGACTTGGTACTCGCCTAGAATATCGAGATAATTCTGTGGGATAAGATAACTTGCTTTAATTTCCTGCCGAGCAAGGGTTTCGATACCAATGTCATTGATCCATAAAACCAATTTACATTTTCGATTCATTGACTTGAGAAACCTGTACGCTTTTACTCCCGTTCGAAATGATGAAATCTCGGATTCACCCTCGTTTGATAATTCTGAAAGTTTCTCGGACAGACAGTAATGCCCGGCGATAATGACAACATTGTGATGACCTTCCAATACTAGCAGCTCAACTAATGGCGCAAAAAGATCGGTGGAGTCTTTGCTCATAGATATACTCAAAATAGATTAACACTTTTTGATATAAAACACATATTGCATTTCAGTTTTTACAAAATCCAATACCTTATATTTTCCTCGATCACAAAATCGAATGATATCATTGTACGTCTGTGGATCTGTGGAGATCAGTTCAAGTATGTCTCCTGTATTTAGGTCCTTTAACATTGATTTCGTTCGCAGTAGTGGAACAGGACACTTCGTACCTGAAACATCCAGCTTAACTGTGTGGGCATAAGCGTCATTCATATTTTAAGTTACGGGAAGGGTTTGTGATAGCTGTACGGACACAGTTATAACCTAAAGTCAGTAAGACAATAATTAAAATAAAGAGTAAAGGAATAATAAAATCCAGCAATCTAAGATCGATGGAAAAAGCAAAATTCTGCAACCATTTATCCATGATATAGAAAGAAATACATGTTCCTATGATGCTACTGCCGAGTGTCATTAAAATATAAGGACGCAAAAGAAGGACCAATATATCCTTCAAATCTGCTCCATAAACTTTCCGTATGGCGATTTCTTTTAATCGATTTTGCATGGAATAGGCTGACAATGCAAACTGACCCAATGCGGCAATAACAAGAGAGGTTAAAGCAAAATATTTAGTAAGAGAATCGAATTGCTGAATTTTCTTGTACTGATGTTTGTACGATGTCGCAATATGCTGATATTCGAACGGATACTCTGGGAATACCACGTTCATCTCTGATTTGGTCTTCTCGACGGCTAACTGGTCATATCCTTCTTGAATTTTAATTGTAAAGAATCCAGTTGGCGAGGGATTATAGCTCAGTAATATGGGTTCAAAAGCTTCCTGAAGGAAGAGGTGATTATAATTTGAAAACACACCAATTATTTCATACACCGAGTGTCCCCAATAAACTGTTTGATTGAGTGCTTCTTGAGCTGATTTAAATTGCAGGGTTCCTAATGCCGCTTCATTAATGATGACGTTATTTTTTTCTTGGGACAGCTTTTCGGAAAAATTCCTTCCACTGACTAAGCGAATGCTATATGTATTGATAAAATTTTCATCGACTTCTATTTTAAAAACATTATTTCCTTCAAGCTCGGCCCCTAAAACTCTTTTCATCCCTGCTGATGTTGTAATCTTTTCCCCTGGAATAGAGGAGGTGAATGCAACTGATTTAATGAAAGAATACTTAAGTAGACGATCTTTAAAGAGTTTTACTTGATTACCATACGACGAATCGCTAGACGAAGGACTTCTCACAGCTAGGCACTCTTCAAGCGCAAGACCTATATCGTGATTTTCCATGTATGTGATCTGTTTTCCTACAATCAGTGTACTTGCAATGACAATAAAAGAAATTACGAATTGAAAATATACCAGGCTTCTCTGGAATAGAACTCCTTTTTTTGATCCTTTAAGTTTTGCTCCAAGTATTTCAATTGGTTTGTAAGCCGAGAGTACAATGGCTGGATAAAAACCAGTTATTGTACTTCCGACAAGAATTACCAAAATTAGTAGTAGCACCGTTGGTAATCTTTCAATTAGAATCAAGGAAACATCTTTGTCTAACCAATGCTCAAAATACCCTTGAACACAAAGCAACAATGCAGCGCTAATTATAATACTTCCCAGATTAATCAGGAAAGATTCGACAAAAAATTGCATAATTAAACCACCTCTTCCAGCGCCCAGAGTTTTTTTAACGCCAACTTCGTTGGCTCTCTCCATTGACTTCGCCAAAAACATATTCATATAGTTGATCCAAGCCATGAACAAGATTGCGTAAGCTATAATCACAAGGAACGTAAGTTGCTGTTTTGACCCTGGAGCTATTGTTTCTTCACGTAGCTTGGAATTTAGATAAATCGTATTTAACGGTTGGAGAAATATTTTTATTAGTGATTTCTCACCATATATCTTATTCAATATAGGCTTAAACTTTGCTTCAATTTGATCTTGGGAGGATCCTTCTTTGGTTAACACATAGGTGTAAAATTGACTCCACCAGATACCAGCATCAAGTTCTGGATTGTTCAACGTCGCCCAGGAAATCAAATAATCAAAATCCAAATGTGAATTTGATGGCGGATCTTGAAAAATCGCAGTAACCTGATATTGCGTACTGGTATTAGTACCAATCTCGATCAATTGGCCAAGCATCTGGTCGTTCGGAAGGTCTCCAAATATTTTTCGGGCAAAAGATTCAGTAAGGACTATTGATTTGGGCTTCTGTAATGGGTCCGCATCACCGCTTAGTTGTACAAAACTAAAAATCTTAAGAAAGTTAGCATCAGCGAAGAATCCTTCGTTTTCAATCGCGGAGTATACTAATTTGTTATCCACGCGATAATTAAGAACGGAAAGTGGGTTCATAATTACCACGCGACAAAAACGGGTGTAGGATTCTATTTCGGGAATATCTTGAACTAGGTAGGGGCCCATACCCGGTACATTCGTAGCATAGCGGCTTGAATTCTCACCCTTGTAATCAACCTCGCCCCAATCAAAACCAACCCTATAAATTTGTTTTGATTTCGCATGGAAAGTGTCATAGCTTTTTTCAAAAACAACAAATTCCATGATGAGCGCAAAACTGACAAGGCCGATACTCAACCCCGCAACATTTATGAATAAATAACCTTTTCGTTTTAAAAGATTCCGTATCGCTAGTTTCAAAAAATTGTTACCCATAATGCCTGATTTAAAAAAGAAATTTAACCAAAATCCAGCGATTACCCTTGCTGCTCACGTCAGATAATATTGGGTAAAATGTTAAGCTTTTCGCTAAGATATTTCCTGTTTTTTTGGGTTAACTCCCCATCATTCCAATCCCTCACATGATCATGCTCTAAATGAAGATAAAGTAGGTCAGGACAGGTTAACAACAAGCGGTCGGCCCCCAAATAACGGTGAATAATATCCTGATCTTCACCGCCCCACCCGACATAATTTTCATCCCAGCCATCAATCTGTTTTAGTAATTCTCGTTGAAAAAATGGAAGGACTCCAAATCTATGTCGGTTAAGGAGTTGATCTCTCATAAATCCCTCATGGAAATTCTCTCTGGCTACGGATGCCGTTTTTTGAATCTCCTGGAGTTGATCTACTCTAAATGATCTAAAAGATGTGACTAATCTAAATCCGGTTATTAGCATTTTTGTGGATTCCCTCGCGAGGTCTAGGTGTCTATCCAACGATAAGTTATAGGGTATAAGATCCACATCAAATGGAGTAATAAAATCCCCCTTTGCCAGTTTAAGCCCCTCATTTAGCAGTGCTGATTTGTTAAATGGTCCCTCACCTTCTATATGTTTGTAAACGATATTATTTGGCAATTCTGAATCCAATGATGGTTTCAAACTTGATTCAATAATGATGAGCTCAATTTTCAGGCTTGATCTTTCAACTAAAGCTGGAAACCAATTGAGAAGAGATTCCAAATGTTGAGATCTATTTCTATACGCTACTAAAAGACTTAGGTCTGCCATGGACTAAATAATGAAATAACTAATAACTACTCCCAATCAATTGTTCAATTTGAACTTTTGATCGGAGCGTTTTAATAACTATGTGAACTCTAAAGTAATTATTTTTTTTTAACTTCCATGAATATAGATCTTTTCAATTTGTGTTATTCCCTGTTATGTTCTGGAATAACGCCATTCTTCCTTTATTTATATCCATAAGGTTGTAATTTTTATTTACATACTCATATAGCGCCTCTCCGTCTTCAATAAGTTTTTCAGGAGCCTTTGAGTATCTTAAAAATGCTTGATACCAGTCATTCTGACTTTTGCAAATTGTAACCCCTGGATTCTCGATCACATTATAAGGATGCAAGTCTGATACAATAATGGGGATGGCATTACAACCAGCTTCTACAATTTTTAAATCAGATTTGAATTGGTTAAATGTATTTTTTTGCAACGGTGCCACACAAAGAGCTCCATTTTTATAATGATTCATAAAATGCGTGGGAGGGAGATAATCCATTATTTCGCATGAGCCAAACTCATTCGCCACGCTAACTATTCTATCCCATTCATTTTTTGTTTCTTTCGTTTTTCCGTTGTATCCAGCCAACACAAATTTAAATTCTCGCTGTATAATCGGGTTCTGACGACATCGGTTAAGGGCATGGCTAATACTGTGCAGATCCTCAAAGTGGGTAATACCTCCAGCATACAGAATGTTTTTTTGATTTAGCTTTGGTTGCTTAATAAATTGATCGAATCCATAGGGGAAAGCGTTTGGAAAAAGCGTAACGTTCGGGTTGTGATGCAATATCTTTTGTTTCAGCTTTTCATTTGTGGTCGTCACGACGTCAGCAACTTTCATGGCCTTAATAATCCTTTCCTTGATGCCATGTTTTTTCCAGGCATCGTAATAAAAATGCTTCCGGTATAAAATCCAGTAGTCATCAACATCCACAATTAATTTAAATTTGAATTCTTCCCTCAGCGATAGTATTCGATCCAGATCGAACGGGCATTCGCGGCTAAATATTACGAGATCCACTCCCTTAAAGAGGACGTCGTCAAAGGCCTGATTATTTGATAAAGTCAGCACTTGACCGGTCTTCTGAAATTTCAAATAGCTTAGGGGAAGCATAAGCCTTATGTAGTCAACTCCAGATCCAAATTTTATCAATTGTAAGATCCTCATTGCTGGCTAGGTAAAACGGCTAAGCGAAAATACGAGGATGCGGATGGCAATTGAAATGAGATAGGTCAATTTGAATGGGGTTTTGTTGAGTGCTTTATCCATTACCCGACGCTCAATTCTTATAAAGGATTTATAATTTAAATATAAATAGTATCCGCAGAGATCAGATCCATTACATTTTTTATTTCAGAAGAATACTCCTCGATAATTTGATCGAACAATATAGCCGTGTCGTCTACAAGATTACCACCTTCAGTTGTTGAGTTTTGAATTTCCAGAAAGCGCAGAACTAAACATTGTTTTTCTTCCGAGTAGTTAAAGATCGCTCCACTATACCCGGTGGTGGTGAGTAAATGTGGGTTTGTAATTGTGAAGCAAAGCTTTAGCTTAAATTGATTTGCAGAATAGACTCCCTGAAACTCAGTTGAGCACTGACATTCACCAATAGAATGAGTAAGGTTACCCGTCAATGCTCCCTGGGAGGAAAATTTTAAGACAATTGAAAAATTTGGAGAATGGAATTTTTTTAATTTGTAGCTAAAATCCAATAAAATATTGTTCATGGCAATAACGTTGTTTGGCGGCCGGCAATTATAGAAAAAAATTGAGCATTATTCCTATATTTGACAATTGATTTGCGCCAAAAGTATGATGAAATCAGATATTCAGTATCTAATCGTCAATGAACTTAGAGATTTTATAATACCGCTATCTGACGAGGAGTTGTTTCTAGTGGAGAACAATATTTTAAAAGAAGGTTGCCGAGATCCGTTAACGATTTGGGAAAATAAAGGTAAGCTTGTAATAGTTGATGGTCATCATCGCTATAAGATTTGTCAAAAACATGGTCTTCAGTTTAAAATTAAAAAACTTCATTTTGATAATATTGATGATGTTCGTTCCTGGATGGTAGATAATCAGATGGGAAGGAGAAATTTAACGCCTGATCAGATCAGTTATTACCGAGGCTTAAAATATATTTCGCTAAAAAAGAAAAAAGGGGGTTATGACAATGTCAAGTTGAAGGGGCAAAGTGAGTCCACAACTTCTGAATTTCGAGCCTATCAATTTAATGTGAGTGAGAGTACGATAAAGAGAGATTATAAATTTGCGGAGGGTTTAAATATAATTGGCCATTCTAATCCAAAATTGAAGACCAAAATCCTAACGGGTGAGTCAAAGGTTAACAAATCAGACATTCAGGCATTGCAAAGCGCAAAGAATCCTGAAAAACTAACGATAAAGAATGAGAAGGATTTATTTAATAAGGCAAAGAATATCCGGAAAGAAATCCTGCAGGATGTCGAAACAAAGGTTAAAAAAATTGAATTCGACCGTGTCGAGAGCGCAAGAGAGATTTTAAAGAGCAAAGAACCAGACTTTCTTAGTCAAGAAGACAGACTAAAAAAGCTAAAAGGTATGATTCTAAGTGCCATGAACAGAGCGATCAATGAGAAAAATGCGAGTGCGATTAAAGATCTAAAAAAACTGATTGATAGATTGTGTGAAGCATTGTTATAACAAAAACTTCGGCTTCTTGTCGAATTAGCCCGACAGAAATTTAAGTGTTAGTTGGGGCTCTCAATTTATTTACGGATGGATTGATGGGCTGAGTCAGCACTTCCGGCCATAGTTTTTCCATCATGCCATAATACAACTCTTGATTACTATGCATCTTCCGACGGTATTGTTCATCCACCCCAAGCATAATATCCAATAGACATCGATTTGCAAAGGGAGTAAAGGATTCTTGAACAATATCCCATTCCTGTTGACTC
>Ga0335394_10006927_pt1 | contig 12797 bp, 5 predicted proteins | sample MAT03_FD_205741 | JGI IMG/M metagenome (GOLD analysis project Ga0335394, IMG submission 205741) | Freshwater microbial communities from Lake Fryxell liftoff mats and glacier meltwater in Antarctica - MAT-03 (spades assembly) (version 2) ...
AATTTCTGTATGATGCAGCTAAAAAACACTATATGGATACTTACTAAAAGGAGTAAATCATGGGAGCAGCTATCGGCGTAGTAGGGGCGGTCACTGGGGTAGTAGGTGCTATCTCACAAAATAGCGCCCAACAGCAACAAGCAAATGCCCAAAGAAATGCCCTCGACCAACAATCGCTTACCGAAAGAAATAATACTCAACTTCGTTTAATGGAGTTAGAAAGGCAGAAAAATTACTCAGATTTTCAATATCAAATAGAGACGGCACGTAGAGAGATATCGCGAACTAGCGATAAGAATGCTCTACAGATAGCGGGGTTACAAGATGAACAAACAAAAAACGTTCAATCTTTCGGCAACCAGCAATCTACAATACAGCAGCAAACAGAAAATCAAGGACTTATTGGGCAAGCAAATCAAGAAGAGTTTGGGGCTAAATCTCAGGCGGCGGGAATATTATCCCAAGAAATGGAGGCGGGTAGAGGTAAATCCCTAGAGCTAGCGAATCAAGGCGCGGCACTAAATAACGAGCAAATACAGCAGGGGTTTTCTCAGCAGCAAGCCTTTAATCAGCTAGCAGGTCAAGGTCAAGCGGGGTTATCTATGAGCGATAATGCTAATTTGGCTAACATGGCTCTTATAAACTCTACAGGCGTACAAGAGTTTTTACAGCAGTACGGTAATGTTACCGACCAAATAATGCAAGGCGGAATCAATGCCCAAACCGTAGCAGATTTAGTTAACCAACTAGGAGGTGATAACGCCGAATTTATGCGAGGTACTGCACGGAGGGGGGATGAGTTTATTCAAGCAGCCGGCGCTTACAATCAGAACTCAATAGAGACTGCTAGTCAACTAAACAAACTTGGACTTACTTCCGCGCAAGAAGCACAAAATTCTGCCTATACGATAGATGAAGCTAACTCTTCGCTAAACAGAAACTACTATGATTTACAACGGCAATCCCAGCAAAGCGCGATTACATCAAGCGGTAACGCTGTACAGACTCAAATTAATACTCAAAAGTCTGGCATTGTGCAACCTAACATACTTGGTATTCTTGGCGCTGGAGTCAGTGCTTATCAGGCTATAGCCCCTACTTTTAGCGGTAAATCAATATCAAATTACGGTAAAGGCAAATAACGTGAAATATGGTGGATACTCTTTAAGGGTACTCGGAACTGATTCCGGGCTACGAACTAAGGGCTTACCGGGTGCTAACTTAGATAGCAACTCTAACGATAGAAGTAGTCAGTACTTGAATCAAGCCTCTCAATCCCTGGGTGGTGCTGCCTCTGGTTTAAGTGCCGGCACACAACTAGCCCAGCAAATTAGTAGCGACTTAACTAACAATGCTATCCAGAGTAACAATACGCAAACTGAGATAGCTCGAACTCAGGCGCAAGTAGCGGGGGTGCAAGCGGAAAATAGTGCAAGAATATACGGCACGATTTCAAAATCCCTTACGGACTACGCTGACTCCCAAGCAAAACAAAAGGCTGCTAGGGATGAGCTAGCTTACAAAAAATACAGTGACGCACTTAGAGACGCAGAGGAGGCTAAAAGATTTGCTATAACCTATCGCCAAGAACAAAGGGCAGAGCAAGCCTTTCAACAGGGCGTAGAGGATGATAATGATAAACGATACAGAGAGGATAGAGACCGGCAGACTAAAAAATACGAGGCGGAAGTAGCCATACAAGACTACGCGACACTAGAGCAAGATGCTACGGATATACAATACAACCTCGGTACTACCTCGCTACAAACTAGGCTTGAGACTTTAAATCAAAAGCACCGAGGTAAGGTGTCTCCCGAATTCACATCGGAATGGACTAAGAGAATTAACGAAAGGCAATCTGGTGAAGCTACCAGAATGAGTGAGACTCGATACAAGAATATAGCCCAAGTGCAAGATTTTCAAAGGGAACAGCACAAGCAGCTATTTAATATCGAGTCTATGGGAGTAGTAAAGCAAATAGCTAATGGTGTGCTTCCCGTAGCGGATGGTATACAGCGACTAGATGAGATGAGTAGTAGTTACTCAGAAGCTAATCGACTAAGCCCGTTGGATTCTTTAGCCGTACGTTCGGAGGCACTAAAAGCTGCTTTAGATTCTGGCAGTTTAAGCTTTGATGCCCAAACCATAGTTCAAAAGAAACTAATAGGATTAGGGCAAGCTACGGTAGCAGTAAACCAACTTAACGACGAAGAAAGAGTTACTCAGCTAGACCCAAACGAAAAGAATAGAAGACTCTACCAGATTTCTGTTGAGACTGGTGTAGATATGGGTGAGTTGTCTAAGTGGTCTGACCCGCTAGCCGCTATCACACAACAGAGAGATAATGCAGCACTAGCAGATACTATAAGCGACCTCGATAGAAAGAGCCTAATTAGTGGAATAAACTCTACTAAATTCAACGAAGCAAACGTAGGTGACGCAGTAGCCACGCTCATATCTCAAGGAGCATCAGCCGCTGACGCTGTATTATCCGAAAATAATCCCAACACTAAGGGCATTGTTTTTTACGACAACGTACGCCAAGTTTACAAAGAACATAAAGACTACATACTGCTACGAGGTGACACAGATAAAGGCGTAAACGAGTTACAAATTACGCGTAATAAGTTGAGACTAGACTACGAGAAACTAAAATCAGCAGGTGCTTCCGAGGACAACATCTTAAAAGCACTCCAAAGCCAGATGGCTAGAAGTGTAGTAAATAATAACCTACCGGAATCTATGAGACCTGCTTTACAAGAGGCACAATCTAGGACGCTTGATGTTGGCAAGGTAGGTGACATCTACGAAAACATAGACACAATTTACAACGCACAAATACAACAGCTACAAGGCAAGCTAGCTGCTGCTAGACAATCTCTGGCAAGGTACGGATTAGACGATTTAAATCCGGGACAGAATAGGGTAAGTAGCATAACTAAATTTAGGGTGCGTAACAGAGCCGTAATAGATGGTTACAACAAAACCCTAGAAAATTTACCGGCTGCTCAGAAAATGAGAGGTGCTAGTTCAAATTTTAATCGGGGTACAGGGGCGAGATTAAACCCTGTACCCTCTCGTGACGGCACTACACAAACGGTAAACGGCGTAGACCATAGCCCTATAGTGTCTCCCACCCAACTGAAAACAATTACAGCAAGTGGGCAACAAATACTAGTTCCCTTTGCAGCCAATCAAGCCGTACAAATTAGCTCTGATTACGGCGGAACACCTGACTCAGCTGAGTGGAAACGCAGAGGCAGAGCGCACGCGGGTATAGATTTTGCAGTACCAAACGGCACTTCTATTGTTTCTCCAGTAGCTGGGAAAGTTATTAAAGTAGCACACCAAGTAAATGCTGGTACAGGGAGAGGATATGGACATTATATAGATGTGCAAATACCAGACGGGCGTGTACTTCGTTATGCACACGCGGCTAATTTTAGTGTGAGACAAGGGGATGCAGTATCGGCGGGGCAAGTACTAGGAAGGTCAGGAGATTCGGGCGCTCCGGGTCAGGCTCATTTACATTTTGAGGTGCGAGGCTCTTCTAGTTATGGGTACGAAGATTCTTATGACCCCAAGGCATTTTTAGCCGGGCTTAAGGGGGGACACATATCTAAGAGTCCTAGACGTAACAACGAAATGAACGATTACTACAACCCCTACAACAATGACCCCCCTAGTGATAGACCACGTACTCCTAGTAATTCTCTAAAATTACCGCTAGGAGCATACTTGTTTGGGGGTGCTGTATACGGACGTAGCGGTGTAAGTAAACCTGCTGCACAAACTTACAACAGAGCTAACCCCATAAAGAACATGGACGTACCGAGTAGTACACACGGTATAGATATCGCCAAAATGAATCAGCCGGGGAGTACTTATGGCTACGCCGTGTTAGCTAAAAACCCAGGTCTGGCTAATTCTATAGCTAAAACAGCCACTTGGTTAGGTATCCCGGCAGTATGGTTAGCTGATGTAATGCACTTTGAATCAGGATTTCAAGTAAACAAACAAAACCAGTTTGGATTTGTAGGCTTAATGCAGATGGGTAAAGCGTTTCTCAGCGAAATAGGAATGACAACCCAGCAATTAGTAAGAATGAACTACGAATCACAAATGGATGTATGGAAGAAATATGTAAATCGATGGGGCTTACGGGGGAAAATTACTACGATGGCAGAGCTTTACTTACTACAGCAACGCCCGGCACACGTAATGGCTTATAAGAATGGGGATAAAGCCAAGCTAGACCAAGCTGATGGTAACGGTAGTACAGTCAGGCATTACATTCAAAACAACATCGGCAAGGAGGCTGGGAGACGCTATAAAGTAAGCTCTAGTGATAGGCGCTCAAACGCTATAAGTACGGTACACGATAACTATAATCAAGGCTGTACGCTTTGTAACCAGCTATCGGCATCCAATTCCCCTATAGTGCCTCATTCTTACCAAGCGTAGGTAATGTAATAGATGGTAATAGATAGTAATGGCGAGGTATCTGGATGCCAGATGGGTTTTAGAAAAGGTAATAACTTATTACGATTTTAGGCAAAAGGTAATAGAATATGTCAATCATTTCGGATACCCAAGAAAACAATGACCCCAGAAATCGCATTCAACTTCCCTTGTCCTCCAATAGCCCTCCAGTTGCCGCAACTCCTATTCCACAAGAATTCCAGGATACCCAAGCACCGGAAGGGACGGGCGGTGAGACTGACTTATTCACTAATGATGAGATACCGCTTAACGCCGAAATCCTACAGAACGCCGAAATTCCTACAGATATTGGTGGAACAGACGATAGTTCCAATATTGGGAAGTCGAGCGTTGCATTACTCTCCCAAGAACGTAGCAATCCGCCGGGCAGTATATCCCCTGGCGCGGGGGTTCTTACTCAATTAGATGGAGGTCAGCCACAGCTACAGGAAGTACCAAACGCACAAGCTACACAAATTGCTGGGCAGGTACAAAGAACCGAGGCAGAAAGACAAGAGACTCCCTACGAAACGCTGTATTCTAACGGTTCGCAGTTTGAGCAGGTCTACGAGGCTCCCACGGCCGGTAGGGATTTAGCGACAGCCGGTTGGTATGACGAACCCGTAGCAGGTAGCACCCCTAACATAGAATCCGATAAAGATTACATACGTCGGATTACACAAATACCGGGCATTTTTAAAGATGGTAATCTCAACTTTCAGGGAGATGCACTAAGAAATCCTTACGGTAAAAGGATAGTAGACGGCTACACAAATCTATGGCAACGAGGTGTAGATAGCATTCTGGGGAACTACAGACAAAGCGATACGCCTGTATTTGACCCTTGGGTGGGCTACAAAGAATACTGGGAAGATGTAAAAAAGAACCCTTTGAACTTACTGAAAGCTCCTATAGTTCCTATCCTTGCGCAAGGAGCCGCACGATATGGAGAGGCGGGAGATGGTTATTTAGGTAGCGCTGCATACGCGATTAACCTTCTAGGGAACGGGCTAATAGGTAGTGGGCAAACACTCTACAACATAGCATCAGGAAATATAGATAGGGAACTACGCGAACCTACGCTAAAAAAGGTGTTGTTAGGGCAAGACTTATCATTTACCAATCAATCATCTGATGAAAAGCCCTTGGCAATGCTAGGCGCTAAAAAATCGCCGCGTACGTTAAACGAGCTAACAGAGCGTAACATACTGTACAAATCATCACCATTGCTACGAGGGGCGGTAGCAGCCTACAACGCAGTTACCGGAAAAACCGGGAACGAGCCAGTATTAAACATTCCCACGGATTCTTGGGGTAACTCGTTGTTAAGGTATCCTGAGTTCGTGATAGGACTGGCGCTCGACATAGCTACGCCATCTACCACCGAGGTATTTGCACTAATTAATCCCACTAAATATGTACCGCCTAAAGCGCCTACACCCATCATCGAAGCCGCGCAAGGTATAGTAGACCCCAAGAAATTACCTGATATACCTGACGTAGTACAAGCGCCTGTAAAAATAGAAGTACCAAAGTCTGTACCGTATAACGCGGAGGCAGAGGCTGCTATAGCTAAAATACAGGGTACTGCACCGAAAAATCCCAAGGGTGCAAGGTTTCAGGCAGTGCCTTCTACAGCATCCGTAGCGCCACCAAGCCCTCTAGAGGTAGTAGAGTTCATTGCTAAAAATGAAGGTACTGTAGAGCCTCAGCTAGTACGCCAAACACTGCGTACGCCGGAAGCCCTTACTAATCTAGCCGTAGCAAACGGAGACGCATTACCCCAAACAATTCCACTAAATAGCACTAGGCTAGGGATACTTGCACAAACTAATCCCGCTTACAGTAATGTAGGGTTGCCAATAACAGGGGATTTATTAACTACCACTACAACAAAACTACCAGAGCTACCTACAGCCACTACAAGCACTACAGCAGAGAAACTAAAGCAGGTGCGGGAACTACTAGCGGAAGGTACGCCAAGTAGTAAAGCCCAAGCCGATGAGATAATTAATGGCATCACGGGGATACCTGATGTAGTAAATAACCCCCAGTTGATGAGAGAAGTACAGCAAAGACTTCCCCGTGAATTACACACCACTACAGCTAACGGAGCATTAGCTACGAGAGAATTTCTAAGGACTGCCTATGCTTCCCAGGCGGCTAGCGAGTTAGCGTCTGAGTTAGACGGCATTCTCAGAGGACAAAAGGATGTGTTAATCGACTATCTAAATAAGTTAGATGAGTTGCCCGGCAACGTAGGTAGAAAGGAAATAGAGACAGTGATACCTTTTGTGCCACCTGTTGTAACTCCCGCGCAACGACTAGCCTATGTGGAAGAAAGCACCCGCCCTATGGCTAGTAAGGGTAGGGTTTTTTACCACGGAAGTAAGGTAAGAAATTTAGACTTACGCACGGCTGACGCAATAGCTGGGGGTGCTAGGGGTGAACTTGGGCAAGGCATTTACTTGACAGATGACATAGAATACGCAACCGATTACGCAAAGGCTACTCCTGCAAGTAATCTCCCAAACTTGGAGGGCAGAGAGTTCGATGAAATAGGTAACGTGCTTATGGTGAAACCTACTATAAATAATCCACTAAACGCAGATGTTCCCATAGGCAACGATGTAAAGCAGGTAATTCTAGAGGCACTAAATTCTGGGAATCTTGACCCCGCTACATTAACCGGAGTTACGCGTAACCTAAATAAACCAATCACACTAAAGGATGTCTATAGCTCCTTAGATAATTTAGCAGCAGAAAATAACTCCGGTATTCCAGAGGCTTTGATAGCTGACGCTCAACGTAGAATTAATTATGCACTGCGAGAATCTGGTTACGATGCTGTAGAAAGCACTAGCACACAAGGTAGAGTTACGGTGGCTTACCTAGGCACTAAAGAAGGTAATCTTTTAGAGGTGCAATCGTCATCAGCAGTAGGTGTAGGGGATTTACTAGAGGGTGCTACACATCGTTACAACGCAGATGTAAAATCCCTAGAGAATTTCCCAACTAGTTCTTACGCCAAGGCGAACTCTGAAGATAGCGCGGCTAATTTAATTTATCGTGCTACCGAACAAACCCAGCAACTATTCGATGATGCACAAAATAGGGCAGTTCGATTGGTAGACGATGCCTACGCCAAAGAGGTCGAGTTGTTAAAAACGGCTACTCAAGAAGCAGAAAATAGATCGGTTCAAAGGTTAGCCCAACTTAGACAGAAAGATGACTTAATGATTCAACACAACAATGTACTTGACATTAACCCTTGCCTGTAATACTATAGGAGTGTCCAGAGAGAGAGGTTAAGCATGGCTAAAAGCTTTGTAATGATTGCAGTGGTTATTTCCCTAGCTTTGTTTTTAAGGTTGGGAAATTCGCTATCACCGGATACGAGTAGTGTGTTCCGAGATTCTAGCGAGGTGTGCAAATGAGGAGCTTTTTTGTAGTGTGCTTCATATGCTCCGTAGCGTATGTTTTTATCGCAGTAGACGTAGATAAGCATCCAGGCACATCTAGTGTGTATAGCCCTGTAGATGCCGTAAACAACACCACAAATAAGTTGAGGTGTAAGGGTAAATAATTAAAATAACGTCGATAATAAAGACATCTATATAGGTGTCTTTTTTGTGGCTATAAATAATCCAGCGTGCGAACCTTTAAATGATTATGTAAAAGAACGTATTAAAAAGTCCTTCAAAAGTGACTTAGACCGTGACGAAGCTACTAGACGGGCGTTAGCACTACAAGCCAAATTGGACGCGGCTAGCGTGAAGTTTAAAGAGAAAGCACTCAACGAGGCGGCGGCGGTTGCTTCAAATAGGGCGGTAATGGATAACATACTTGTAGAACGCCTGGGTAAAGCAAACAACATCAACCCAGGTAATCGTTTACGTGTTGAAGCTTTCCTTAGTAATTGGATAGGCATTCACTACGGAGCGATTAACGCTAATGCAAAGCTAACAGACGTAGGCGCGGTGCGTGGCAGACTGCTAGAAGCTAGAAGACTTGGGAGTAACATAACCTCGCTACTAGTAGATTTTCAAACTAATAAAGGGGTGAATCGTCTCACTGATAGATTCAGAGTAATAGCCAAAGCCAAAGGCATCACCGGGACAGAGGCTGATTTGCTACTGACTAGAGCTAGGGAGATGGGTGGCATAGCCAAACACCAATCAGACAGAATTATGCATGAAGCAGGAAGAGCCTACCTACAAAATAAATTCAGTCTGTTTACCCAGGACATGATATCCAAGGGATTTACACAGCCGGAAGTGGATGAACTTTTGTCGCTATCGCATGACATCTTCTCCCGAATGAACTCTGTACGCGTACTGTCTGAGAGTATGGGAGTAAATGTTGGTTACACCGAGGGTATAGGATTTGTGCCAAGAATGTTTACGCCCTCTGCCCAAAAAGGTATCACGGCAGCAGAGCGAGATTTGGCTACATCCTTATATGACCAACTGCAACTAAACTCAAACCCAGAGTCTTTATCCTATGCTTTCCAGAAATCTCGCAGTACGTTTAACTACATCCCAGAGGATGAATTTCTAATCTCCCACTTCCTTGATGTGCGTCCTACAGAGTTACGGGAACTGATAAAGGAGAGTAAGCTTGCTGAGTTTATGCACAATAAGCTTTCTCCTGGGGAGATAGACAACCTAGTAGACTCAGGGCTACTCTCCAAAGTGCCGATGTTCTCAGATGAAATGGCAAAGTATGTGATATCCCAGTATGGCGAATTACCGTTTAAGGAAATCAGCGAGGTTCTAGTAACAAACCCCAATCAGTTATACCAAGCCTATAGGGATGCACTACAAAAGGCTTCTGGTAACTCGTTGATGTTAAAACAGATTGTAGAGGATGGCGCTAGGAGTGGATGGTCAGTCACGCCGCAACGTATAAAGGAAGCTCCCGATGTCTACAAAGATTATGTGCTGCTTACCGCTGACGATATCAAGAAAGGCTACAACGCTTACGCCGGTAAGGACATTTATGTACACCCAGAGGTACTAGGCACTTACAAAGCCTTACAAGATGTAGTAACATCCCCAGAGAAAATGGGAACCGTAGCAAACATCATGCATAGCCTAGGGGGACTGCTAATTCAATCGATGCTTATACAACCTGGGTATGTACTACGCAACCTGGGACAAAACATTATAGGTAGTTTCGCGGTAGGCAATAACTTACTCCGTAGTTACGAGGGGTATAGTGATGTAGTAAAGGCTATGCGTAGTGGTTTAGAAGGGCTAGATGACGTTACAGCAACCTACAAGATGGGTGGCGAATTAGTCACGAAGCGTAGACTATTTGAAGAGAGTTTTCTACATCTCGGTAATAACTTTGCTCCCCTGAGTAACGAACTCAAGGCTGGAGAGCTTAAAGGCTTTGGTAACTTTCAACGTGGCTTGGGTTATTTAATAAACTACACTCAAGCACACGGCTTAATACGCCCCGCAAAGCCAACGGACTCTTGGGCAGAGGGGCTATCCTACGCACTAGAGCAACTTAAAAATATTCAAAGTGTGCCATTCTCCTATATGGCATTTGCGGCGCAACTCAATGAGAGTGCTTTCAAATGGAGTACTATAATGTCCCGCGCCGATAATAGCGCCGGCAATCGTATAGGGCAATTCTTCCAAGCTACTAAAGGAGTTGCCTTAGATGACTTTGCGGAAGAGATGCGAGAGATTGATAAGTTCTTTTTTATGTGGGATGACGTAGGAAAAATACCAGATTTTGTGGGACGTAATGTAATGCCATTCGCCCAAGTGCTAATGAAATCTCCCCCCGCCGTATTTAGGCACGCAATGAAAAATCCGAAAGCATATATGAATTACATACGCGTTCGACAATTTATGAATGAGGGGGCGGCGGAAGATGGGGAAGAGCTTCCGGAGGCTGGCATAGCTCAATGGAAAATAGATGGCGGTCTTATAAATCTATGGAAAGACCCTCAAACGAATAACTGGGTAGGGTTAATGTCAAACAGCTTTGACCCTATCTCAGATGCGACTATATTTTTTGGGAAGACTGCACGGAGGATTAAAGCAACGCAAGGTGTTTACACAGGAACTACGGAAGAGCAATACAGGTTCGCGCAAGAAAAATATTCGTTTAAGGATTTCATAGCCGAATCCCTGAAAAATACGCCCCCAATAACTAGGGCGCTAACGGAGGCTGCCACCGGGATAGACGTACGAACGGGACAAAACATTGATACGTCTGAGAAATTTATTACAGCACACCAAACATTTTTGGGATATTATCACCACCCATTTATTCGCAGTTTGATGACGATGTACCCGCCGCTAGACAATTTTAATAATGCTAATTTCTTCAATATGTTTGGCGTACCGGAAGTTACTGACCCACGTAACCCACTAACCCCAATAATTGAAGGAACACGTAGCCCGCTAACTGGGAATCAAAGATATGAGGCACGCGGGAAAGAGCGATATCTGCCAGAAATGCAAACGGCTATAGCCTTGGCAGTACGTTCCCTTGGCATCCCGCTTACTGTAGTAGATGCCGCAAGGCAAGTACAATTCAATCAAAGTTCCTTTAGTAAAATACAAGGGGATTTAACTAAAAATATTAAGGAAATGTCCTACCTACTATATAGTGCAAAGGTAAAGGATAGGGCGGAAATAGACCGTATCTACGCCGATGTCAAGCAAGCACGGGACATGGAATTTAAAATGCAGATAACAGATTTAAGACTAAAATTATGGATGGTAAAGCATGGTGTGCCGCCTAAAGATGTTTGGGAGAAAATAGCCCGTGGTGGCTTCAATGATTTACCACCCCTAGCGCAAGATGAGGCAGAAAGATTAGCGCTAGATTACACAAAACAGCTAGCCAAAGATGATTCTAGGTACAATGAAGTAATAAAGAGGTTTAAGAAATAAAAATGGCATCAGGAACTACTAGTCAAAGACTACTCCAAATCGCTAATATGTACGCGGCTAGTTTAGCGACATCCGTCTATGGCGTAGACTCACAACCTAACAGGCTTGGGGTTAGGGTTAACACTACATTTACAGGCGATACACTATTCAGCAGCCATGACGCATACAATTTCACCGCTACCACTGGGCAAATGTCAAGACTACTAACCCAGAAAGCAGTACAAAATACTGCTGCTACCGCCAATCAACGATTTCGTACAGCACACGGTTAATTATGCCCACTGCTAATGTATCAACCACTTCTCCGGGTAGTACGCCGTTTACCATCGACGTAACGGCGTGCGACCTGCTTACCGACCTTGCTATTAAAGACTTTCAAGTATTTGTAGACGGGACAATCAATTGTTCTGGGACTAGCTGCACTAACTGGGTAAAGACTAGTGTTACTCAGCTAACTTATTCTGGTTTGGTTATAACGGGGGGTACGGCAATACAGATTCGCCGAAAGACACCAAATCAGATTGTGCAATCTATAGCATTTGCTAGCAGATTCTCTAGTTCTTTATGGAACTCGGAGCTAGACAGAATCTTAAGATGGAGAGAAGAAGCCGATTTAAACTCCGTTGGCGCTGGTAGTACCATTACAGTAGCTACACCTAACGATGGCGTTTACCCAAGTGGATGGAACGGAGACACTTCTCAGCCTACTACTCGTAACGCCATATTTGACGCACTCCAATTATTTGCTACGGTAGCATCACCAACGTTTACGGGAGTTCCATTAGCTCCTACCGCCTCCGACCTTACGGCAACTACTCAGTTAGCATCAGTAAATTATGCGAACACTAGAGTAAGTAACGCCCTGAGTGGCTCCCCTACGCTTGGGGGAAATCCGACCGCCACATCACAAGCTGTAAACGATAACTCTACCCGGTTAGCCACAACTGCTTTTGTGCAACAGGAGTTAACTGGACTGCTAGCCTCTACTAGTACGTTAGGTGCTAGCTATACATCAGGCTTTAAAAACCTAATGATTAACGGTAGGTTTAACGTATCTCAGCGCGGCGTATCTCTCACGATGCCAGCCGCTGCTACTTTCCCGTCTACTTACTTAATGGATAACTGGCGTATTGTCGCTGACGCTAACGCAGGTACTACGGCGGCGCAAGTACTCTCCCGTGAAACTCATTTTCTAGGGCAGACCTCTGTACCTAACTTCCCTACTTTCTTTCTTAATCTAAATAACTCTACGCAAGGTGTATCACTAGGTGTAGGCTCGTTTAACTTTTTACTAACCCATGTAGAGAATGTAACACAATTCTCTAATAGACCCCTGACTATTAGTTTTTGGGCTAAATCCACATTATCTGGAAAAGTGATAGCGGTAGAGGCGGT
>Ga0335394_10006929_pt1 | contig 12797 bp, 13 predicted proteins | sample MAT03_FD_205741 | JGI IMG/M metagenome (GOLD analysis project Ga0335394, IMG submission 205741) | Freshwater microbial communities from Lake Fryxell liftoff mats and glacier meltwater in Antarctica - MAT-03 (spades assembly) (version 2) ...
TCATTCGGCGCGGCCGAGGTATTTTCATCGTCGCGGGAAGCTGGTAAATGGTTTTGACCAGTTGATGCGGAGAGTGCGGATGTCCGGCCTGACCATGCCGAAGCCCGATGCCGAGACGATGCGCCGTCGCGACGAGATCGTGGCCGACATGCGCATCATCGTGCCCGGCGAAGGCGTGGTCGATGCCGCCAACGAGATGCGCGTCTTCGAGACCGATGGCCTGACGGCCTATCGCCAGCTGCCGCTGGTGGTGGTGCTGCCCGAGACGGTTGCGCAGGTGTCGCGTATTCTGAAATATTGCAACGAGCGCAACATCCGCGTCGTGCCGCGCGGGTCGGGCACCGGACTTTCGGGCGGCGCTCTGCCACTCGAGGACGCCGTGCTTCTGGTGATGAGCCGCTTCAGCCGCATCCTGGAGATCGACTACCCCAACCGCTGCGTGACGGTGCAGCCGGGCGTCACCAATCTCGGCATCACCCGCGCCGTGGAGGAAGAGGGTTTTTACTACGCGCCCGACCCGTCCTCGCAGATCGCATGCTCGATCGGCGGCAATGTCGCGGAAAATTCCGGCGGCGTGCATTGCCTGAAATACGGGCTGACGGCCAACAATGTGCTCGGCATCGAAATGGTGCTGATGGACGGCGAGGTGCTGCGCCTCGGCGGCAAGCATCTGGACAGCGGCGGCTACGACCTGCTCGGCGTGATGACCGGCTCCGAAGGCCTGCTCGGCGTGGTGACGGAAGTGACGGTGCGCATCCTGAAGAAGCCGGAGACGGCGCGCGCGCTGCTGATCGGCTTCCCGACCAGCGAACAGGGCGGCCAATGCGTCGCCGACATCATCGGCGCCGGCATCATTCCCGGCGGCATGGAGATGATGGACCGGCCGGCGATCAAGGCGGCGGAGGATTTCGTGCAAGTCGGCTATCCGCTCGACGTCGAGGCGCTGCTCATCGTGGAGCTCGACGGGCCGGGCGTCGAGGTGGACCACCTGATCGGCCGGGTCGAGGCGATCGCGCACAAGAACGGCTCGACGACCTGCCGTATTTCTCAATCGGAGGAGGAGCGCCTCGCCTTCTGGGCCGGGCGCAAGGCCGCCTTCCCCGCGGTCGGGCGCATCGCGGCCGACTATATGTGCATGGACGGCACCATCCCGCGCAAGGAACTGCCCAAGGTGCTTGCAGGCATGCGCGATCTCTCCGAGAAATACGGGCTCGCCGTCGCCAACGTCTTCCACGCCGGCGACGGCAATCTCCACCCGCTGATTCTCTTCGACGCCAACAAGCCAGGCGAACTCGAGCGCGCCGAACAGTTCGGCGCCGATATCCTGCGGCTGTGCGTGAAGGTCGGCGGCGTGCTGACCGGCGAGCACGGCGTCGGCATCGAGAAGCGCGACCTGATGGGAGAGATGTTCAACCAGATCGATCTCGACCAGCAGATGCGGGTGAAGTGCGCCTTCGACCCCAACCATCTGCTCAACCCGGGCAAGGTGTTCCCGCAGCTTCGCCGCTGCGCCGAACTCGGCCGCATGCATGTTTCCGGCGGCAAGCTGCCCTTCCCGAGCATTCCGAGGTTCTAGCACCTCCATGACAACCTTCCTGCCCTTCACGGCCACCGATGTCGCCACTGCCGTTCAATGGGCGATCTCCGAAGACGCACCTGTCGAGATTCTGGGGCACGGCTCGAAGCGCGGCATTGGACGCCCCGCCCAGTGCGAACACGCGATCGACTTGTCGGCGATGTCGGGCGTCACCCTTTACGAGCCGGAAGAACTGGTGCTGTCGGCCAAGGCCGGCACGCCGGTCGCCGACATCGAGCGACTGCTGGCGCATAACAACCAGCAGCTCGCTTTCGAGCCGATGGACTGCTCGCGGCTTTTCAACCACGACACGCGCGGCGGCAAGGGCGGCACCATCGGCGGCGCGATATCGACCAATCTCTCGGGGCCGCGGCGGTTGAAGGCGGGGGCGGCGCGGGACCATATTCTGGGCGTCAACGCGGTGTCGGGACGCGGCGAAACCTTCAAGTCCGGCGGGCGCGTCGTGAAGAACGTCACCGGATACGACCTGTCGAAGCTGATGACGGGCGCGTGGGGTACGCTTGGCGTGCTGACCGATGTGACGGTCAAGGTGCTGCCCGCCGCCGAGACGGAGACGACGCTGGCGATCCGCGGCCTTTCCGACGAACACGCGACGGCGGCGATGGCGCTCGCCATGGGATCGAACGCCGAGGTGTCGGGCGCGGCGCACCTGCCCTACAGCCTGACGGAGCGCGTGGCGAGCGACATGCGCGGCGCAGACGCCGCCACGCTGCTGCGCGTCGAGGGGTTCGGGCCATCGGTGGTCTATCGCGTCGATACGCTGAAAACCCTGCTTCGCAACGCCGGTCCCATCGAGGAAATGACCGACTGGAGTTCTCGCGCGCTGTGGCGCGACGTACGCGACTGCGCCCCCTTCGCCGACGGCACCGCGCGTCCGGTCTGGCGCGTCTCGATGGCGCCGTCGGAGGCGCACCGGATGGTGCTGGCGCTGCGCATGGAAGCCGGTGCGGATGCCTTCTACGACTGGCAGGGCGGGCTGGTGTGGCTGCGCATGGAGGCCGAACCGCAAGCCGAAATGCTGCGCCGGCTGGTCAGGCAATTCGGCGGCGGGCATGCAACGCTGATGCGCGCGAGCGCGGGCTGGCGTTCCGCCGTCCCGGTGTTCGAGCCCGAGCCGAGGGCGCTGGCCGTCCTGTCGACGCGCGTCAAGGCCGAGTTCGACCCGAAGGGCCTGCTCAATCCGGGACGTATGGCAGCCGCCGCCAACTCTGATACGTTGGCGCAAGCAACGGAGGAAAGCGCCTCATGACCAACACACCGCCACCCGCCCGCCAGACCGACCGCTGGCTGGAACCCGGCCAGACCAATGCGCTGGTCGTCTATATCCTATATCTCGTCGGCCTCGTCATCGGCATCAGCGGACTGGTCGGCCTGGTGATCGCCTATGTAAACCGAGGCAAGGCCAGCGGCTTCGTCGAGACGCATTACACATGGCAGATCAGGACATTCTGGATCGGACTGCTGTACGCCGCGATCTCGATCGTGCTGATGCTGCTGGCGGTCGGCTTTGTCCTAGCGTTCGCAGTCGCCGTCTGGTTCATCGTGCGCTGCATCATGGGCATCCAGGCGCTGCAGCGCGGCGAGCCGATCAAGAACCCGCAGAGTTGGCTGATTTAGCCTAAGGAACAGCGTCCACAGTGCAGACCACATTCACCGCCGAACAACTTGCCGATCCGCATGTCGAGGAATCGGAAAAGATCCTGCGCAAATGCGTGCATTGCGGTTTCTGCACGGCCACATGCCCGACCTATGTGACGCTCGGCAACGAGCTGGATTCGCCACGCGGGCGCATCTACCTGATCAAGGACATGCTGGAGAACGGCCGGCCGGCGGACGAGCAGATCGTCACGCATATCGACCGCTGCCTGTCGTGCCTCGCCTGCATGACGACATGCCCGTCCGGCGTGAACTACATGCATCTGGTCGATCATGCCCGGGCGCATATCGAGAAGACCTATAAGCGGCCGTTGGCCGACAGATGGCTCCGCTCGCTGCTGGCTTTCGTGCTGCCCCATCCGGCACGGTTTCGCGCAGCGCTGCAACTTGCGCGATTGGGGCGGCCCTTCGCCAAGCTGTTCGACGGCGTGCCGACACTCAGGCCACTGGCTGCGATGCTGAGGCTGGCGCCAGGGTCGGTGCCGGGGCGCTCGCGCAACGCGTCGCCAGCCACCCACAAGGCGGCAGGCGCCCGCAAGCGGCGCGTCGCGCTGCTGACCGGATGCGCGCAGGCGGTGCTCGACCCCGGCATCAACGATGCGACGATTTCGCTGCTCACCCGGCTCGGCATCGAGGTGGTGGTGCCGAAGGGCGAAGGCTGCTGCGGCGCGCTGGTGCATCACATGGGGCGCGAGGAGCAGGCGCTCGCCTCGGCGCGGCAAAATGTCGACGCCTGGACGCGCGAGATGGAGAATGGCGGGCTCGACGCGATCGTCATCACGGCATCGGGCTGCGGCACGACGATCAAGGACTACGGTTTCATGCTGCGGCTCGATCCCGACCATGCCGACAAGGCCGCGCGTGTCTCAGAGCTGGCCAAGGACGTGACTGAATTCCTGGCGACACTCGAACTGCCACCGCCAACCGTCAAACCTGACCTCACCGTCGCCTATCATTCGGCCTGCTCGATGCAACACGGCCAGAAGATCACACGGCAACCCAAGGACCTCTTGCAGAAGGCCGGCTTCACCGTGAAAGAGCCGCGCGAAGGGCATCTCTGCTGCGGATCGGCAGGCACCTACAACATCATGCAGCCAGAAATCTCGGCGCAATTGCGCGACCGCAAGGTGAAGAACCTCGCCGCGACGGGTGCTGCGCTCGTCGCCACAGGCAACATAGGCTGCATAACGCAGATCGCTTCGGCAGCCGTCATGCCGGTGGTCCATACGATCGAACTGCTCGACTGGGCCTATGGCGGGAAGCGGCCGAAAGCGATTGGCGGCGTCTGAACCAAAAAGAAAGGGCGGGCGGCTTATACGCCGCTCCGCCCTTTGCCGATGAGCCGCACCCCCGCGCGCGACCCGTCCCCCGACATCTGGATTGGAAACTACATCACCACGACCTTGGTGCCGACGCCGACGCGCTCGTAGAGCTCGACGACATCCTCGTTGCGCATGCGGATGCAGCCCGATGAAACTGCCTGCCCTATGGTCCACGGCTGGTTGGTGCCGTGAATGCGGTAGAGCGTCGAGCCGAGATAGAGGGCGCGCGCGCCAAGCGGGTTTTCCGGACCGCCCGGCATGTATTCCGGCAGGATGCGGCCCTTCTCGCGTTCGCGCGAAATCATCTCGGAGGGCGGACGCCAGTCGGGCCATTCGGCCTTGCGGGTCACCTTGTGGGTGCCGGCCCATTCGAACCCGGGCTTGCCGGTGCCGACGCCATATCGGCGCGCCCTGCCGTCGCCCTCGACGTAGAAGAGGAAGTTGCGTGTCGTGTCGATGATGATGGTGCCGGGCTGCTCGCCGCCGTCGTAGGCGACTTCCTGCGGCAGGTAGAGCGGGTCCATATTGCGGCTTACGGCGCGCTTTTCCCGCGGCACGACCGCAGCGGTGCGAACCGGATCCGATCCGCCCATCAGGCGGCGGACATTGCGGCGCGCATCGACCTCGTTGGGGAACGCCTTGCGCTGCTTGAAAAGCACCCTGCCCGGCTTTTGCCCGAGTTGCAGAACCCAGGGCGCGGAAAGATCGGGGCTGACCACGACCGGCGGGCGCTCGGCGTAGCGATCGTTGGCCGAGGCCGGAACGGCCGAAACAAGCATCGCCGCGGCGGCAAAAAGGAGAAGTTCTTTCATGTCACGCACTCTCGAACCAGCACTCTCGACACGGCAAGGTTCTTGCCCTCGCCTGTTCACCGCATGTTGGCCCGAAGCGGCAACCGAAAGGTGAATCGGAATGCTTCAAATGCGGCAATGTCAGTAAACCTTTTGGTGTGGTTACCGGGCGGTTCAGGAATCTGGTAAATGCTCTGTTGATATTCAGCTCAGGCCGGCCTGCAAATGTCGGCTTTCTGCGCTTCCGGTGCTCACGTACCCAAAAGTACGCTCCGCTCCGGTTCTCGAAATCCATCATTTTCGGCTCGGCCTGAGCTGAATCTCAACAGACCCAATGCCCCGTAAAGACGGAAGGAATGCGCGTGGCGGCTGCTGGACTGATCGAGGGAACCGACGGCATCGTGCGTTGCGCCTGGCACGGCAACCTGCCGGACTATCTGCATTATCACGACCACGAGTGGGGACGGCCCGTCGCCGACGATATCAGGCTGTTCGAGAAGATCTGCCTCGAAGGCTTCCAGTCGGGGCTGTCCTGGCTGACGATCCTCAGGAAGCGCGAGAACTTTCGTGCGGCGTTCGCGGGCTTCGACTTCGACGAGATCGCCGCATTCACCGACGGCGATGTCGAACGCCTGCTGCAGGATTCCGGCATCGTGAGACATCGCGGCAAGATCGTCTCGACGATCAACAATGCGCGCCGGGCGCAGGACATGGTGCGGGAGGCGGGCTCGCTGGCCGCCTGGTTCTGGGGCTTCGAGCCTGATAGCGCGGAGCGACCGACAAAGGTCGATCTTGCGCATCTGCGCGCCAACCCGACGACCGCCGTTTCGGTGCGCCTGTCGAAGGACCTGAAGAAGCGCGGCTGGACCTTTGTCGGACCGACGACGGTCTATGCCTTCATGCAGGCAATGGGCATGGTCAACGACCATATCGAGGGGTGTGCGTGCCGGGCCGAGGTGGAGAAGGCCCGCAAGCGCTTCAAGCGGCCAACGTAGTGCTCAGCCCGTGTTCAAACGCGAGCCGCGCAATAGCCCCTGCTCTTCGAGAACCGGGTAGGCCATCGAGGCGAGCAGCGAGTTGATCTGCTTGAGGTCTCTGATGGTGTCGAGGTGGATGGTGCTGGTCTCGAGGCTCTTTACCGTTCCCTCGCGCAGCCGGGCGAAATGGCTGCTGCTGGTCGCCTTCTCGACATCGCGCAGCCGGTCCTTTTCCTCAACGAGCTGGCGGGCTGTGGCCGCGTCGCGCGACACCAGCACATTGAAGGAGAGGCGCGCGTTTGCCATCACCGATGCGTGGAAGGACGAAAGCTCGCGCCAGCCCTCGGGCGTGAATTCCAGCCCGCGATCGATCTTCTTTCTGACATGCGCCAGCATGTTGCGAACGATGATGTCGCCGACCTGCTCGAGCTTGACGCAGGCGCCGATCAGTTCCTGGCAGCGCAGCGCCTCCGCCTCGGTGAGCTTACGGCTGGTCACCTTGGCGAGGTAGAGCTTGATCGCGGCATGCTTGCGGTCGACACGGTCATCGAGCGTGGCAAGCGCCTTGATCTTGTCGTCGTCGGCCGCCTCGTAAAGCTCCATGATGCGCACAAGCATGATCTCGACGGTCTCGCAGACGCGCACCACCTCACGTGTGGCGTTGGCCAGCGCCTGCGCCGGCGTGTCGAGCGCGGCTTCCGAAAGGGCGGACAGTTCGGTGGTGGCGAGGTCGTCCTCTCTGCGCGGCGCGTTCATCTCGGTCAGGCGCTCGGCGATGCGGTAGACGAGACCGGCAAGCGGGATGCCGAGGATGGCGAGCACGAGATTGAAGACGATGTGGGCGTTGACGAGTTGGGCCGGCACCGTCGCACCCAAGAGGTCGAGAGGCGGCGCCAACAGCATGACGGCGATCAGGGCAATGACCGCGCCGGTGCCCCGCATGATCAGGTTGCCGAGCGGCACGACGCGAGCCTTGCGGGGCGCGGCGCGCGAAAGCATCACCGCGATGATGCCGCCGCCGATATTGGCGCCGAGCACCAGCACCACGCCGAGTTCGACCGGAACCAGGCCACGGGCGGCGAGCGCCACGACAAGCAGGATAGCCGCGACGGAGGAGTGGAAAAGCCACGTCATGATCGCTGCGATCAGAAAGGCAGTGACCGCGTCGCCCGACAGGTAGTTGACGATCACGGGAAGGATCCGGCTCTCGCGCAACGGCTCGGATGCCTCGCCGATCAGGCGGAGCGACAGGATGAGCAGGCCGATGCCGATGAGGATGCGGCCGAGCTGCAGCAGGTCGCGCCGCGAGGTCGCCATGAACAGCACGGTGCCGGCGACAAAGCAGATTGGCGTCAGGATTTCGAGATCGAAGCTCAACAACTTGACGACGAGCGATGAGCCGACATCGGCGCCGAGTACCGTGAGCAGGCCAGCGGCCCCGCCGACAATGCCTGATCCGACGAACGAGCCGACGATGAGCGCGACCGCGGTGGCGCTCTGCAGGCAGATGGCGAGCAGTGCACCGGCGCCGACGGCAAGCAGCGGGTTTTTCAGGATTGAGCGCAGCCGGATTCGCAGCACGTCGCCATAAGCGCGCTCGACCCCTGTCCTCACCTGGCGCGTTGCGAACAGCAGCAGCGCAACTGCGCCCGCCAGATGCAGAAGGACGAGCGAGCCGCTCACCGGACACGCTCCAAGGCTGCCGCTCCGGGCGGCATCGAGATCGGGGACTTGGTGCGCGAAGATGTCATGGACAACGGCTGATTATCTTAGCCGGATAATATTTTTCTTCCATAGGAACCGGCGGTTCCGGGGCGACAGGCCATGTCGGAAATCGCGCTTCGGACGGGCACAAGTGCGCGGCCCCTGTGCGAAGGGTTGCTTTGCAGGGCGCTTGGTTGGATCGTCAGGCCAGCGGGCCGGCGAGGAATAGTCCGACAATCACGGCGACGACCGTCGCGACCACGGGGTAGACGATGAGGAGCCCCGTGATCAGCGCATCCGATAGCGTGGTGGCCGCGTTCTCGCCACGTGGACGCGAAACGTCGAACGGGCCAGCAGCCAATTGCACGCCAGGTTTCGCCACTGCGCTCGACGCGCCGCCGCCGAAGAAGCCGCCTGCCGTCGTGTCCTGCCGGTACGCCATGATTCGTGCCCCAACCCTTGCCGGGGTCAGCTTATCCAGCCCGAATGTGACCGAACGATGCCGCCTTGATGGCGCGATTGTTTCAAAACCGGGCAGATTCGTTGCAGATCAGGCGGCGATTTCGACCGCGCCCGCAGGGATGGTGGCGACCCACGCCCGCGCAAGCGCCAGGCCCACCGAATCGGCTGACGGGCCATGGCGCTCGGCCTCGGTGTCATGGCGGCTGATCCAGTCGGGCTGATGTTCGGCAAGATATTCGGCAAAGACCGAGTTCCAGCGCCGCACATGGGCCCGATCGGCCTCGAAGTGAAACTGGATGCCGTAGGCGGCGCGGCCGATGCGAAACGCCTGGTTCGCCGCGACGCCGCTGCCGGCGAGCCGCACCGCCGCGCCGGGTAGCGTGAACGTGTCCTCGTGCCACTGGAAGATGGGGAATTCGTCGGGCGCCGACCCCAGCACGGGATCGACACGCGCTTCGGCCGCAAGCGCAACGGCGCACCAGCCGAATTCGGGGGCGGCGCCAAGCACGTTCCGCGCCCCGAAGGCGCGTGCGATAAGCTGGCTGCCGAGGCAGACACCAAGCAGCGAGCGGCCATTGTCGGAAAAGTCGCGGATCAGCTCGAGCAATTCGGGGAAGTAGGGGCTGCCTGCGTCGTCCAGTGCGTTCTGGGCGCCACCGAGCACGATCATGGCGTCGTGGGCCGAGCTGTCCCCGGGAAGTTCGTCGCCCCTGTAGGGCCGGCGCAGGTCGAGCGCCGCGCCCGCCTCGGCAAGCGCCTTGCCGATCTGGCCCAGACCTTCGTCCTCGAAATTCTGAACCACCAGAACCTTCATGACCGCTCCGCATGTGACCTCGACCACCGGAAATGGATATCATGACGGCAACACGAAACGGAAGATCATCATGCCCCTGCAGAACCGGGTCGACCCGTTCGGCGACATCCATGCGGTCTCGGCGCGCGGCCTGTTGTCAGGCAATCGCGGCATCATCCACGATCCGGCGACGAAGACGCTGCTCAATAAGCGCTGGACGACGAAGGCGTGGATCATCTGCTCGTGCGACTACAAGGGCCGTCGGCGCGAGCCGATGGGGCGCAACGAGCGGGATGGCGGAGCCGGCTGGACCGAGCTGTTCTTTCTCGACGAAGTGACAGCGCTGGCGGCGGGACACCGGCCGTGCTTCCACTGCCAACGCCAGCGGGCTCGGGAATTTGCGAACCGCTTCGGCGAGGCGTTCGGCATCTCTGAGCCCAGAGCCCCGCAGATCGACGCGCAATTGCACCGGGAGCGACTGGCGTCGGGCGGCAAAATGGTGGAGCTTGACCGGCACGGCATGGCAAAACTGCCGGACGGGTCGGTGATCTTCGATGGCAAGGACGACTACGCGATCCGCGGCGGCAAGGCGCTGCGCTGGCGCTTCGACGGCTATGACCGGGTGAGGAATTTCGACCAGTTCGACACAGGCGAAATGTGCGTGGTGACGCCGGCGACGGCGATCGCGGTGCTCAGCCAGGGTTTTCGGCCGGTGTGGCATCCGACGGCGGCAGCGCTCGGATTGGCGACCGTCGGTGACGCGGCATAGGGTCAGGACCCATCAATCCGCAGACACCTCAATAACAGCTTCGAGCCCATTTTGACCCATGCTGCGCTGTGCATGAATGGCTTCTTTGGGGCATGCAGTTGCACTCAATGAGTGCAACACAACAAAGAAAAACAGTTCAATTTCGCGCCCCTCAAATCCAAAAAGTATTGCGCCTCTGCGTTGCAATCCGCCCCAATACACTAATGGCGTCTGGTCCATCGCGCTTCACCGACCTGAGACTGCAAGGCGTAGTGCCAGACCTGCGAAGCAGAGCGCGAAGACCCTTTGACAACCGCGCAGTATTCCCGCCCTTCCGAGTATATGTATGCGAAGGCCTGCTGCAAACGCGGCGTAGATCACGAATATCGCGAACGTCATCGTCATGAAAAGGCCCGCCAGTGCCACCATAACAGACTCCCCACCGGCAATCTCGGAGGAGACGAATTGTGGCAGGAAGGCGAGGAAGAAGACCGAAATCTTCGGGTTGAGCAGATTGAGCAAGATGCCATCCCTCACAAGCGTCCATGTTGAGGCGGGTCGCAGGCGCTCATCGACCTTCAGGACGCTGTCGTCTCGCAGGATCGACCAAGCCATCCAAAAAGCCAGGCAACGCCAGCAAGTTTGACGATCTGGAACGCAGTGGCGCTGGCGTGCAGCACTGCGGCAAGGCCGAAAATTGCGGCAGCAGCGTGGGGCAGGATGCCGAGTGTGCACCCGAATGCCGCCACCACGCCCATGCGAAAGCCGCGCGATAGGGCAACTGCGAGAGTGAGGATCACGCCAGGGCCCCTGATGACGATCAAAAGAAGCGAAGATGCAGTGAATTCCCAGGTGATGAGGTTTTCAACGCCCGTTTTTCCCGCAGCGACACCGCGAGAACGACGCAAAGTCCCCCGAGAATGATCTCCAACAGAAGTGCGGCCTGCAGGGAGGACGCGGGTATACCGTCAGACATCAGGCTCACGATGCGGCCCAGGGCGGTTCCCAAGAGCACGACAGCCGCAACGCCACTTGCGAAACCGCGCAGATGGCGGGTCGCAACGGCTGCAATCAGCAACAGACCCGTGACGAAAAGCACACCGCCCGGGCCACGGATCTCACTGAGCAGATTTGGATCGATGCCGATCTGGACACCATTCGAGCCAAAAAGGATTGTCGGAGCGAACGTCATCAGGCCACCGACCGCCGCAAGGCCCACGCCAGAAACGACAAGAAGCAAGGTACTGAGGTGTCTCATGCCGCCGTCCCCCGGCCGGTCACCCACAGCGCTTGCTGCCGGTAGGTTTCGTCGTTGGCCAATGTCGTCAGGCAGCTCGCCACGTCTTCGCGAGAGACCTTGAGCGGGCGGCGGCGGTCACGAAAGGTAACTGTTGGTCCGCATTGGGCGCCGGCCGCGGGATCGTCAGACAAGTTGACCGGCCGAAGTACGGTCCAGTTCAGATCGCTTTGTGCGAGGATCTTCTCCTGTCCTTCGTGGTCCTTCAGCATATCCTTAAGGATCAGGGGAGCCAGAACCCAGCGATAGAGCCTCGGTAATGCCGAATAGCTGTCGCCTGCGCCAAACGAGGACAGGCAAATCATCCGGTCTACCCCCTCACGCTTCATCTGCTCGACAATGACCGAGGTTCCGCGCGTTCTGACGGCTGACCTGTCCTTGAGCGTTGCGCCGAGAAGACAATAGACAAGATCTGCGCCCTTGAGCGTCTCGCGAACCGCGGCGGCATCAGCGACATCGCCCGCGACGACGACTACGCCCTGAGGTGCTGCGTCGGGCCTGCGTGTCAGCGTGGTTAGATGATGACCCTGAGCAAGCAGCATCGGCACGAGGCGGTTCCCGACGCTGCCCGTTCCTCCGAATATCGCGATTTTCATGGTGGGGGTTCCTTTCTTGTTGACTTTACGCCGTGTCAATTGACACAGTGTCAATAAGCAAGGGGTTTACACTATGTCAATACAAACTTTGACAACGCGTGAGCGCATCCTGAAAGCCTGTTACGGATTGTTAGTGGACACGGGAGGCAAGGGCGTCCGCATGTCGGACATTGCCAAACGCGCGGGTGTGTCCCGGCAGGCGCTCTATCTGCAATTCGAGAACAGGGCAGACCTGTTCGTTCATACGACCTACTACGCCGACCAACTTCATCAGTCTGAGGAACGGTTGGCTGCGAGCCGCACCGCAAAAACGGGCCGTGCGCGGCTGAAGGCCTATATAGACGCGTGGGGGGACTTCGTGCCATTGGTCGCGCCCGTTCTGCAGGCTCTGACCGTCATGAGCGAAGTGGATCCAGAGGCAAAATCTGCGCTGGACAAGCGGATGCTGGACCTGCGCGAAGGCTGCGAGGCCGCCGTCACCGCTCTGAAACGTGATGGAGATCTCGCTTCCGATCATCCAGAGGAGGCTATAGTAGACCTGCTTTGGGCCTTGATGAAATATGACACCTGGCGATCGCTTACGACCGCACGCGGATGGTCCCCGGAAGACTTCAAAACCCATGTATATCATGCAGCTGTGCGGATATGCGCGAAGCCAAAATGAAAATCTCGGCCCACTAGCATTGTCCGTCGAGCTTACTCACTTCGAAATGGAGAAATGTGATCAAGGGAATGTCCCGGTCTCTGTTGAAATTCTGAAGTGGGCGGCGTTGCCCGCCTCGAGCCGTTAGGCTCGGGGTGCCGATTCCACTGAGGAGAGCAACGCCATGAAGAGAGATATCATAGTGCCGACG
>Ga0335394_10006932_pt1 | contig 12791 bp, 8 predicted proteins | sample MAT03_FD_205741 | JGI IMG/M metagenome (GOLD analysis project Ga0335394, IMG submission 205741) | Freshwater microbial communities from Lake Fryxell liftoff mats and glacier meltwater in Antarctica - MAT-03 (spades assembly) (version 2) ...
ATCGCCCCACCCGTCGTCGCCGGTCACGACCATGATATGGTAGTCGAAGTCGGCGAACTTCGACTGGATCGCGGCGATGAACTGAGGGACGGCGAGAGCGAGCTGCTCCTGGCGGTAAGCCATGTTCTCTTGGCGCGAGATCATGAACAGGAAGTCGATCTTGCCGTTGCAGCCGAGGGGCGCGCCGTCGCCGAAGTCCGGCATCACGCCGAGGTCGCGCGGCGGCTCGGCCGTCTCGGCGGCGCTGCTCCCTGCGCCGCTGACCTCGCTCGTCGATGTCCCCGAGCTGCTCGAGCTCGTCGAACCCTCGCCGGTCGACGCGGCAGACGCCGTCGTGATCTCCGGCGTCGAGCCGAAGCCGGTCTGATCCGTGGTCGAGGCCTGGCAGGCCGCGACCAGCAAGAGCACCGCGGTGTGCTGGAATCTCACGACCGCAACATAGCGCATTTTCGCCCGGCGATCCACTGCGGCCACGGCTTCGCTCGGTGGCCAGCGTGGACGGCCGCGCGGCGTCGGAGCAGCGACGGTCCTCGGCCACATCGATCTGGGAGATGTAGAACTCGTGCCCCGCGAGCACGATCGGCGCACGATCGCTGCCGTCCCATAGCCGCACCATCGCGTCCCGGCCGCCCGTCGCCAATCGGGTGCCGTCAGGGCTCCACGCCATGGCGTCGATCTCGCCCTTGTGGCCAGAATCTGTCATGAGGGGCGCACCCGAGTGGCCCTCCCACAGACGCACCGTCCCGTCGACCTTGGCGCTCGGGTCGTCGACAAACTCGTGCAGGGGGCCCAGCGCGAAGTACATCTTGTCCATGCGCCTGGCGAGCGCGGGCACGCCAAGGCACGCACCCGTGAAGTCGGCCCGTATGGTCACAATCACCCGAACACGACCCGCCATCCCGGTGGCGTAAAGAATGTTGCGGAGGAACGCGTCCGCCTCGGGTTGGAGACCTCCGTCCGCCGCGCCGCTAACATCGTCGGGTCCCGCGATAAAGAGCTCCTCGAATTGATCGACGACCAGCAGCAGCGGCCCATCGCGGCCTTCCCTGCCGAGTAGTAGATCCACGGTGCCTGCGAACGCGTTCTCCCCGGCCAGTAAACGTTTACGCAGCTTATCTAGTTCATCCAGGTCATGTGGGAGGTTGTCATCGCGCCCACCGAGCCGCCGCTGCAATTGCAGAAGTTTTTCGGCCAATTCGTTGCAGGGCCTGCTGCCCGGGCGGAGCACGACGGCGTGCCACGGTTGTGCACCGTCGACCCCGCATGTCCGTACTGTTGGTACGACGCCAGCGCGTACGAGCGACGACTTGTAGCCGGCTCACATCATGGCCCCGGGCGCACGGATCCCCCATGCGATCGACGTCGTGGTGATGCGGGCGCTGAGCGACGTCGACGACCGCTACCCGACCGCAGCCGCGATGGCGGAGGCGCTGGCCGCCGCGCTGGCACAGCCAGAGGCCCCGCCCGCCGCGCTGGCACAGCCAGAGGCCCCGCCCGCCGCCGTCATCGACAATGATGCGTCGCTGCCTGGCGTGATCGACATCGGCGTGGTGCCGCTGGCGTCTTCCCCGGCCGCGTCGCTCGCCGCCGACACGCAGGCCCCACCGGTCGTGACCGCCGCGGCCGCTTAGTCGCGCTCGATCGGCCCGGCGTTTAGTGGGTTCGACTTGACCCGCTGTTCGCGCCGCAGGGTGATCTTCAGGATCGCCGGCAGCAGGAACATGGTCATCAGGGTCGAGGCGCCGATGCCGAACACCACCGTGGTGGCGAGCGGGCGCTGGACCTCGGAGCCTGCCCCGGTGGCGAGCGCCATCGGCAGGAAGCCGAGGGCCGCGACGGCGCCGGTCGTGAGCACCGCGCGCATGGTGTGTACGGAGCCTTTAATGAGCGCCTTGTCGAAGTCGCCGCCCTCGGCGATGGCGTGGCGGACGTCGGTCGCGAGGATCACGCCGTTGAGCACCGCGACGCCGGCGAGCGCGATGAAGCCGACCGCCGCGGGGATCGAGAACTCCATGTCGCGCAGGATGAGGCCGACCATGCCGCCGGTGAGGGCGAAGGGCACGACCGCGAACACGGACACGGCGTAGCGCACGTCGCCGAAGTTCCAGAGCAGCATGCCGAAGATCAGCGCGAGTGCGATCGGGACCAGCATGCCCAGGCGCTTGCTGGCGCGCTCGAAGTTCTCGAATTGACCGCTCCACTGGATCGCGTAACCCGAGGGCATCACGATCTTCTCCTCGACGGCCGCCTGGGCGTCGGTGACCCACGAGAGCAGGTCGCGGCCGCGCAGGTTGACCTCGACGCGGACGATGCGGACCCGATTCTCGCGGCGGATCTGGGCCGGACCCTCGGCCTCGGTGATGGTGGCGACCTCCGAGAGCGGGACGCGGTGGCCGTCGTGGGTCTCGACCAGCAGGTCGCCCAGGGCCTCCGGGACCGGCGCGCGCGGGGGCACCAGCAGGCGGGTCTCGAAGCGCTTGTTGCCCTCGTAGACCCAGCCGAGCGGCATGCCGACGCGGGCGGCCTCGATCGCCAGCAGGGCGTCCTCCATGTGCACGCCGTAGCGGGCGAGTCGGGCGCGGTCGGGCTTGACGGTGAGCTCGGGCATGCCGAGCACGCGCTCGACGCGGACGTCGCCGGTGCCCGCGATGCCACGCACGGCGTCGCGGATGTTCTCGCTGATCTGCTTGAGCTCGAGCAGGTCCGTGCCGGTGATCATGATCTGCACGTCCGCGCGGGAGCCGCTGATCATCTCGTTGGTGCGGTCCTCGATCGGCTGGGAGATCGAGAAGAAGGTCGAGGGGACGTCGCGCTCGAGCGCGTCCTTGAAGGCGATGCTGAGGCCGTCGAGGTCGTGGGCGGTCGTCCACTCCTTCTTGGGCTTGAGGCGCACGAAGGTGTCGTTGGTGTCCTTGCCGACCGGGTCGATCGCGACCTCGGCGCGCCCGGTCATCGCCAGGGTGGTGATGACCTCGGGGAACTTTAGCAGGGTCTTTTGGACCATCAGGTCGAGGCGCTTGGCCTCCTCGAGGTTGACCGAGGGCGCGCGACGGATGGTGACGACGGCGTCGCCCTCGTCGATGCGGGGCAGGAAGTTGGCGCCCTTCTCCTTGAAGATGTAGCCGGAGACCAGCAGCGCGGCCACGGCGGCGAAGATCAGGGGCCAGCGCAGGGTCAGCGCGTGGGGCACGGCGCGGCCGTAGAGCCGGCCGATCGGCCGCAGCCAGCCGGCGGAGTCCTTCTTGAGCGGCGGCACGAACACCGCCAGCAGCGCCGGCAGGAACACCACGGAGTAGATGAGGGCGCCGAGCAGCGCGAAGGCCATGGTGGTGGCCATCGGGCGGAACATGCGACCCTCGACGCCCTCGAGCCCGAGCAGGGGTACGTACACCAGCATGATGATGGCGACCGCGAACGCGACCGGGCGGATGACGCGCTGGATCGTGCTGATGTACGACTCGACGCGCTCATCAGGGGTGAGCTGTTTACCGATGTAGCTGGCGAGCAGCGTCTCCAGCACGACGATCGGTCCGTCGACCAGGAAGCCGAAGTCGATCGCGCCCAGGCTCATCAGGTCGCCGGTGACGCCGGCCCAGTGCATGCCGAACAGGGCGATCGTCATCGAGGCGGGGATGCCGACCACGCAGACCAGCGCGCCGCGGATGCTGCCCAGGAACACGATCAGCACCACGAAGACGACCAGCGCGCCCTCGACGAGGTTGGTCATGACGGTCGAGAGGGTGCGCTCGACGAAGTCGGCGCGGTCGTAGATCGTCTCGATGATGACGCCGGGCGGCAGCGAGGCCTGGATCTCGGCGACGCGGTCCTTGACGGCGTAGATGACGTCGCGGCTGTTGGAGCCGAGCAGCATCATGATGACGCCGGTGACGGCCTCGTCCTCGCCGTTGTGGGTGATGACGCCGTGGCGCAGGGCGGCGCCGTCGCGCACGGTGGCGACGTGCTTGACGAGCACGGGCTGGCCTTCGGGGGAGGTCTTGACGAGGACGTTGCCGATGTCCTCGAGGCCGGCGAAGGTGCCGACGGCGCGCAGGGTGAAGGACTCGGCGCCGCGGTCGAGGTAGCCGCCGGAGACGACGCTGTTGGAGCGCTGGAGGGTCTCGGTGAGCTCGCGGATCGTCAGGTTGAACGCGGCCAGCTTGGCCGGCTCGACGACGATCTGGAACTGCTTGAGGTCGCCACCCATGGTGTTGACCTCGATGACGCCCGGGATCCCGCGCAGGCGCGGCACGATCTCCCAGTCGAGCATCGTGCGCAGTTGCTTGCGCGAGTGCACCGGCGAGCGCACCACGAACTGGTAGATCTCGCCGAGGCCGGTCATCAGCGGGGCGATCTGCGGGGTCGGAATGTTGGCAGGCAGGTCATTTTTCGCCTGCAACATGCGCTCGAAGACCAGTTGCCTGGCGAACCACGGATCGGTGCCATCGGCGAATACGATGGTGATCGCCGAGATGTCCGCGCGCGAGACCGAGCGCAGCTCCACCATGCCTGGAACGCCGTTTAGGGCGTTTTCCATCGGAAAAGTGACGTTGCGTTCGACCTCGAGTGCCGATAATCCCGGGGCGTCGGTGAGGACCGAGACCTGGATCCCGGAGATATCCGGGATGGCATCGATCGGGAGGGTCCGCGCGGCGACGATGCCGCCGACCAGCAGCAAGCCCAGCAGGACCAGCATCATGTAACGCAGGCGGATGGAGAGATCGATCAGCGAGCCGAGCATTGGGTAGACCCCGCGTCCAAGATTCGAGGAGAGCTAGCGGAACAGCTCTGATTTGAGGGCGAAGACACCCTCGATGACGACCTTGTCGCCGGGGCTCAGGCCGCTCGTGATCTCGACGATGTCGGCGCCTTGCACCCCGAGCTCGACGGGCTTGGGGACCACGCCGGTGTCGTCGACGGCGACGAAGACGGTCGGCTTGCCGTCGACCTGGACGATCGCGGCGCGCGACACGGCGAGCGCGCTCTTGCTGGCCGCGCTCGGGCGAATTTTGGCGTTGACGGCCTGTCCGACGCGCAGCAGACCGTTTTCGTTGGGCACCACGACGCGCACCTCGGCGCTGCGATTGGCGGGATCGAGGACGGTGCTGATGAAGGTGACGGTACCGGTCAGGAACTCGTTGGGGGTGACCTGCGCCGAGATCTCGACGGTGTCGCCGACGCGGACGTTGCCGACCTCGCCCTCGAACACAGACAAACGCACCCACAGGGACCGCCGGTCGGCGATCGTAAAGGCCGTGTAGCTGGGCTCGACGGCCTGGCCGCGGAATACATGGACTTTGACGACGTCGCCCTCGATCGGGCTGGTCAATGCCATCACTCCGAGGTTCTTGGCCGCAGCGTTGCCTCCGAGGGCCTGGACGCGCTGTTTGGCGGCCCGCAGCTCGGCGTCGGTGATCTTCGACTCCTGGGCGGCGAGCTCGGCCGAGCGCTGTGAGGCGATGCCCTCCGACAGCAGCTTCTTCTTGCGCTCCTCGTCGGTATCTGCGTACTGGGCCCGCGCCTTGACGGACACGATGTCGGCCTGGGCCTTGCCGAGCTCGGCGCTCTCCATGGTCGCCAGGGTGTCGCCGGGCTGGACCTTGGTGCCCTCGATGACGCGCACTTCCTTGACGCGACCGGAGATCCGGGAGCCGACGGCGGCGATGCGCTGCTCATCGAATTCCAGCACGCCGGTGACGTACACCACCGGCGAGATGTTCGTGACGACGGCGTCCTGGGTCTTGAGGCCGATGCGCTCGGCGAAGGCCGGCGGCAGGCGCACGACCCCGTTGTCGAAGTAGGGCAGCGTCGGCGCGGCGGGCTGGTTGTCGTGGGCCGCGGCCTCGTTGTCGGAGCAGCCGCCCACGGCCAGCAGCATGAGCATCGCCAGGAGCGTGAACATTGCCGGCAGGAGGCCCATGCCCTGGGCGAGGAATTCTTCGTCGCCGCAGGCGCGACGACGTGGTGGGGGCGGGCTCATGCGCATGGCGTACATCGTGATGTGGCGAGCTGGCGAGCGCCGGGACTGACGCACGCACGCAGCATACGCGAGGAGCGTCCGGTTTTCGTCGTGGCGGAGGGCGGAGGGCGAGAGGGCGTTAGAAATACCCGAGCACGGGGCCAAGTCAAGAGATGACACTCACGCCGGAAAACCTCGTTCAACGCGGGCGGGGACCGGCCCTGTCGCCTGTCCGCTCAAGGCCACATGTTACACTCTGCGCGCTTCTCGACGGGCCCGGGTTGGCCGCCCCAAAAGCCCCCTGACGGGCTCCCGATTGGCTCTCTCGTCGCCTCTGTTCGCCATGAATCATCGATCTCTTGCGGTCACCAGTATGCTGCGCCTTCGGGCAGTCGCCCGGGCGGGCGCTGTGCTCGCAGCGACGACGACGCTGCTCGCGTCCACGCTCGTGCGAGCTGCCCCGACGCCGGTCAGATCGCGCCCCGCGAAGCCGCCGGCCGAGGCTCCGCCCCTGCTGGCGCCGGTGCCGGCCGCGGTCGACGCGGCGCCGACCAGCGACCCTGGCGTACTGCGCGGCGCCCAGGTGCTGCCGCTCGACGCGATCGTCAAGCACGCGAAGGACAACGCGATGCGGGTGCGCGTCGCCCGGGCGCGGCTCGAGCTGGGCGACGCCGCGATCGCCGGCGCCAAGCCGCTGCTGCCGGACAACCCCCAGTTGTACGTCGGCGTCGGCGCCCGCTGGAACAACCTCGGCACCAACTTCGAATTGCAGAGCACGCTGACCCAGCCGATCGAGATCGGCGGTGAGCGCGGCCTGCGGCTCAAGTCCGGCCAGCGCTACCGCGACTACCTCGACAAGGAGCTCGCGCAGACCCAGTGGGAGGTCTACGCGAACGTGCACTACGGCTACAACATGGCCCTGCTGGCGCGTGAGCGGGCCGTCACCGCGGAGCAAACGCTGACGTTCTCGACGCGGCTCCTCGAGGTCGCGCAGCGGCGGGCCCAGGCCGGTGAGATCTCCAGCTTACGCGTGCGGATCGCCACCGGCGAGCTGGCCCAGGCGCGCCAGGCCAAGCTCAACGCGGACCTCGAGTATCGCCTCGCGTGCATCCACCTCAGCGAGATGGCGGGCTGGCCTCCGGGACAGGTGATCGCCCCGGCCGGCGACCTCCCGGCGCCGATCCGTGCGAGCACGGCGAGCGACCTGATCGCGCGCGTGCAGCAGGAGCACCCGGCGCTGCGCGCCCGTGAGGCTGCCGTCAGCCTCGGCAACGCCCGCGTCAGCTCGGCGGAGCGCGACCGCCTGCCCGAGCCGCAGGTCGGCGTGTATCTCGGCCGCGAGTTCGAGCCCGGCGCCATGGCCAGCACCGGCGCCTCGAAGATCGCGTTGTTCATGTTCACCTTGCCGCTGCCGTTCTGGAAGCGAAACCAGGCCAACCGGGCCCAGACCAAGGCCGAGCTGACGGTCGCCGAGCAGGAGCTGGAGGCCACCCGCTACGGCCTGGCCCTCAGCGCGCTGCGGGCGGTCGACGCCCTCAACACCGCGGCCGAGCGCGTGCGCACCTACTCGAGCGAGGTCGTGCCGCGCTTCCAGGAGAACTTGAACCTGCTGCAGCGGGCCTTCGAGCTCGGCGAGGTCGACATCCTCGAGGTCTTCGTGTCCCGCGAGAACTTCCTGCGCATCCAGAGCGAGGCGCTCGACGCCTATCGCTCGTACTTCGAGGCCGAGTACACGCTCGAGTCGATCCTCGGCAGCCCGCTGCAGGCGATCGTGGCCCGCTGAGCGGTGTCCGGAGGACATCAGTCCGCGCGTGCTCCCAGCAGTACGCCACGCTCGCCGAGGTCGGCGAGGAAGCCGGCCATGGAGGCGAGGAACTCGTCGTTCATCGGCGCATCGAGGTCGGCGCAAGCGCCGGTGAGGGCGGCCTGCAGCGCCTCGCCAGCGAGCAGGCGGGTACACAGTGCGGCGGCTCTGGGGGTCAGCTCGAGCAGGCGCACGCGCAGGGTCTCGCGGTCGCGGTAGGCGAGGATCGCCGTCGGCATGGCCGCGGGGGGTCCGGGCGGGTCGATCGGGTGGCCATCGTCGCCAGGCGGGAGTTGAACCGCGAAGGCGTAGCGACGCAGGCGGGTGCTGCCGTCGAGTTGGACCGGGCGGTCGAGGGCCAGAGGGAGGTCGCTGGCGGGCTCGCCTCCGAGGGGGTCGTTGGCGACCTCGCCGTTGAGCCACTCGTGCGTCGCCAGGTCGGCGAGGTAGGGCGGCAGCCCGGGCTCATCGCGCCAACGAGGCGCCGCCCAGGCCAGAAATTCGCCCGGGATGTCGCGGAAGTACACCGTCCGCGGCGCCTGCTCGGCCATGAAAACCGCGATCTCGCCGCGCAAGCGCGGCTTGCCGAGAACGGCCGCCGTCCGCGGCAAATACTCCTCGACGACCCCTCGCAGGCGGCTGTGGACCATCGTGCGGTAGATGAGCAGGCGGGCGCGATGCGGCGCCAGGACCTCACGGTCCTCCGGGGCCACGCCACGCGCTTCGAGCCAGCCCGGGAGATCTGCCGTGATGCTGGCGGGCGCGTCGAGCTCGCACATCGCCGCGGCGAAGGCCCGCAGCGGGACCTCTTCGGAGCTGGCCTTTGGGTCAGGTGACATCGGCGGCGCTCCGACGGATCAAGGCCGCGTCGTATACGGATTGTAGGCGGTCACGTTCGGCGAGCAGGACTGGAAGCTCCGGGATGTTGGAGTCCCACTCGAACAGCACGGGCACGGGGCCGACGCGCTCGATGACCCAGGCGAGCAGCGCGTCGACCTCGGTCCGCACGGGCGCGCCGTGGGTGTCGATGATGAGGTTCTCGCTGTCGTCCCAGAACTCGTGGCCGGCGACATGGAGCTGGACGACCCGCTCGAGCGGGATCTTCGCGAGCCACTGCTGCGGGTCGAAGCCGTGGTTTTGCGCGTTGACGAAGACGTTGTTGACGTCGAGCAGCAGCGAGCAATCTGCGCGCTCCAGCAGCTCGGTGATGAACTCGGGCTCGTCGATCACGGGCTTGCCGAGCGGGACGTAGTAGCTGATGTTCTCGACCGCCATCGGCCGCTCGAGGCGGTCGGCGGCCTCACGCACGCGGGCGGCGATCCGGCGGGCCGAGGCCGCGGTGAAGGGCACCGGGAGCAGGTCGTGGAGGGCCTGGCCATCGACGCCGCAGAAGCACAGGTGGTCGGAGTGCCAGCGGGTCCGGGTGTTGTCGACGCGGTCGAGAAACGGCCGCAGTTGCGCGAAGTACTCCGGGTCGAAGGGCTCGAGGCCGCCGAGCGACATCGCCAGGCCGTGCGTGACGATCGGGAAGCGCCCGGCGATCCGGGCCAGACGGGCCGGTCCGGCGCCGCCGCGGCGCATGTGATTCTCCGGGGAGATCTCGAAGAAGGGCACGCGGCCGTCGGCCTCGCCCGCGTCGATCTGCGCCGCGAAGCTGCCACGCAGGCCGAGGCCCACGCCCGTGGGGATGTTGTCGGGGCCGGATGAACGCATCGAGAGCAGGCGATTCTACAACGTAACAACGGCCAGGACCTCCCGAGGGAGCTCCTGGCCGCGGACCCCGAGGGGCCGTCTCGGCGGATCACCTGGCCCGAAGGCCAGATGTCCATCCGACTCAGTTGGCCGGGGGGGCTTCAGCATCGCCCACGGGGGCATCGCCGCCGGGGGCATCGGCCGGGGCGTCGCCGCCGGGGGCATCCTTGCCGGCGCCGCAGCTGCCGTCCTTCTTCTCGCCGCAGGAACCGTCGGCGGGCTTGGCGGTGTCACCAGCGGGCGTCTCGGTGCCCTCCTTCTTGCAGCCCACGAGGGCGAAAGAGGTCGAACCAAGGATGGCGAGGGTGGCAGCGATGTGCTTGACGTTCATGGTGATTTCTCCGTTGTCTGTGCTTGGGTGAGGACGTGACGCGCAGCCGGGCCGGTGCGGCCCATGTGTGCCCGTTAGTCGAGTGGCCAGGGGACCGCGCGCCGGGGCCTCCGACGAGAGACAGCCACGAGTCCCCGGTTACGGTGGGGACGGCGTGAAGATCGCGCGACGAATTGGGGCGAGTGAAGCGGACTCATCCAGCGTTGGGTCCCCGTTTACCACAACCACCCCGAGCTTCCTATAGACCGCAAACAACTCGGGGAAGCCGGCGCTGCGCAAGATCGGACCACTCAGGGCCTCGAGGCTCGGCCGTGACACCGTGGCGGCCGGGCCAGGACCCGGTGGCGTGCCGTCCATGGCTTGCAAGACCTGCTCGGCCGGCCAGATACGCGGCGTGTGGGCGCAGCAGCGGTGCAGGTGACGCATGGCCGCGTCGAGCGAGCTGTCAGCCGAGCGCAGGGCCACGTCGGCCATGAGCGCGATCGCGGCCCCACCCCAGTAAACCCGCTGATACGCGGCCGTCTCGTGCATCTGCCGGCTCTCCTCGGCGAGGCTCTGGCCGGTGCCCGAGTCGGCGCCTCGGCCGAATCCAGCGAGCAGCGCAGCCCAGGCGGCACGTTCGTCCTGAAAGCCCGCGCGTGTGCGCAGCACCGCGGTGTAGTAAGTGACGAAGCCCTCCGACAGCCAGGCGCCCTCGATGAAGGGCATTCCGTGGTGGAGAAACTCATGGATCGCCACCCACTCCCCCGGGAATTGTTCGTCGGTGGCCTCGCTGGAGACCAACAGTTGGACCGCTGGACCGCCGCCCCGTAGGGCCATGCCGAAGTACACCGGGTCGCCGCCGCCCGGGTAGGGCACGACGATGACTTGCATATGCGGCACCGGGAACCGCCCGTCATAGAGCCTTGCCACGGTGGTGGCTGCGACAGTGAGCCACTGTCGCAGCCCTTCGTCGGAGATCTCGCGTGGCAGATCCATCACGGCGACCTCGAACTCGGCCCCGGCGGCGGTGAAGCGGAGGGCATGAAAGTCGCCGAGCACGACCTGTGAGGCCCAGCGAAACGCGGTCGTCGGCAGGCGAAACCGCGGCTGACGGCCGGAGCCGGCGCCATTCCCCCCGACCCTCGGCCAGGACACCGACGCGTCGACCCTGGCCGGCAGGTCGAAGGCGAGGGTCACCTCGGCCTCTTGATACAGCTTGGTCGGCCGCCACAGCCAAAGGTGTGGGCTGGTGGCCACAACGCCGCCGACGCGCACCATGTGCCGTTCGACGACCTCGTCGACCATGCGCGCGAGGTCGACCGCGTAACGCAGGCACTTGCCCCGGACGTCGCCGGCCGTGATCGTGCCCGCCTCGCGGTCGATCGTCAGGGCCCGGCCGCCGGCGGTGGCCGACAGCAGATAGTCCGCGGCACCGTCCTCGTCGGCGACCAGCTCCGCGGGGATCTTGTCGCGAAAGCACAGCTCGACGTCGAGGCGGTCGAGCTTCGCCGAGGGCTTCACGGCGTAGTGCCACCCTTGCGGGCCACCGCCACCACGCAGGTGCGCGCAGCCCAGCGCTCCGACCACCACGACCAGCAGCGAGGCCCACCACGCCGGTCGTCGCTGCAACTGCGCTGCGCCCGTGGACACGGCGCCATGGTAGCCTGGCTCGCCATGCATGTGCAGGCCGAGGTCGCGCTCAAGCGTGGGCGGTCGGGTCGCCTCCCTTACCGGCTACCGGGGCCAGGTGCAGGCGCATGATCATCGCTCGCGGCGGCGCGCTCTACATCATGATCGTCCTGACGACGATCAACTTCCTCAACTACATCGACCAGCGGCTGCTCAGCGCCGTGCTCGAGCAGATCAAGTTTGAGTGGACGCTGAGCGACGCGCAGGCCGGCCTACTCGGCAGCGTGTTCGTGATCGTCTACACCCTCACGGCGCCGATCGGCTACTTCGGCGACCGCATGCGCCGCAAGAACTTGATCGCCGGCGGCGTGCTGCTGTGGAGCCTGGCGACCGTCGCCGCGGCCTTCGCTCGCAACTACCACGAGCTGCTGATCGCGCGGGCGCTGCTCGGCGTCGGCGAGGCGTGCTACGCGACGATCGCACCGTCCATCATCGCCGACCTCTACAGCAAGGACCTGCGCAGCCGCAAGCTCGCCTACTTCTACCTGGCGACGCCGGTCGGCTCGGCGTTCGGTTACATCCTCGGCGGGTACATCGGCCAGTATTACGGCTGGCGCGCGGTGTTCCTGGTCGGCGGACTGCCGGGTCTGCTGTTCGCGGCGCTGGCATTTTTCATCGTCGAGCCGCGGCGCGGTCAATACGACGACGAGGTGCTGCCAGCCGTGGGCCTGTCGCTGCCGGCGACCGTCAAGCGCCTGCTACAGACCCCCGCGTGGCGGATCAACACGATCGGCCTGGCGCTGATGACCTTCACGATCGGCGGGCTCGCGCTGTGGATGCCGGCCTATCTCGAGCGTGTGCACGGCATGACCTCCGGCGACGCCGGAACGATCTTCGGCGGGATCACGGTGGTCGCGGGGGTGATCGGCACCCTCGTCGGCGGACGCCTCGGCGACCGAATGCAGAGCCGGTCGCCCGGCGGTTACTTTCGCCTGAGCGGGATCGGCCTGCTGTGCAGCAGCCCCTTCATCGTGCTGATGACGGTGCTCGACTGGCTGCCAGCGATCTTCGCGGTGGTCTTCATCGCCGAGCTGTTCCTGTTCCTTAACACCGGCCCGCTCAACGCGGCGCTGATCGCCTGCGTGCCGGTGCAGATGCGCGGAGCGGCCTTCGCCGTCAACGTGCTGTGCATCCACGCCTTCGGCGACGCGCTGTCCAACGTCCTGCTCGGGGTCGTCAGCGACGCCGCGACGCCGGTGCTCGGCAGCGCGTCTGCCGGGCTGAGCCTCGCGGTCGCGGTCACGGCCATCCCGGTGGCGGTCGGCGGCCTGCTGTTG
>Ga0335394_10006933_pt1 | contig 12788 bp, 14 predicted proteins | sample MAT03_FD_205741 | JGI IMG/M metagenome (GOLD analysis project Ga0335394, IMG submission 205741) | Freshwater microbial communities from Lake Fryxell liftoff mats and glacier meltwater in Antarctica - MAT-03 (spades assembly) (version 2) ...
CAATTTGGCCAAACGCGGCATCACCTTCAAGTCCAAAATCAACCGGGAAGACCTCTATCAGCGCATTTACAGCACACAGCGGCGCGATAAGCCTGTGGTCATTGTCACCGATAAAGTGAAACGCACGGGCAACAGCCGCAGCAACAGTTTCACCAAAATGTACAAACACCTCATCAAGGCCGATGCCATCAATGAGGAAGCATTCAAAGACGCGCTGCTGATAGCCGACAACCGCAAAGAAACCTCGCTCGAGGTGTTCACTGACCGCAGCCAAACGGTGTTGCAAGACTTTGAAATCAAACGCGGAAAAATCCGCAATTTGGAAGCGGTAGCCGCCGATTTCAATAATTTCAAACTGCTCAACAACAACTTCAATGCGTTTCGCGAACGGTGCGGAGCACTGAAAGTCAATTTTTTAGAAACCTACAAAACGGCCTACCCCAGCTTGCGCGATGAAACCCAGGACGACGGGTTGCTGGCCATCCAAATCCGCACTTTACAAACGCAGATTGATAGCACCTTAAGCAAGGACAAAGACCGGATGGTTGCTGACCGCGCTTTGCGTGAAAGAGAGCGGGAAGAACAGGAACGGGAGGCAAAAAGCCTCCAAAAAGATTTAGATGATACCTTTTTTCATCAAAAAGGCCAACTTGGATACCTGGAACTTGAAAACGAAATTCAGCGGCTCAAAAACGAATTCAGCGACCTGACCACCATCCTGAATCAAATCAACCGCCCGACGGTGACGGAGGTATCGGTGCAGCAGAAAATCAAGGGATTGGGGCAAGAAATAGAACTGCTGAAAAGTAAAATTGCCCGCTTTGACCACCTGGCGCAGCACCATCTGGCGCAAGACCCCGACCTGCGCCGCCAACTGTCCGCTTATCTGCACCCGCAGGTGCTGAGCCTCGACAAATCGCTCATTCAACGCGCCGTCACCCAATCCGATTCGATCTTGACCATTTTTGACGGGGCGATTGACGTGTCGTCGCTCCCGCCCGCTCCGCTCGAAACCCTGGAAGACCTCAAAGCGCGGTTGCCGCACGCCAAAGCAGAACTGGATGAGCAGGAAACATTGCTGGACGCCATTGCACAGCAGCAGCAAAAAGAACAGCAAAAGCGCGACACCGAACGGCAACTGAGGGAGAAAGAGGCTTTTTTTGACAAAGTGCGGCAACGCCCCACAACCGAACGGCTGCTCAGCGAAACCCAGGAAAAAATCGAAGAACTCAGTGGCAAAATCACAGCCAAGTCGGACGATATTTTCAAAAAAGAACATGAAATAACGGTCAAACGCGCCGAAAAGGAGCGATTGGATATAGACCTCCGGGAAAAACGCCAACTCCTCAGCAACTATGAAAACTGGTACCGCGAGCTGCAAAATCGCACCGACGTGTTCAAAACCGACGATGCGCCGCCCGATACTCGTTCCCTGCAAGAACTCATGCCCGACTTCCGGGAGGGTTACAGCAAAATGAGCAGCCTCCGGGAAGAGCGCGATCGCAACTTCAATTTGTTGCTGCGCCGGCTCAGCAAAGACAGCAACGATATCAACGAGTTTGTCAGCGAGGTGCAGGAAGAAATGGATACCCTGCCCGACCAACAAAAAAACCTCGACGGGCTGTTCGAATTGGCTTTCGATAACTTTGTCAACCCGGTCAAAACCTTCCGCCTGGAGTACGCCAACTTCAAAGCGTACGTCCAGAAATTCAGCCAAACCCTCTCCAAATACCCGGTCTCCAACATCCGAAAAATAGCCATTCACACCCGCGACAACACCGAACTGCTGCGCGAACTTGACCTGATCCACAACGTGGAGCGCGACTCGCTGTGGCGCACCACGGCGGCCAGCGAAGAAGGCATCAGCATGATGCGTAAAAAGTTTGAGGAAAACCGCGCCATCCATTTTGAGCAGTTATTTGACCTCGAACTGGAAATCGAAATGGACGACGACCGCAAAAAAACGGTCAGCCTCGCCAAGCAGGTGGAGTCGCAAGGCACTGACGCGGTGCTCAAACTTTTCCTTTTTCTCTCCGTCATCCGCCAATTGGCTGACCCGCGCCCTGACAACAAAATTGCCATCTACTTTGATGAGTTAGGGCGCATCGGCCCCAAAAACATTTCTCAAGTCATTCATTTTTGCCGCGAAAACAACTTCATCCCGATTTTCGCCGCCCCCACCGATATTGAGGGGGTTGAAAAATATTACACCATCAAACCCTCCACGCGCCACAAACAAGGCATCGTGCTGGATGAACGTCATGTCAAAACAGCCCGTTACAAAAATGCGCAGCCCAGTCTTTAAGCGGTTTATGCTCAAATTACTGGAGTCTGAAACAGTTGCGTTCAGTGTGCTCCCGGCGATGGTCGGTCAGAGCGACGATTGGCAAAACTGGCAGTCAGCGGGGTTTATCGCGTTGGAGCAGCACGGCCCCAACCGGATCTACCGGGTGGTAGACCGCGAGGCACTTAGAACGGTTTTTTATCAAAAATTCCCCGGCGAATCCGAGGAAGACGGCTCGGCGGTGGACAATGTGCGGGCGTTCGGCGACTCTAAAGCGCGTGCCCGCACCAGCCAGGGAGTATGCTTGCTGCGCGGCTGGAACACGGTCAGTATTAACGGCTACGAAGTGGATTTGGATGAAATGACCCGACAGTTCGGGCTGTTCGCCGTGGTGCTGGGCGAATTGCGAGCCGACCGCATCTGTCTCGTGGAAAATCTCGACTGCTTCCGGCAAGCCGAAAAAGTAGTTGGTAAAGATTGTGTGCTCTTGCACACCTACGGACGCGTCGGAAAGGAGTGGCTGCAAAAGATCGGGTGTCGCGAGATGCTGGTGTTTTCGGACTATGACTTTGTAGGCCTGGACGAGTTTTTGCGCGTACAGGAAGTGTTCTCCGAAGCGCAGTTTTATTGTCCGGAGCAGTATGAAGTGCTGTGGAACAAGTACGCCAAGCCGCTCAAAAAACGGGACAACGGTGAGCAGTTTGCTACCCGCCGCGTCAGCGAAAGCCAGCATCCATTAGTTGTCTCCATTCGGGAACGACTCCTGCGAACAGGCAAATTTTTGGAACAACAAGCCTTTTTTATCTAAAAACTACCATGTACCGACCTGTTACACCCGACGAAATTCTGCGGTTCATGTCCAAAAACCTGCAAGGGCTGCGGCTGCTTTTCGAGGCTGGTCGCCGACAGGGCTATGTGCTGGAACAGGCTGTTTTTGAGAAAATCCGCCTTGAAAACGACCTTGACTTAGGCGATCTGCTGCGGCTCAGGCTGGTGAAGCAACAGCCTACGCACGACTATAAACTGCGCAAGCAGTACACCGACTTTTTGGAGTTCATCTTTGAATCGGCCGCGCTCAACCTGCCGGATCGGTTCAAATTTCATGCGGAAGCGATTCGGGCGCAGTTCAACGATTTGCAGCAAGAACTGGATGCTGCAAAACTGCCCGACCACATCACCAGTTTGCAGAATCAGTTGGATGATTTCCTGACTGAAATAGATACCCAGACCCACCAATTGCTTCGCGATACGGAGGCGCTCAAAGCCAGCGGCGAGCACGAGTCGAGTTTGCCAGCGCGCATCGCCACCGCTAGTCGGTGGCTTGATTCATTCATCCATCCGCTCACGCAGGTGTTGCAAGCCAACTCACCGGATGCTGTTGTGGCGCAGTTGCACCGCATCAACACGTACGCGCACCACAAGAGTCTTTTTGAAACCGATCCGGAACTCGCCCGTTTGTTTCGCCACCTGTACGGCGAAGCCCTGCGCGTGAGCGAGGAACTGACCCGGCTCAGCAACCAGATCGTGCGCGAGCTGATGCCGATGCTGGAACGCATCCGCACCTCCTCCAAAATCATGGCGGGATTTTACCGCTTGCTCGAATCCGTCCGACAAAATCAGGAGCCGGAAGTGCCTTTTTACGGATTACTGAGCCGCCGCAACCGAAAGGTTTATTCGACCGATTGGAAAGTGCGGGCGGAAATGTTGCTCGATAATTTTTTCATCGAGCCGGAGCGGTTTGTGGAAGAGATGGTGGAAGCCGATGACGACTGGGTGCCAGATACCAATCACTTTAAAAACCGCCTCAAAGCCAGCCTTCCAGTGGAAAATTTCTATGGATGGTGTTATGACTTTTTAAAAGCCGAAACGCCGCATGTGACGCTCCACAAATTTTTCTCTGTTTCCAAACTGCTGTTGGACACCGAGTTCGAAGCAGATTTTTTAGAAAATTCGCAACGTTTCGACCTAGACCTGGAAGATGCTATGCTCTCCCTTCCCCAAATAAAACTTTACGACCATGCACACTTACCCGCCTGAACACCGCGACATCGTGAACGCGCTCACCAACGGGCAGTTCATCCTGTACACCCAGCCTCATTACGCCGTGGTGGAACAAAACGAGCCGTTTTACCGCGACTTTTTCAAGGCCACTTTTGGCTTCGATCTGCACCTGCGCAGCGAAGGCTATATTTTTTTGTCTTCAGATGAAGTCACGGAAAAGGACAGCCGCAATTTCCTGATCTTCCTTGCGGTGCTCTGCCGCGAACTCAGCATCAGTGGTCGCGACTTCAAGGAGGAGTTTGAGTTGAGAAAATTTCAAGTGGAAGAAATCAAATCTATCCTGGAGAAGTCAAGCAAAAAAGAATTGGTAGAGCATATTTTGACCGAAGGTGGCATCTACAAATTGCTCAACGAATGGTCCAAACGCAAAGTCGTAGAGTTCACCAATACGCAGCAAACCCAGTTCAAATTTACAAAAGCAGTGAACCTGTTTTTTGAGCATGCGATGGAGTTGGCGGATACGCGGTTGAAGGAAGAAGGGGGTGTGGAATTGCCTTAGTCCCTAAAAACTTGAACATGGACATCGCATCAAAAATATACCTGCTCGTCATTCCCTGGGCCATGGTGGCTCAAAGCCGCTCCGCCCAACCTTGGTCGGAGCGCATGGCTGCTACCAAAGGCCCAGATTCGATTCATCTGGCCATCCTGCTGGTTTGGGAAAAGCAAAAAAGTGGTTGGAAATTCCTGGCCCGTCAGGCCGTGAAGATTTGATTGACTGTGAATCATTTATCTAAAAAACTGTTGGTCGGCAAACCCGAATCGGCGCTGCTTGTCCTGCCGGAAAAAGTGCTTCAGTTTGGAGCCGGCGTTCTGCTCCGCAGCCTGCCCGACTATTTGATTGACCTCGCCAACCGCCAGGGCATATTCAACGGGCGCATCGCAGTGATCAAATCCACCGATGCCGGCGACTCAGGTGTTTTTGACCGGCAAGACAACCTCTATACGCTGTGCGTGCAGGGCATCGAAAACGGTCAGGCTGTTTCGGAAAATATTATTTACAGCGCGATCAGCCGGGTGCTATCGGCGATCCTGGTAAAGGCCTGGTCATTGTACCGACCGAATTGGTGCCGCGTTCCTAATGGTGCGGAACTGGAATCCATTGTCCTCGAACTCGCCCACCTCAACCGCCTTGAATACGGTTTCCTCGAATGGCTCGAAAACTCCTGTACTTTTTGCAATTCGCTGGTGGACCGGATCGTGCCCGGCAAACCCGGCCCTGAAATGGCTGCCGAACTGCAAAAAGAACAGGGTTATACCGAAGATTCATCGGGCGCTTCCGCGAACTGAAACTCCGCCACGCAATTATTTTAGCCCTCGCCCTCGCCTTCGCGTGATTCATCGGGCGCTTCCGCGAACTGAAACTCCGCCTGCTCAACGGCACCCATACGCTCAGTTGCGGACTGGCGCATCTGGCCGGTTTTACGACCGTCTGTGGGGCCATGCAAGACCCGGCGATGGCAGCCTTTTTTGAAGGCTTGATGCTGGAAGAAATCGCTCCGGCCATTCCTTATAATTTGCCCGCAGGCGATGCCGACCGTTTCGGGCCGCAGGTGCTGGACCGCTTCCGAAATCCTTCTGTGGAGCATAAATGGCTGAGCATCACGGTGCAATTTTCTTCCAAAATGCGGATGCGCAACATTCCCGTGCTGCTCGAACACTACCGGAAAGGTGGTGCTATATCCGCTCATTTTGCCCTCGGTTTCGCAGCATTTTTGGCGTTTTACCGGCAGCCCGTTTATCCGGTGCAGGACGATCACGCCGCTTATTTTTATGAAAAATGGGCGACGTATTCAGCCGACACCTTGCCCGCAGCGATATTGGCTGATGCTGAGTTTTGGGGTAAAAATCTCGCTGTACTCCCAGGTTTTGCAGAGCAGGTCACCTTGTTTTTGAAAGAAATCCTGGAAAAAGGAGCCAGCCCTGTTTTGCAGAAATTTGCCACAGCCACTGAAATTGAAGCACAGCCATGAGTCAGAAGATCCTGCAAATACACCCGGCCGTCGCACTCAGCGATTTGCCGAAAGGTGATACGGTCAGTCTGAACGGCCATTCCTGTGCGGCGGCATCCGGCAGGATGCGCAGGCGCTATTGGATTTGTCTGGCTGGTGCGGTGGGTGGCATTTTGTTTCCCTTATTGGTGGGCCGGATGCTGGATCATTACAAACTGCTGGGGAACACAACCGCCGGGTACAACCTGCTTTTTGTGTTTTGCGGTTGCGCTTATTTGCTGGCCTGGGGCATCATGCATTTGTTTACACCGAAGATAGAGAAAGTGGAGATTTATTCCACCGTTCCAAAAAAAACCCCCGCAGCATTGTAGTGCTTGCGGGGGTTTTGTGCGAAATACCTGCACCTCAAAGTCAGGGCAAAATTACGGATTCGGGATCGTCAGCACCTGGCCTACTTCGATCTGATCAGGGTTGTCCAGAACGTTCCGATTCGCCTCGAAAATCTGCTTGTACTTCATCATATCGTCGTAGTAGTGCTTGGCAATTTTGCTCAGGCTCTCACCTTTTTCTACGGTATGTGTAGCGTACACGCCGGGATTGGCAACTTGAATGTCCGCCACGAGGTCGGTGGGGCTCGCACCGCCAGCGGTTTTGATCGCGTCCCAGAGTTGATCTTTTTCGTAGACGTTCTGAACAGTGCCCCACATACGAAGGACGCCGTTTTCTTCTTCCACTTTACCGTTTTGCACACCGAGTTTTTCTCCGAGGCTCAATACGCTTTGATACTTGTCTTTAACTGCCATGGTTGGTTCAGAATTTTTGTGATGAAAAATTTTGAATTGAATGTTGAATGTTCTGAATTGAGCGGCAAGGTAAGCCCCTGCCAGACAATTTTTCAGGGTTCAAACGAGGTTTCCCGAAAAAGTAACATCCGGATAGCGCAGGCTGTACAAAAAGTTTGGGTGAAATTCAATGCAGGAACAACCGTTTTACCTCGCCCGCAATTTCCACAAAATACACGCCCCTCGCCCAACCCGCAGCTTCCACCCGTACAGTTTGTTCAGCAGCAATGGTTTGTTCCCACAGGACGATTCCCATCGCGTTCAGGATGCGAGCCGGGGCAGGGGTCTGATACTCCATTTTATTTTCCAGAAAAAAAGCGTCGCTGGCAGGATTTGGGAAAACCCGGACATCCACCGCTCTATCCGGTGCTGTGACCCCGGAAGTGCCGGGCGTGTGCAGGCTGAAATACACATCTACAAAATTGGAGTCGTTGCCGAGTTCGTAGGCGCGAAACCAGAGCCAGCCGGTGCCAGCGGAGTTGTTGGGTTGTACGATCAGTTTGAGGTAAGCCTCCACCGTATCTTGGATGGGGTTCATGGTGCCGTTAGACGGGATACCGGCATAACAAAGACCGTAGTCGCAGAGGTCCACATTCCAGTCGTGCGGAAGATTCATTTCGAGCCGGCGCCAGCGCAGTTGCAGGGGCGCGCCGGAGGGATTGTTTAAATGGATGTAACATTCATTGGCCTGGTTGAAGGCAACTTCCTGCACGAGTAGGGGACCGGGAACAGCACTAAATGTTTGGGCAATTCCTAATCCAGGCAACAGCCCGAGCGCAATGCTGGCGAAGATGTCGTAAAGTCTCATGATAAAACGGTAAGGTGTTTTTCAGGAAACAAAGTACGAAGATGATGATTATCAACCCGTCAAGAAGTTTTGATTTGGATAAAAACGGACTAAAGTTTTTAGGGTTTGGCGCAAATAATCTTCAGAAGGTGCAGCGCACCGAGCCTACACCTTTCGGTGCGCTGCACCTCCAAACATATACCTGATAAACGCTACAAATCTTTCGCCGCTCTGCGGCTGTACCAGCCAGTTGCAAAAAAATTAACCACCTGGTTAAACTTTTTAGTCAAAACACTTGACAGATTGAAAAACATCCTTCACTTTTGCGCCATATTTAACCAAACGGTTAAACTATATGGCAAAGAAGGAAGATCAGGATCAGGCTGACAGCACCGAACAAAAGATATTTGATGCAGCGCACGAAGTGTTTGTGCAAAAAGGCATGGACGGCGCGAAGATGCAGGAGATCGCCGACCGGGCCGGCATCAACAAGGCACTGCTGCACTACTACTATCGCTCGAAGGAAAAACTGTACGAATCAGTGGCGCGGGCGATCCTGAGCCGGGCAGTGCCGACAGTGCGCCAGATCATCGAAAATGACCTACCCCTGGAAGACAAGATTCGAAGGTTCATTGATTTTTATATCAGCGTGATCAGCCGCAACACGTTCATTCCGCTCTTTATCATCACGGAGATCAACAAGCATCCTGACCGCTTTTTCGACAATATCCTTCCCAAAGACCTGCCTCGCCCGGAAGTGTTTTTGCAACAAGTAGAAGCCGAAATCGCTGCCGGGCGCATCCGCCCCATCCAGCCCCAGCACCTGCTCGTCAATATCATTGCCATGTGCGTTTTCCCCTTTGTCGGCAAACCGATGATCCGGATTTTATTGGGTATGGCCCCCGATGAGATAAAGAACTTCATGGAAGAGCGGAAAGTACAGGTGACCGAGTTCGTGCTGGCCTCATTACGCCCTCCCGCTTGAGCATCATCGTTAAACAACAACCTGCCAACTAATTTTTCAACGCATGAAAACCGCTTTTTTCACCAGCCTCGCTCTGTTAGTCCTGCCTTTTACCGGTTATGCCGGCGACACCCTCACCGTACAGCAATGCCGCGAACTCGCGGTGAAAAACAGCGTATTGCAACAGAAAAAACTGTATGCAGAAAGCGTCAACGCATTGCAAATCAGAAATTTGCACAGCAACTCGCTACCCCGCATTCAGGTTGGCGCACAGGCTACCTGGCAAAGCGACGTGTTTGGATTGCCCATCGAAAGCCCGCTTTTTAAAGTGCCGGAAGTCCCCAAAGACCAGTACAAACTCTCCGTGGATGTGGCGCAGCGCATCTGGGACGGCGGCTCCGACCGCTACCTGCGCCAGCAGCGCGACCTGGAACGCGACCTCGCCGCCGCACAGGTGGACGTGGATGTTTATCCGCTGCGCGAAATCGTGACCGACCTGTATTTCAGGGTACTGCTCTTGCAGGAAAGCGAAGCGGTTTTGGCCTTATCGAAACAGGACTTGCAGACCCGCCTGAGGCAAGCCGACGCTACGGTCGCAGAAGGTGCGGCCTTGCGCACGAGCGCCGACCAGGTGCGCATCCAGATCCTGAGGACCGAGCAACAGATCGCTGCAACACAAGCCGACAAGCAGATAGTGCTGGAGATACTGGAAAAATGGGTGGGGCAGAAAGTGGTACCGGTATTAGCCGTAAAAAATCAACCTGTTGTGGCTGAACCCATCGGTACAGGGCGCCCCGAATACGCCCTGTTTTCGCTTCAGCAGCGCACCCTCCAGCTCAACAAAGAAGCGCTCGCCCTGCGCGCCCAGCCCCGGGTCGAAGCATTCGCACAAGGCGGTATGGGGCGGCCCAACCCCTTTAACTTTTTTGAGACCGGCTTCAAACCGTTTGCACTTATCGGGCTGCGGGCAGTCTGGATGCCGATTGATTGGGGCAATAAAGGGCGGGAAGCGCAGGTGCTGGACATTCAAATGAAAAACATACAGGCACAGCAGCAGTTTTTTGATCAGCGCCTGGAAGCCAGCTATTTAAAAGATGAACAGGATGCCGCTAAATGGACCGCCCAACTCGCTCAGGACTATGTCATCCTTGGTCTTCAGACGGACATCATGCGCCGCGCAGATGCGCAGGTAAAAAATGGCGTGATGACCATGACGGACTATCTCGCACAAGCCAACCTGCTTACACAGGCACAGTTGACCCGCAAAATGCACGAAGTACAGGCTGCACAGGCCCGGGAGATGCGGGTTGCAAAGGTGGGAGAGTAGGTTGAAATCGTGTTTCGTGTTTCGTGTTTCGGTGACCATGGACGATCATTCTCAATTTTTGAGAATGAATTTTCAAAATCTGCGAAAATCCGCGTTTGTAAATCCGCTTCATCCACGTTCCAACCTCAACCAATCCTACAACCTTGATTTTCAAAAAGATAAAAAAATGAAATTTCAACTTCCATTTTATGCGCTGCTGGGCGCGGCACTGTTTTTTTCCTGTCAAAAGGCAGCTCCCAAAGCAGACGCTTACGGCAACTTTGAAGCGGACGAACGCATCGTCAGCGCGGAAGCATCCGGTCAAATTCTGACCCTGAACATCGAAGAAGGCCAGACCTTGAAAGCAGGTCAGCAGGTTGGCACAATTGACTCCATGCAGTTGGCGCTCAAGCGCGAACAACTGCAAGCCAGTATCCGTGCTGTTGCGGCTAAAAGCCCGGCCATTGGAGCACAACTGGCAGTATTTGAAAAACAAGTGGCTTCGGTGAAGCAGCAACTCGCTACCCTCGACCGCGAAAAGCGCCGGGTTGAAAACCTGTTGAAAAGTGATGCCGCTACGCCCAAACAACTGGACGATCTGAATGCGCAGATCGAAGCCGCCCAGCGCCAGATGGACGTGCTGCTGGAACAAAAAACGGCTTCCAATGCGACGCTCGACGTGCAAAAAGGAGGTTTGCTTGCAGAGGTGCTGCCCCTCCAAAAACAGATCGCGCAATTGGATGACCAGCTCCACAAATGCCACATTATCAATCCGTTGGACGGCACTGTGCTGGTACAATATGCAGAACCGGGCGAGATAACAGGCTTCGGGAAGCCCCTTTATAAAGTCGCTGATCTGGCTACTATGACGCTTCGCGCTTACGTCGCAGGCAATCAACTGGGTTCGATAAAAGTAGGCCAGGAAGTGAAGGTGCTGGTGGACGCTGCCGACGGCAAGCAACAAGAATTTACGGGCAAAATCCACTGGATCTCCCCCAAGGCAGAGTTTACGCCTAAAGTCATTCAGACGAAGGAGGAGCGGGTGAACCTGGTGTATGCGGTGAAGATCAGTGTGGCGAATCCGGAGGGACTGCTGAAGATCGGGATGCCGGCGGAGGTGATGATCAATACATCAAAGTCCCAATAATTCCAAAAACTCATTTGGGCTTACGACGCGGGTAGATATCTTCTTTGCTTTTAATGCCTTGTGCTTTAAAATGCAGATTGAGCCTTTCGCGGAGCCTGTTCATTCATTCAAAAATGGCCACCATCCAAATACACAACATCTCCAAATCCTACGGCGCTTTACAAGCCGTGCGCGACATCAGTTTCGAGGTGCAGGCGGGCGAGATCTTCGGACTCATCGGTCCCGATGGTGCAGGTAAAACGACCTTGTTTCGTATCCTCGTCACCCTGCTGCTGCCCGATGCGGGCTCAGCGACGGTTGCGGGACTGGATGTGGTGAAAGACTACAAGCAACTCCGACAGCGCATCGGCTACATGCCGGGCCGATTCTCGCTCTATCAGGACCTGACCGTAGAAGAGAATCTGGAGTTTTTTGCTTCGGTATTCGGCACGAGCATCCGAGAGAACTATGACCTCATCGCACCAATCTACGTCCAGATCGAGCCGTTCAAAAATCGCCGGGCTGGTGCGCTTTCGGGCGGCATGAAACAAAAACTCGCGCTCTGTTGCGCCCTGATCCACAAGCCGGAAGTGCTGCTGCTCGACGAACCGGGCACCGGCGTGGACCCAGTGAGCCGCAAGGAATTCTGGGACATGCTCCGCCAACTCCGCGACGGCGGCCTCACGATGCTGGTCAGCACCCCCTACATGGACGAAGCCGCACTGTGCGACCGGGTGGCCCTGATCCAGAAAGGCCAGATCATGGCGCTCGACACGCCGCAAGGCATTATTGCAGCATTCCGGCAGCCACTGTTTGCGGTGCGGTCTGGTAATATGTACCAGTTGATCAAGGACTTACGGACGATGGAAGGGGTGGCGGATTGTTATGCATTTGGGGAATATGCGCATGTAAAGGCGTTGCAACTTCCTGCAACTTCAAAACTTTCGGGAAGTTTGGTAGAGCGGTTTCTAACAGAAAAAAACCACCGCAACATCGAAGTCAAACCTACCGAGCCAACCATAGAAGACTGTTTTATCGAACTGATGAAAAATTGAACATCATGTATTTACCTGTTTTTGTTCATGGCCTTCCTCTGCTTTTTTATCCCGACGACCTCATAGAAACCCGACTGGGCAGGGTAGTTTTGGCAGGTTTCTCCTTGTTATGGGTGGGCCGGTTTTTGGAGCAGTTTGTCTTTTTGAGAAAAATCCGGCACCCGATGGTACATCTGCTGACGGCGGTTTTTTTGATGGGTGCAGTGTTGTTTGGGTTGCCGCTTTTTCTGTAGAACATGTGTAAAGCGCCAGTTTCGCTCTATGAATGCTCAATTCTATGGGCCAATGGCGGAAGCGAAGGAGTGAACATGAAAAATAGAAAACATCCATAATGAAGTTTCTTTCACTTTTTTTGCTTTTGTCCGGCACGTCTGTATTCGCACAAAAGGAACGATGTCTGATGCCCCAAGGATG
>Ga0335394_10006936_pt1 | contig 12785 bp, 10 predicted proteins | sample MAT03_FD_205741 | JGI IMG/M metagenome (GOLD analysis project Ga0335394, IMG submission 205741) | Freshwater microbial communities from Lake Fryxell liftoff mats and glacier meltwater in Antarctica - MAT-03 (spades assembly) (version 2) ...
ACGGCCGCGACCAGGGCCGGCAGGTCGGGGAATTCCAGCGTGATCGAGCCCGGCGCCTCCAGCCAGACCAGCCGCGTCTTCACGCTCAATTTGGCGGCCAGGTCGGCGGGCGACATCGGGTCGTAATAACGGAAACTGACACCCCAACCAGCCAGCTCGTGCTGCGCAAAAGTCTTGCTCGGCCCGTACGCGTTGTCGGGAATCAGCACCTCGTCGCCGGCCTTGAGCAGCGCCATGTCCACCAGCGCCACCGCCGCCAACCCGCTGGGCACCAGCGTGCAGAACCGGCCGCCTTCCAGCGTGGCGATGCGCTCCTCAAGTGTGAAAGTCGTCGGCGTACCGTGCAGGCCGTAGGTGTAGCCGGTCTTGTGCTTCCAATCGCGCTGGCGCAGGGCCGCAACGCTGGGGAAGATGATGGTCGAGGCCTTGTGGATGCCGGGCTGGACCGCATCAAAGCCGGCAGGCGGCTTGTAGCCGTGGTGGATCAATTGGGTGGAGATATCGCTCATGCACCGATGTTAACGGCTGGTGCAATACCCCCCGGCGTTCGCAGATGAGGTCATATGAGGCAGCGATGTTTTTTCGCCGGACCGCCCCAGGGGAAATACGGTCCGAGAGGCTCCGACCTTCAAGCCGGGGCTGCGGAACCGGCTGCGCTGGACAGCAGGCGCAACGGCCCCCTCGGGGGGCAGCGCACTACACGCAGTGAAAAGCGTGCGGGCTCAAATTTTCCATTTTTCCATCAGCTGAGCCGGCCGCAGCGCATCGTAGCCTTCAAAAGGCTGGTGAATCCACGGGTTGGTCGGCAAAAACTCGACCGAATAGTCAGGCGCGAAAGTGGACACGCCTTTGGTCCAGATCACGGCGCTGCGCAACTCGCTGATCGGCTTGTAGTTGTTGCGCAGCTGGTGGATGACCGCGTTGAGGGTATGACCGGTGTCGGCCAGGTCGTCCACCAGCAATACCTTGCCGGCGATTTCGCCTTTGGGCGTGGTGATGAAGCGCGCGATATCGAGGTTGCCTTGTACCGTGCCGGAATCGGCGCGGTAAGAGCTGGTGGACATGATGGCCAGCGGCTTGTCGAAAATGCGCGACAGGATGTCGCCGGGCCGCATGCCACCGCGCGCCAGGCACAAGATGGTGTCGAACTGCCAGCCCGACTGGTGCACCTTGATCGCCAGCTTTTCAATCAGGTTGTGGTACTCGTCATAACTGACGTAAAGGTGTTTGCCGTCTTCGGTCAACATGAAATACTCCTGATTTGATAGCTGGTTACGCCCGTATCTAAAGGGCTGCAGGCCGATTTAACCATGAATGTGCGGAGGTCAGGCCACAAACGGGTCACGCAGCAGGATGGTGTGGTCGCGGTCGGGGCTGGTGGAGACCATGTGAATCGGCACGCCGGTGACCTCTTCAATGCGGTGCAGGTAACGCTGCGCAGCCGCAGGCAATTTGTCGTAATCCGTCACGCCCACCGTGCTTTGCGTCCAGCCGGGCAGCGTCTCGTAAATCGGCTTGCAGCGCGCAATGTCTTCGGCCCCCATGGGCAGGATGTCGGTGATGTGGCCGTCGAGCTCGTAGCCGGTGCACAGTTCGAGCTGTTCGATGCCGTCGAGCACATCGAGCTTGGTGATACAGAGTCCACTCAGGCCGTTGACCTGGGCCGAGCGTTTGAGCAGGGCCGCGTCAAACCAGCCGCAGCGACGGCTGCGCCCTGTCGTCACGCCTTTTTCAGCGCCGACGGTGCTCATGTGGTAGCCCGGCGTGCCCGGTGTTTCCCAGTCCAGCTCGGTCGGAAACGGACCGCCACCGACACGTGTGCAGTAGGCCTTGGTGATGCCCAGGATGTAGTGCAGCATGCCGGGGCCGACACCGGCACCGGCGGCCGCGTTGCCGGCCACGCAGTTGCTCGACGTCACAAACGGGTAGGTGCCGTGGTCCACGTCGAGCAGCGTGCCCTGCGCGCCTTCAAACAGCAGGTTGGCGCCGTCGGCATGCGCGTCGTTGAGCTCGCGCGAGACGTCGGCCATCATCGGTTTGAGCAGTTCGGCGTGGCGCATGGCCTCGTCGTACACCGGCTGAAATTCGATGGCCGGCGCATGCAGGTAGCCGGTCAGCACGAAGTTGTGCAGGTCCAGCAGCTCACGCAGCTTGGCGGCAAAACGCTCGGGGTGCTTCAGGTCCTGCACGCGCAATGCGCGGCGGGCAATTTTGTCTTCGTAAGCCGGGCCGATGCCGCGGCCGGTGGTGCCGATCTTGACGGTGCCGCCGGTTTCGCGGCGGGTCTCGCGCGCCACATCGAGCGCCACGTGAAAGGGCAGGATCAATGGGCAGGCTTCGCTGATACGCAGGCGCGAGCGCACCTCGACACCGGCTTTTTCCAGGCCTTCGATTTCTTCAAACAGTTTGGCGGCCGACAGCACCACGCCATTGCCGATGTAACACTTCACGCCCGGACGCATGATGCCGCTGGGGATCAGGTGCAACGCCGTCTTGATGCCGTTGATCACCAGCGTGTGGCCGGCGTTGTGCCCGCCCTGGAAACGCACCACGCCTTGCGAGCTTTCGGTCAGCCAGTCAACCAGCTTGCCCTTGCCTTCGTCACCCCACTGGGTACCCACGACCACCACGTTGCGGCCGGCGGTTGCGGCGATTGTCTTTGTCATCTTCAGTTCACTCTTTAAGGATGGGTGGGATGCGGGGCGATACGGCGATCAGCCCGGTATTTTTGCAAGCTGGCGGACCTGCCACTGGCCAGCCACGCTGACCAGTTCGCGATCGCACTCGAACTCGTCGACTTCATGTTCATGACCGGGCAAGACGCAGGCCACGGTGTCGCCGCCGGCGCGCAGCTGGGCAATCGCGGCATGCAGGCTGGCTTCTTCGCCCCAGGGCGCGCGGATGGCCGGCCGCAAGGGTTTGGGCAGCAGCACACTGACCAGCTCCTTCAAGTCCAGGCTGAAGCCTGCGGCTGGGCGGTTGCGCCCGAACACCGCGCCAACCTCGTCGTAACGGCCACCACGCACCAGCTCGGCACCCTGCCCTGCGTCGCGCTGGCCATGGCCGTAAATGGCAAAACGGGTGCCGCTGTAATAGGCGTAGCCGCGCAAGTCGGCCAGGTCGAAACCGATCTTCACATCACCCGCCAGGCTGGTGACATGCGTGGCCAGCCATTTCAGGTTTTGCAGCGCCTTGAGCGCTTCGGGCAGGGCCTTGAAGGCCTTTTCAGCCTCGGTCAGCACCTTTTCGTCGCCGTAGAACTGCAGCAGCGCCAGCAGGCCCTGACGTGCCGCAGCGGGCAACTCACCGTTGAGGCTGGCGATCAGGCTGCACAGCTCACTGGCGTCCTTGGCAGCCAGCGCAGCGTGAATACGTCCCAGCATGGCGGGGCTGACCTTGGCGCCGGCCAACAGGCTGCTGACGATGCGCACGTCGGCCATGTCCACCGACAGCCGGGTGACGCCGGCGGCAGTGAGGCCTTCGAGTGCCAGCAACTGCGCCTCCAGGTCGGCTTCGAGACCGGCATGGCCGTAAATTTCAGCGCCAAACTGCAGCGGCTCGCGTGTGGCATGCGGGCGGTCGGCACGGGTGTGCAGCACCGGGCCGCAGTAACACAGGCGCGCCACGCCCTGGCGATTGAGCAGGTGGGCGTCAATGCGGGCCACCTGCGGCGTGGTGTCGGCGCGCAGGCCGAGGGTGCGGCCCGAAAGCTGGTCCACCAGCTTGAAAGTCTGCAGGTCCAGCGCTTCGCCGGTACCTGTGAGCAGGGATTCGAGGTGTTCGAGCAAGGGCGGCATGACCAGCTCGTAGCCGTAGCTGCGTGCCGTGTCGAGAAACAAACGGCGCAGCTCTTCGATGTGGCGCGCCTCGGAGGGCAGGACATCGGCAATTTGATCCGGCAATTGCCATGATGACGACCAGGCGGGCATGTATTTATCGTGCGCTGTTAAAAACAGGATTTTACGCGGGCTTGTGGCCGGTTTTCGGCCCGCTGGTGGCCGGATGCGCCGTGCGGGCGCAAATAGCTGCGGCTTGCTGGCCCGGCTTAGAGCAGAAACGCCATCCAGGCCAGGCCCGCAATGATGCTGCACAGCCCGAAAAAGCGGACCTGACCGTTGCTCATCGTGAGGATTTGCTCGAACATGCGGCGCCAGCCGCCCGGCGAGAAAAACGGCAGCAAGCCCTCAAGCACCAGCAAACATGCGAGTGCCAGCCAGAGCGTGCTGCTGTCCAGGATGGTTTACTTCTTCGCGGGGGGCGCGCCCGCGCCGGCCCCGCGCATGGCCTTGAAGAAGTCCGAGGATGGGTCCAGCACCAGCACGTCGCTTTTCTTGGCAAAGCTGACCTTGTAGGCCTCCAGGCTGCGGTAGAACTGGGCAAATTGCGGATCGCGACCAAAGGCTTCTGCGTAGTTGCGCGCCGCCTCGGCATCGCCCTCGCCCTTGATTTTCTGCGCATCGCGGTAGGCATTGGCAAGCGTGACCTCGCGCTGGCGGTCTGCGTCGGCGCGGATTTTCTCGCCCTCGGCGCCGCCGGTGGCGCGCAACTCGTTGGCCACACGCTTGCGTTCGGCCTCCATGCGGCGATAGACAGACTCGGTGATGGCCTCGACATAGTCCACCCGCGTGATGCGCACATCGACCACATCCACGCCCCAGGGCTTGGCACCGCGCACGACCTGCAGCACTTCAGTCTTCACGTCAGCCATCAGCGCTTCGCGCTTGAGCGACAGCAAATCCTTGACGGTACGCTTGTTGATTTCTTCCTGGAAGGCGTTGCGAACCACACGGTTGAGCTGGTTGGCACCGGCGCGCTCGTCCAACCCGACATTGCGAATGTATTCAGACGGGTTGGTGACGCGCCAGCGCACATACCAATCGATCACGACACGCTGCTTTTCCGCCGTCAGCATGGGCTCTGAATCGGTGCTGTCCAGCGTCAGCAGGCGCTTGTCGATGTACGAGACTGTCTGAAACGGCGGCGGCAGCTTCAAGTTCAGACCAGGCTCGGTGATGACTTCCTTGATCTGCCCGAGCGCGTAGATAACGCCGAACTGGCGCTGATCGACGACAAACAGCATGGAACTGGCCAGCGCAAGCAGGACCAGCAGCGACGAGGCAATAAATCCGACTCTGTTCACTTTGTTCTTCCTTATCGGCTATCGCGGTCACGCGTGCGGGACGCATCACGGGCGCGTGTATCTGCCGCGCTGGTGGACGGCACATTGGGGAGTACAGGCGCAGTAGTCGCGCTGCCGGGCATCAGGGCGGAATCGCTGGTGCCGGAATTACCGGAAAGCGACTGCTGCATGATCTTGTCGAGTGGCAGGTAAAGCAGGTTCGATCCCTGGCGCGACTCGACCATGACCTTGGTGACATTGCTGTAGACCTGCTGCATGGTGTCCGTGTACATCCGGTCACGGGTCACCTGCGGCGCCTTCTGGTACTCGGCCAGCACGGCGCGGAAGCGCTGCGCATCGCCCAGGGCCTGGGCCACGATGCGGGCCTTGTAGGCTTCGGACTCTTCCTTCAGGCGCGAGGCTGAGCCGACAGCGCGCGGAATCACGTCATTGGCGTAGGCCTGGGCTTCGTTCTTGGCACGCTCGCGCTCCTGGCCCGCCTTGAGCACATCGTCAAACGCGGCCTGCACCTGCTCGGGCGGTCGCACACCGCCTTGTTGCAGGTTGATGGCGACCACTTCCACACCCACTTTGTAGCGGTCCAGAATGGTCTGCATGAGCACGCGCACGCGCGGTCCGATCTGGTCGCGCTCTTCGGCCAGCGCCGAGTCCATCTTCATCTTGCCGACCACTTCGCGCACGGCCGTTTCCGCCGCCTGCACCACGGCACCAGACGGGTCCTTGCTTTCAAACAGGTAGGCGCGGGCGTCGCTCAGGCGGTATTGCACGGCAAACTTGATTTCGACGATGTTTTCATCTTCGGTCAGCATCGCCGACTCGCGCAAGCCGGTGGCCTTGATCACCGCGTCACGGCCCACATCGACGGAGCGAATCTGGGTGACGACCACCATCTCGTGGCGCTGTACCGGGTACGGCAGACGCCAGTTGAAGCCGGCACCCACGGTGGACCTGTATTTACCAAACTGGGTGATCACCGCCTGCTGGCCCTCTTGCACGATGAAAAATCCCGTGCCTAGCCAGATCAGCACCGCCACGGCCGCGATCAGGCCGATGCCGATGCCGGCGCTTTTCATGTCGGGCTGGAAGCCGCCGGGGCCGCCACTGCCGCCACCACCGCCCATACCGCCAGTGCCGCGAACACGCTGGCCGGGCTTTTTGCCGCCAAACAAGCCGCCAAGCTTGCGATTGAAATCACGCCACAGCTCATCCAGGTCGGGGGGGCCCTGGTTCGGGCCTTGGCCTTGAGGATACGGGCGATTCGGTGTCGGCGGCCTTGCAGGCGGCGGCTCATCGCGGCCAGCCTCCGGCTTGCTGTCGTCGGGAGCGGGCTTGCCGTCGTCATCGCGACCCCAGCGCGGATCGTTCAGGTTGAACATTCCGCGGGCGCGTTGCCTCAGCCGGGCCGGCAGGGTTGTCAGCGTCTGTAGTACAGGGTTCAGGTTCATGGAATCAGGCTCATTTTTTTTCATTACTCCGACATTGTGCCCAATCAGGCTACAGCCTCACTGATTTGGGGGGTATCTTCCGCCGGCGGCAGCACTGCGTGCCGGGCCAGCACCTCACGCAACAGCGGCAGGCCCGCACCGCTTTGCGCACTGACAAACACGCGCTCGACCCGCTTGCCGGTGTCGGAAAAAGCGTCCTTGATTTCAAAGCTGTCACTCAGTTGCAGCGGCCAGCGTGATTTTTCAAGAGCGTCCAGCTTGTTAAACACCAGAATCTGCGGCACGTCGGCCGCCCCGATCTCGGCCAGCACGCGCTGGACCTGCTCGATCTGCTCCAGGTGGCCCGGATTGGCACCATCGACCACATGCAGCAGCAGATCGGCGTCAGCCGCTTCCTGCAGGGTCGCGGCGAAGGCATCAATCAGGCCGTGAGGCAGGTCGCGGATAAAACCCACGGTGTCGGACAGCGACACGGAGCGCGCTGCGTCCCCCAGATACAACTGCCGCGTGGTGGTGTCCAGCGTGGCAAACAGCTGGTCGGCCGCATAGGCGCGCGCCTTCACCAGCGCATTGAAGAGCGTCGATTTGCCGGCATTGGTATAGCCGACCAACGACACCGTGAAGGCATTGCGACGCTCGCGCTGGCGACGCTGGGTCTGCCGCTGCTTTTTGACCTTGGTCAGGCGCTCCTTGGTGCGCTTGATGGACTCGCGAATCATGCGTTTGTCGAGCTCGATCTGCTTTTCACCCGGGCCACCGCGCACGCCAGCCCCGCCGGTTTGCCGTTCCAGATGGGACCAGCGCCGCACCAGGCGGGTGGACAGGTACTGAAGGCGCGCCAACTCGACCTGAAGCTTGCCTTCGTGGCTGCGGGCACGCTGGCCGAAAATCTCCAGAATCAGCAAGGTGCGGTCATTGACCGGCAGGCCCAGCGCCCGCTCCAGGTTGCGCTGCTGGGCCGGGCTCAGGGACTGGTCGAACAGGATTTCGCTGGCGCCTGTTTCCAGCGCCAGCATCTTGATTTCATCGGCCTTGCCGCTGCCAATGAAAAGCGCCGCGTCGGGAGCCTTGCGTTTGCAGACGACACGGGCAACCGGCTGCATGCCAGCCGTTTGCGCGAGCAGGCCCAACTCTTCGAGGGTGCCATCAAAATTGGGAAACCCCAGATCTACACCGACCAGGATGGCCAGGGGCGCTGATGTCACGGGAATGTCCTGCGAACTCAGCTGGCTGGGCTTTCCTGGGACTCTGCAGCAGAGAAATTAACGGCGCGCCCGGGAACAATCGTCGAAATCGCGTGCTTGTAGACCATCTGGGTGACGGTGTTGCGCAACAGAACGACATACTGATCGAAAGATTCGATCTGGCCCTGGAGTTTGATGCCGTTGACGAGGTAGATCGAAACCGGCACATGTTCACGGCGCAAGGTATTGAGGAAGGGGTCCTGCAACAGCTGACCTTTGTTATTGCTCACGATATTCTCCGTGTTCAAGAGTTGATGGAACTTTACCTTACCACACGCCAACCGGCGCAAATGTAGGTGTCAGCCTGAATCTTTGTCAGCGTAAGGGTTGCTCGACGATTTCATCTGGATGCGCAAGGGTGTGCCGACCAGCTCGAACTCCTTGCGGAAGCGACCTTCCAGGAAGCGCTTGTAGGCGTCGGTGACATGTTCGAGCGAATTGCCGTGAACAATGATGATGGGTGGGTTCATGCCGCCCTGGTGGGCATACCGCAGCTTGGGACGGAACATGCCGGCCCGCTGCGGGCTCTGGAACTGCACTGCCTCCAGCAGCAGGCGGGTCAGCACCGGCGTGGACATCTTGCGGTTGGCCGAGGCGTGGGCTTGGACGATGGACTTCCAGACCGGTCCCAGCCCCTGGCGCTTGATCGCGGAAATATTGTGGATGGAGGCAAATTTCAGGAAAGACAGGCGAGTTTCGACGGAGCGCTCCAGGATTTCCCGCTGGTAGCTGTCCACCGCATCCCATTTGTTGACTGCCAGCACCACCGCGCGGCCGCTTTCGAGGATGTAACCGGCAATGTGGGCGTCCTGGTCGGTCACGCCTTGCGTCGCGTCCAGCAGCAAAAGCACCACATTGGCGCTTTCAATGGCCTGCAGGGTCTTGACCACCGAAAACTTCTCAATCGCCTCGAACACCTTACCCTTGCGGCGCAATCCGGCGGTGTCTATCAACTCAAATTTCTGACCGGCTTTCTCAAAAGGCACCGAAATCGCATCGCGCGTGGTGCCAGGCTGGTCATATGCCACCAGGCGTTCTTCACCGAGCCAGGTGTTGATCAGGGTCGATTTGCCCACGTTGGGCCTGCCGGCCACCGCCAGTTTGATGACGGTCGGGTCGGCGGGTTCGCCCTCTTCATCGGGGTCCGGCAGGTTCAGGGGCTGCAGCGCCATCTCGACCAAGGTGCGCATGCCCTGGCCGTGAGAAGCCGAGACCGGCAGGATTTCACCCAGTCCGAGTTCGAAAAACTCGGAGAGCTGCACACCTTCGGTCATGCCTTCGGCCTTGTTGGCCGTCAGCACCGTGGGTTTGCCCAGCTTGCGCAGGTACTTGGCGATTTCGTGGTCCTGGGCATTCACACCGGCGCGCGCATCCACCACAAACACAACGACATCGGCCTCCGCCACGGCCTGCCGCGTCTGTTTGGCCATTTCCTTGTAGATGCCGTCCACGGCCTTGGGCTCGAACCCGCCGGTATCGATGACGATGAACTCCTGCGCCCCCAGGCGGCCGTTGCCGTAGTGGCGGTCCCGCGTGAGACCGGCGTAGTCAGCCACAATCGCGTCGCGCGACTTGGTCAGCCGGTTAAAAATTGTCGATTTGCCCACATTGGGGCGCCCGACAAGAGCGAGAACAGGTTTCATGAGGTCAAAGCGCCGTCAGTACGCGAGGTGACAAGCGTGGGGACCATAAGAAAGTACGCCGCGCAGGGCCGCCGCAAGCACGCAGAGCCCTCTTCGACGTGAAAGGGGCAGCGCAACGCCGAAGGCACGCGAAGCGACAAGCGTGGGGGCCAGCGTGCGCCGCGAAGGGCCGCCCCGAGCAAGCACAGCCCCCTCGGGGGGCAGCGAAGTACGCGAAGCGACAAGCGTGGGGGCCAGCGTGCGCCGCGAAGGGCCGCCCCGAGCAAGCACAGCCCCCTCGGGGGGCAGCGCAGTACGCGCAGCGACAAGCGTGGGGGCCGACATCTACTCAGGCGCAAAGCCGTAAACGCTGCCTGAACGCGTCACCGCGATCAGGGTGTTGGCGGCCAGCACCGGGGAAGCAGCCACCGGCGAACCGTCTGTGGTGAGACGGTTCATCGGCGAGCCGTCGGCGCGCGACAGGAGATGAATGAAACCGGCCGAGTCGCCGATGGCGATGGAGCGGCCCACCACCACAGGCGAGGTCAGGTTGCGGTAACGCAGGCGTTCCGTGCTCCAGGCGCTTTCGCCGTCGGCGCGCAACCAGGCCAGTACCTTGCCATCGGCTTCGGTGCCAAACACCAGGCGGTCGTCGCCATCCAAGCCTTGGGCGCCGTTGGCAGGCTTGCTCCACAGCAAGGTGCCCCGCTCGGCATCAACGCAGCCGACGCTGGCCTGGAAGGCCCTGGCGCAAACCGTGTTTCCGTTGCGGTTGACCGTGCCGACAAGGTCCACCAGTCGCTCCACATCGTTGAGGCCGCGCGGTGAGGCAATCGGCGCCTCCCAGCGGATGCTTCCGTTGAGCGGGTTCAAGCCGGTCAGCCGGCCAGCCAGGCCAACCACCAGCGTATCTCCCACAGCCAGCATGACACCGGACTGGCGCAGCACCAGCGGCTCGCTGGGCCGTTGCTGGGTCCAGAGTTTGCGTCCAGTCTGGCCATCAAAGGCATTGACCGAGCGGTCTGCGGCAAGCACGAAGACGCGCCCACCCGCGACAAAGGGAGCGCTGAAAACCTGGGCCGCCAGCTTCTGTCGCCAGACTTCCTTGCCGCCAGCGATGGCCACCACTTCATTGGCACGCGTGACGACGGCGGCGAGCTTGCCGTCGCTGCCCACACCAGCGGCAATCGGCGTACCTAGGTTGGTGCGCCAAAGATCGCGGCCGGTGCGCGCATCCAGCGACGCCACGGTTCCGTCGGTGCTGGCGATCGCGACCGTATCCCCGGACACCTTGACCTCCAGCGGAAAGCTCACCTCGCCGATACGTGCGGTCCAGGCCTGCCGGACTGGCACCAGCGCAACCACCGGCTGCAACTCGGCCGGTTGCGGCTTCTTGACGGAGCTGCCAAAAAATCCGCTGAACATCGAGCAGCCGGACAAAAGTGCTATCAAAACAATAGCTGTTGGCGCTTTGACAGCAAGGGCCAGAGGCCTAAAGGACTTGAGAATCACTGTTTGACCTCCGTGGCGGACGCGGGAGAAACCGCAGCGGTGGCTGCAGGGCTGGGCAAGACGGGCGAGGGGTTCACCCCGAGCGCATTGAGTTTGACTTCGACCAGGTTCCGGTATTCCGTGCGCTCGTCCATGCCTTTGTAGGCTTTTTCGTATTCAGCTTTGGCTTCGTTTTTTTTGCCCTGCGCAGCGAAAACATCACCACGCCGGTCTGCCACCAGCGCAGTGAAGTCCTTGGGAAAAGAACCCGACAGCTGCTGCAGCGCTTCGTCATAAGCCTTGGCTTCGAGGAGCACCCCCGCCAGGCGGAGCTTTGCAATCGCCTGATAACCCTCATCCGCGCTTTTGCCCGCCACCCAGACCAGGGACGCCTTGGCGCCATCGATGTTGCCCTTCTCGTAATAGGTCTTGGCGGCCAGCAGGCCGGCCTGCTGCGCAAACGCGGTCCCGCCAAATTTATCCTTCATGTCGGCCAGGGCGCGGTCCAGTCGGCTGGCTTCGCCCGACGCGGCAGCGCGCTCGACCTCGTCGTACATGACGGCGGCCTGCGCCTGCTGGCTGCGCTGCCAGTAGTGGTAACCGTTCCAGGCGGCGAAACTGCCCAAAATGGCGATCAGAGCCCAGGTGATCAGATTGCCGTACTGCTTCCAGAAGTGCTTGAGCTCGTCAAGCTGCTCCTGTTCTTCCAAATCGAGATGTTTTGCCATAAAGCGCTTCTTGTTCTGTCCGGTAATGTGTGTGGATGTCCCGCAATGTGTCGATTGTAGGGGTCGGCCGTCAGCCGCCCGTGCGCAAGTCCTGGGCCCAGGATGCAATGGCGTTCAGCGGCTGCAGCGTCTGGGCCTGGGCGGCTGCGGTTTTATCGCCGCGCAAAGCCTTGACCGCGACCTGCCCTGCTTCCAGCTCGGCCTGGCCAAAAATCAGGGCAAATCGCGCGCCGCTGCCATCGGCCTTCTTGAATTGTGACTTCATGCTGCCCATGCCTTCAGCCGTCGCCGCAGCGTGCATCTGCACGCTGACGCCGGCCTCGCGCAGCGCCTGCAGGGTTTTCATGACAAGCGGTAGCGCAGTTGCGTCGGGAATCACGGCATAAGCATCGGGGGTGAGCACCGGAATGACGGTACCCTGCTCCCTGATGAGCTCAAGTACACGCTCGACACCGAGCGCCCAACCGACCGCCGGCGCGGACTTGCCGCCGATTTGCTCGACCAGATCGTCGTAGCGGCCGCCCGCGCATATCGTGCCTTGGGCACCAAGCCGGTCAGTCACGAACTCGAACACCGTGAGGTTGTAGTAATCGAGACCTCGCACCAGTCTGTGGTTTACGCTCCACGGCACGCCATTGGTGTCGAGGATTGCCTTGAGCGCCTCGAAATGCGCCAGCGACTGAGGTCCCAGGAAGTCGATCAGGCGCGGAGCGCTTTCGACGACGTCTTTCATGGCAGGGTTCTTGGTGTCGAGGATACGCAGGGGGTTGCTGTGCAGGCGGCGCTTCGCCTCTTCATCGAGCAGTTCCACCTGCTGCTCGAGGTGACGGGTCAATTCGGCTCGGTGCCGGGCTCGCTCCTCGGGCTGGCCGAGGCTGTTGATCTCCAAACGCCAGTCGGTCAGACCGAGCTCCCTCCAGAGAGCCGCAGCCAGAAGGATCAACTCTGCGTCCGCTTCAGCGCCGGCAAAACCAAGCGCCTCGGCCCCGATCTGGTGAAACTGACGGTACCGCCCGCGTTGCGGGCGCTCGCGGCGAAACATCGGGCCCATGTAATAGAGGCGCTTGCCGCCCTCGTAAAGCATGTTGTGCTCGACTACCGCGCGTACCAGGCTG